>Ga0194116_10003011_pt1 | contig 20810 bp, 28 predicted proteins | sample TA2MahsurfametaG_4_FD_148617 | JGI IMG/M metagenome (GOLD analysis project Ga0194116, IMG submission 148617) | Freshwater microbial communities from Lake Tanganyika, Tanzania - TA2015008 Mahale S9 surface | ecosystem: Environmental > Aquatic > Freshwater > Lake | place: Tanzania: Lake...
TCACCCTGATACAATTGCTGCAAGAATTCAAAGTGGTATATTCACAAATTCGAAGTTAAAACTTAGTGGTATAAACTCTGCAGCAGTTGGTTCAATGGCTTACTCTCCTGCAACTTTAGAGAGTGTATCTTTAGGAGTAACTTCTAAGTTAGAAGCAGGTAAAGTAATTTTATCTACAAACTTAACTAAAGAAGGTTTAGCTGGTTTGCAAGTTATTATGAACTACGATTCTACTAAATTAACTCTAGATAATGTAGTATTTGATGCAGGATCTACAGTTACAAACTTCTCTACTAAAGCAGATGGTAGATTAACTTTTGGATCAGTAGATCAGATTAAGACGGGTAGAATTAAAACGGGTACTCCTTATAAATTAATATTTACGCCTAAAGTTACACTAAGCAATACTGCCGGTTTATTCTTCTTTGTATTAGCTGATGCAGTAGATGCTAGTGGTAAGAAGGTAGAACTTGTAGTAGAATAATGAGAATATTAGTAACAATTCTATTATCTTTAGTAACGTGTTTCGGGTTTGGTCAGCAGGTTAATGCACCAGACCCAAAAGCGTTTACACAATCCACTAGCGGACAGGATGCAAGTGGATTTTCTCTAAGTGGATTCAATTCAACAGCAACACTTCTTTGTGCTATTGGTTTACCAACTGCACCAACCGGAACTACATTTTATTTTACAACTACAACGGGTGTAACCGCAGCAACCGGTTATACTATGAGTGGTAATAAAACTCGTTTAGCATTTACCGGCACTCAAGCTAATATCAATACGGTATTGGCATCAATGAAAGTAAACACACCAGCAACCGCAGGAACAATTCAAATATCAGTATCGGCAACTGTAAACCCAACTGGATATTTTTATAATCCTACAAATGGACACTTTTACAGACCAATATCATCGGGTACAACTTATTCTAATGCAAAATTATTATCATCTCAGCAAACATTCAAAGGACAGAATGGATATCTCGTAACAATTACTTCTGCAGATGAAGATAATTTCGTATTTAATAATGTTCCGCAATCAAGTATATGGTTTGCTTTAAGTGATGTTGCACAAGAAGGTTATTGGCGAATAGATGCAGGTCCTGAAAATGGAACTTTAATTAAAACATCAAACGGACAATTTGCTGGAAACATACAAGGACAATATAATAACTGGGCACCAGGTGAACCAAACAACGCTGGCAATGAAGATTATGCAGTAACAAAATGGAATGGTTCTCAATGGAATGATTTACCAAATCATGTTAGTTGTGCTTATGTAATTGAATTCGGAACTTGGACTAACCCTGATGACCAAACATTTACTGAATTTTATAACAATAGTACTTTACACAGTAATGGTGCAGATTTAAATTTGAAAGCACTATTCAATTTTAACTTTGGTAGTAATATAGATGAAACTAAATTCTCAGCAAATCTTTCCAAACGAAATTCTAGTACATCAAATTGGACCGGTGGTTCATTTGTAGCACTTAATGGATTGGGTAGAGTAACACTTACAAATCAATTGGATACTGCAAAAATATTAGGTTCATTCAAACAACATAAATTAGTTTTTAATAATTACGATTCAACTCAACTCAAAACACTTTACGGAAGTATTGTGACAGTATCGGATGTTTATTTGGCATTTAAGGAATTAGCAAATGGTGGAATATTTGGTAATCAAACTGGTAACGAATTTGGATATGGTATTCAGTTTGATAACGCAGATGTAAATGATGATGATGTTTTCAATGAAGCAGATTGTTTTGATTTGTTGCAAGATTTGACTGGAAAGAAACCTTTAGTATCTGAATACAATTTAGATAATACTATGAAAATTATTTTAGATACAACCTACGGACAAATAGGTAAATCTAATTGGGCATCTTTCCCATCGCATTTGGGTAATGATTGGGGATTTGCTTTACAAGATGGTAAAACAAATTACACTTACAATTTGGCAGTAACTTGGAAAGGAGATGTAAACCTTTCACATTCGGCAACCCCACCTTCAAACGGTATTACAAACGCATCTGCAAATTTTGCAGAAAAGGTTAAGACTGTTACAAATCTACCAACTGCTGAAGTAGTAAGTGAGTTATCTAACGATTCCGTATACGTTGATATAAGGTTTAATCCAGGAACTATTAACGTAGTAGGTACTCAATTTCAACTAAGTTATAATAACTCTATATTAGAGTTTAATAAAACTGAATATAAAGTAAGTGGAACACCTACTAACTACTCTGCTAATAAAGGAGATTATATAAATTTAGGATCTCTAAATACGGACGGTTCTCAAATAACTTCAGCAACTTACAGACTATTATTTAAAACTAAACAGAAGTTGAATAGTGTACTGGGTGCTTTAAGTATCGCTAGTTCAGAAGTAGTAGATAAGGATGGAAAGTCTTCAACTATAAAAATACAGTAGATGAAATGGATTAAGTTTATATTAATATGTTTAGTATTTTCTTGCAGAAAGATAGAAATACCTATACCTCCACCGGAGAGTAAAGATATATTCTCTAAGTCAGAAGTTACAGTAATTGATGGGCAAGATATTCAATTTGACTTAAAAACTGCCGGAAAATATACGTTAAGTCTATATGACTCAACTTCGCAGAATGTAATTATGAAAGAGAGATTTACGGGAGTAACCGGAACTAACGTGAAAAAGATATATATCAAATTGTTATCACAAAAAAGTTTATATTTATATCTGATAGATCAAGACAACAATCAAATAGCAAAAACTAAATTAATTTTAAACTAAAATGAAAAATCTATTATTCGTATTATTTGGAATAATGGTTATTGTAGGGTGTAGGAAAGAGATTGTAAATCCTCCGGTAATAGTTGAAGATAATTAAAATTACTAACTCAGTAGGTATCAAATTAGAATCTCCTTTCGTAACCTCAGAAGTAGCGATGAACGTAAAGATAGACTACGGACAGAACGTAACTGTAAAAATATTTGATATTGCGAATAAAGTAGTATCAAAAGAAACGATGTGGGTTAATAGTGGAAATAATATTTTGAAAGTATATACTTCAATACTCCCTTCCTCAGCCTATAGGATTGGATTATATGATAAGAATAACGTTCAATTAGGTATAACAGATTTTAATAAACTATAAAACAAGTAATATGTCAGAAGAACAAAAAGAAAGCGCAGGAACCTCTATTAAGAATATTCTTATTGGATTGGTTTCAACTATCACTTTAGGTGTAGGTGGTTGGGTTACTACTAAGCTCACAGGTGGAGATGATAAAGATACAGCTCCAGTACAACAGGTAGCTCCTATCGTTATCAACAACAACCAGACTCAACAACAAGCAGCAGGTGGAACGAAAACGGTAGTTATAAAAGAGAAAGCAGCAGAGTCTAAACCAGCAGCACCAGCTAAGAGAAAAGAAGGCGATGAGTTTAAAGAGAAACCAGCTCAATGGTAATACATGTCACAAGAACAGAAACAAGAATCAGGTTTTAAGGATCTACTAACTAGTATAATGTCTAAAAGGTGGTATATTACTGCCTTGGTATTAGGATCCTTTATGTTTATTATTGCAGGTATATTTGCAGCAATTGTTGCTAAAACTCCTGCGTCAGCAGAATGGAAAGAGTTACTACTTTTAATGTTAGGTGCCTTTATTGGTAGTTACGGTAAAATTATTGATTACTGGTTCAGCGACCAAGACAAGGATAAACTACTTGTAGCTAAAATGGATGAAGAGAATGATAGCCCTGAAGTATTAGCAGCTAAGATGGAAAGAGGAATATCTTCAGGAGATATGAAATTAGAAAAATATACTCCAACTCAGATTATTCCAGATGCGTTTGTTCAGGGAGCTCAAGCAGCAAGAGAGTTAGCAGTAGTAGAAAATAAACAGAACTACGACTTAACAAAAGACGAACAGGAACACAGACAACTTCTCGAAGCAGATGAGCAAGAGCATGAACAAGAAATGGCTAAATTAAAATTAGAACACGAACTAAAAGCACACAGATATTGTCAGCATCAATGGGGTGACTCAGATAACGATGGTGAGTTAGAATGTCAGAAGTGCGGGTTACTAAAAGACAGTTTAGATGATTCACATTAAAATTTTGTAAAATGAAACAGTTTTTTAAAAACTTATTTGACGACAGTAACTCAATTAACGAAAAATCAGTAGTTGGATTTGCTGCATTTGTTATTATGGTTGTATTTGCAGTATCTGATATTGTTACTGGATCTTTAGGAAAAGATTTAGTTATTAATGAGTTTATCTTTAACGCATTTATGTGGTTAGTATTAGGTTCATTTGGTATTGGATCTGTGGATAAGTGGATTAATAAGAAAGGTGAATAGTTGGAACATATTATAAAATTCACTACATTTAATAAAAAGTTATGAAAAATTGGAAAGAGAAGTTGTTAGATGTTTATGCTTACTTCTGTTTAGCTTGGGTAGCATTGGCATTAGCATTTCAAGTTACATTAATTTGTCTAGATTTTAAAGATCCCAAACTTGCTACAAAAGTTAGTAATGAGTTAATCTGGAAGTTAGACGATACGTTTAAAAAGTAAGTATGAAAAGAATTATATTATTGGCAGTAGTATTTCTAGCATTTGCTGTAGGTATCAAAGCTCAGACTATTGGTTCAACTAAAACGGAGAAGTATACAGCAAGCTTTGAAAAAGCTATCGATATCTCTGATTATCTAGAATACGATGGTAAACAAATTCCAGTTCAAATTTTAAAATGTGGTATTAGTGATGAGATGTATGAAATGTATCCTGAATTAAAAGAAAAAAGAATTGGTTTAGGTGTTGCTAATATTACAATGGAGTATCTCGAAAATCTAAATAGATTTAAGTTTACTGAAGATAAGACAGAGATTAAGAATAGGATGGTAAAACAGTTTCAAGCAAGTCAAGCAGGTATTTCGGAGAACAAGCTAGATGGTAGAGGTAAGATCAACTTAGCTGAATACTTTGTTACAGTAGAGTGTTACGATTACAGTGTGAGTGAAGATGAGACTATAAACTTAAAAGATGGTATTAAAGATAACTTAGTAACTCGTATTGGTTTACAGGTTAGATTTACAGATGCAGAGACTGGAGTAGTATTCGGTGCTTCCGGTTTAGGAGAGGCGACTACTAAAAGAGAATTAACTTTAATGAGTGATGCAACAGTAGATCCTATAAAATTTAATCAGTCTTCTATCTCTATTGCAACTAAGAAGGCTCTAGATATTGCTTGTGCAAGAATACTTAAAAGAATGGTGGATAAAAAAATATTTGAAAAATAATGGCAAACGCAAAACCAAAACCAAGACCAATGAGAAGTAGGAGGAGTGGAGTAAAGAAAATGAAATTAATAAAAAAGAACTTAGAGATTTTAAGTAAGTTTAAATGATAAAGTTAACTGAAATATTAAACGAAGTTGTAAACGATAAAGAATCCTTCACTGAGTTTTCAGAAAAGAGATTAAAAGGTGCAACTAAGATAGCAGATAATGCTAAAGAGAAGGGAGGACCTTCTATGTTAACTTATCACCACTTCGTAGTTAAACTTCCTTACTATAAGAAAGCCTCAGAAGGTAAGTTTGACTTAGACAAAGCAGAGTTGGAATATAAGGAGTTACTATCCAAATTATCTAAAGCAGGCAAAGACGTAGATTTAGGAATGACAGAATTCCAAAAGTTAGTTGGTAAGTTAGAAGTTTTAGGTGAATTGATTATTAAATCTAAATAAATAAAAGTATGAAAAAGCTACTATTGTTTTTATTATTAATTCCAACGTTAGCTTTTACTCAAGTTAGTAGTTGGAGAAGTAACCCACCTTCAAGAGTTCAAAGCGGACCTTCAATTCAAGGACAAAGAAGTGATATTAGTGGATGGAGGAATACGAGTCCAAGAGAATTTAATAGACCACAGCAAACCAGACCAGGTTCTAATATTGTAATATCCGATCCTTGGTTTTATGATAACTGGGGTTGGGGATGGGGTTGGAATAGATGGAATATGTGGGGTGCCCCAGCTTTTGGTTGGAGTTACTGGAACCCTTATTTTTACTATAACGATTGGGGTTATAGACAACCAGCCAGAATCTATGTTTATGAAGACGGTAGAAAAGATACTATAAAAGGAGTAAAACCAGTAATAAACTTCGGTTTATCTAAAACTAACGATGAACAAATAGGAGGATTCTTTGCTATAGGTAATAGGAGTTACTTTATAATGGACTTTGTTACTACCTACGAAAAAGATAACTCTACTTTCTTCCCTTACGGTACTATAACTAAAGTAGACTTTCCTTTAATAAGTGATTTAAGAAAGAATGCTGCTATCTACTTAGGAGGCGGTAAAAGATTTGGTAGAACCGGTGTTCATGCTATGATAGGGTTTGGTAAAGAAATTATTAGATATAGAGGAAAGGATAAATTAGGAGAAATTACTTTTCCTAAGTATAACAGAGATTACTCAACTATTAAAGTAGGTGTACTACAAGACTTCAAAAACTTCACTCTTAAAGTAGATTCAGACCCTATTAGAAATTATTGGCAAGTGGGATTAGGATTAAATCTATAATGAAGAAATGGAGTATAGTTTTTCAAATAACGGTTCTTCTTTTAATAGCTATTTCGGCTAAAGGCCAGACCTATACTCAAACTTTCAAAGATAAATGTAGTGGTGAAATAAAAGTAGCCACTACTACTTACATTAACGGAAACGCAGTCGTATCCTTTTACAATCAAATCAAAACTTTCACACCCTTAGAAGTACAAACTGGAGTTATGCAAGCGTGGTTAACCGCGACTTACGTTTCATATAATTCAGCAGCATGTCCAGTAAACACACAAGTACAGCAATCAATAACAAACTCCGTAACTCAAGCAGCAACAACAGCAGCAAGCACAGCAGCTTCTACGGCAGCATCGGCAGCAGCCAGCTCAGCAGCAAGCGGAGCAGCATCAGGGGCAGCAAGTTCAGCTTCCAGTTCGGCAAGTTCAGCAGCCAGCTCTTCAGCAGCTTCAACACCGCCACCTCAGCAGTCCTCAACTTCTTCATCATCCTCATCTTCTTCCCAATCGTCATCATCTTCTACTTCTTCCTCTTCATCGGAGAGCAAAACAGAAAGTTCAAGTGGAGGAGGAGAGTCAAAGCAAGAATCGAAACAAGAGAGTAAATCGGAGTCTAAAGAAGAATCAAAATCTGAATCTAAAGAGGAGAAGAAAGAAGAGAGTAAAGAAGAGAAAAAAGAGGAGAAGAAAGAAGAGAAAAAAGACGAAAAGAAAAAAGAGGAGAAGAAGAAGGTAATAGTAAATCCTATGTTAGTATCTGCTGACTTAGCTTTTATGCAAAGACCTCAAAAAGGATTTCTACCTTCTTTAAATATAGGTTTATCTCAAAGTTCAGCTACGGGAGAAAGTTCTTGGGGTGTGACTGCAATGGTTCCTTTAGATTTTAAAAGTGCAGCAATTAGTATAGCTAAAACCGATATGAACTTTGTAGAAGGTAAACTAACTTCTATTAATAGCTATTCTAGTACTATTGCCTATTTAAACGGTATTCCAGCAACTATTAACGGATTTACTCATATAGTTCCTTCTCCTAAGTATACTTACGGTTATAACTTATCAGCAGTTATGATAAAATTAAAGTTAGGAGAAATTTACAGTTATTCGCTTTTAAGCAGTACTACAGCCTTTATTACTAAACCTTATCCGATTTCTAAGAAAGTAACTATATCTCCTTCAATATTCTTAATGGCCTCACCAGTGGCGTACTCTAAGATTGGAGGAGCTTCCTTAAATCCTAACGTAATGACTTTGGCTGGGGCCAACTATACTTTTAAACTCGGTAAGAGATTTAATTTTAGTTTTGATTATAAGTTTTCCTACGGTACTACCCCCAAGACTCCCTTTTTAAATTTTATTCAGATAGGATCTAAGTATCAGTTGTAACCCATTGATTTTTATCGCATATTATACAAAACGGATAATATGTCAGAACTAGATTCAGTAGTTACATCTATCATACAGAAGTTTACCGATCGAGCTAAATTTGGTAAAAAGAAATATAATAAAGACTTAGACCGCAAAGATCTTTCTAAAGTAGAGTGGATTAATCATGCTCAGGAAGAGTTGATGGACGGGATATTGTATTTGGAAAGACTAAAACAAGAGTATGAATAAGTATGTATCGTTTAGTCAATACAGTCAATATAATCAGTGCCAAAGACAGTGGTATCTTAATTACGGTTTAGGTTTACGAGAGAATAAGCCATCTATCAATTTAACTTTTGGTACAGCCTTTCACGAAACATTGCAGAACTTTTTAGATGTAATGTATAACACATCTGTGAAAGCAGCAGATGCTCTAGATTTATCTGCAGACTTTAAAGAAAGGTTTATCAACATTTATAAAGAAACTTTAGAGAAATTTACTGCAGATGATATTATGCATTATTCCAATGCAGAACAGATGAGAGAGTTCTATGATGATGCAATAGCAATTCTTGGCTATTTTAAACGTAATAGAAAGAAGTATTTTAGTTCAAAGGGTACAAAGCTAATTGGTATAGAGATAGGCATAGATAAGCCCATTGTAGGCGGTATAAACGTAAAAGGAGCTATTGACTTAGTACTATACGATACAAAACTAGATAAATACTACATCTACGACATTAAGACTTCTACAAGAGGTTGGTCAGATAAAGAGAAGAAAGATCAAACTAAGATAAACCAAATTCTTTTATATAAAAGATTTTTTGGTGAGATGTACGAAGTACCTGAAGACAAGATAGAAGTTGTATTCTTTATTGTAAGGAGGAAGGTCTACGAAAACTCAGAATTTACAATTCCTCGCATTAGTGAATTTAAACCTGCTAACGGTAAGAAGAAAGTTAACGAAGCGGTAGAAAGTTTCACCAACTTTATTAATGAAGTGTACTATGCAGATGGAAAAGTTATAAAGAAAGATTATCTACCAAACCCAACTAAATTATGCAATTGGTGTCCTTATAATAGTAAACCTGAACTTTGTAGTAAAAAGTAACGTGTTTTCGTATTCTTTATATATTTATATTTATAGAAATAAAAATAAGTTTATATGGCAAAAACAGCAAAGGATCAACTTCAACTTACTTCGGTTAAGGTGGATCCTAAATTATTCAGCGAATTTAAGGTACAATGCGTACAGTCTAAGTTTACTTTACAGAAGTTAACAGATAGAGCACTTCACCTGTATGTAACTAACGATGATTTTAAAAGTCAAATTCACGGTTATTCTGATACCGAGTATACAGGTAGTAATCAATAAAGGTTTGTAAATTAGTTATTTACTCTAAAAAATGTTATGAATCAAGTAGAAGGTTACGTTCCCAGAGAACAGAGAAAGAAAATTTTATTGTTATGCGATGATATCAGAATGCATTCTGGTATTGCAACGATGGCAAGAGAGATCGTTATTGGTACAGCACACAAATTTAACTGGGTAAATTTAGCAGCAGCTATTAATCACCCAGAACAAGGTCAAAGATTTGACTTATCTTCGGATACTAATAACTTGAGAAAGATTTCGGATTCGAGTGTTACTTTATATCCTTTCAATGGATATGGTAGTCCAGACTCAATTCGTCAGTTGATAGAAATGGAAAAACCAGATGCCCTTATGTTCTTTACTGATCCTCGTTATTGGATTTGGTTGTTTCAAATCGAAAATGAGATCAGAAAAAGAATACCTATGTTATACTTGAATATCTGGGATGATTATCCAGCACCTATATACAATGCTCCTTATTATGAGTCTTGCGATTGTTTAATGGCAATCTCAAAACAAACTCTAAATATTAATAAGTTAGTACTAGGTGAAAAAGCAAAAGGTAAAGTACTAAAGTATGTACCGCATGGTATTAATGCAGACTTCTTTTTCCCTATCGATAAAAATTCTGAACAGTATCAAGCCTTACAGGATTTTAAGAAGAAGCATCTAAAGAAAGACTATGAATACGTAGTATTATACAATGCTCGTAATATTAGGAGAAAATGTACTTCTGACTTAATTTTAGCATATGCTCAATTTTGTGAGAAGATTGGTAAAGAGAAAGCAAAGAAGTGCGTACTATTTCTACATACTGATCCTGTAGATGAAAATGGTACAGATCTACCTGCAGTAAGAGATTTGTTCTGTGATCCAGAATATGTTAATGTAGAGATTTGTGGATTAAGATTCAACGTAAATGAAATGAACTTAATGTATAATATGGCAGACGTAATTGCTTTAATTTCTTCCAACGAAGGATGGGGATTAAGTTTGACAGAGGCGTTGATGACAGGTAAGATGATTATACCTAACGTAACTGGTGGTATGCAAGATCAATGTAGATTTGAAGATGAGAATGGTAAGTGGATTGACTTTGATGAGAACTTCCCTTCTAATCATATGGGAACTTATAAGAAGTGTGGTGAATGGGCACTACCAGTATTCCCTTCTAACATCTCAGTTGTAGGTTCAGTACCGACTCCTTATATTTACGACGACAGAGCCGACTTCAGAGAAGTTGCGGATAAAATTAAAGAGTGTTATGACTTAGGTACAGAAGAGAGAGAGAGAAGAGGTATGTCAGGAAGGTTATGGGCTACTTCAGATGAAGCAATGATGACTGCAGAGAATATGTCAAAGAACGTAATCGATTCAATCGAAGAAACTTTAAGAACTTTCAAACCATCTCCTAAATTCACTTTAACTAAAGTACAACCAGAACCAAGAAAAGCAATTCGTCACCGAGTAATTTATTAATAGTTATGAATAAACCAACGTGTATAGTAAGCTGTCCTCCTGATACATATTCAGGTTACGGAGCCAGAAGTAGAGATTTTTTAAAAGCCCTTTTTGAGTTAAAAGGTGAAGAATGGGATATAAAAGTACTCCTAATGAGATGGGGTAACACGCCTTGGAACTTCCTTAAAGATAATGAAAAAGAATGGGGTTGGTTAATTCCACATTGCATAATGGGTCCTAATCCACCTTATCAACCTGATTATTGGTTTCAAATTACCGTACCTAATGAATTCATGCCAGTAGGTAAAGTATTTAGTTGCGGTATAACTGCAGGTATCGAGACTACTTTATGTTCTCCAGAGTTTATCGAAGGTGTTAATAGAATGAATTTAACATTAGTATCTTCCGAACATGCAAAAAGATCATTAGTAGATACGGTAGTAACTAACAGTCAAACAAATCAACAGTTAAAGGTAAGTAAACCGGTTGAAGTATTATTTGAAGGATTGAATTTAGATAAGTATTTTTATATTGATCCAAAGGAAATGCCTAAAACTGATTTAGTAGAAGAGTTAAGTAAAATTCCAGAAGCATTTAACTTCCTGTTTGTAGGTCATTGGTTACATGGTGATATGGGAGAAGATAGAAAGAACGTAGGTTTATTAATTAAATCGTTCTTAATGGTATTTAAGAATATGAAATCTAAACCAGGATTGATTTTAAAGACTTCCGTATCAGGTGCATCTATTATGGATAGAGAAGAAGTAACAAGAAAGATTAACGCAATCAGAAAAGATATACCAGGTGATCTACCTAATATCTATCTACTTCATGGAGAGTTTGAAGATAAAGATATTAACTTACTTTATAACCACCCTAAAGTAAAAGCAATGGTTAACTTAACTAAGGGTGAAGGATTTGGTAGACCTTTATTAGAGTTTACTCAATCTAAAAAACCTATTGCAGTATCAGGATGGTCAGGTCATATGGACTTTATGAATCCAGAGTTTAGTATCTTAATTCCAGGTACATTAACAAAAGTACATCAATCTGCAGCAAGTCAAGGATTAATTTTACCTGAAGCATCTTGGTTTAGCCCAGAAATGAGTTCAGTGAATAAAGCATGGTTAGATTTATATAAGAACATAGATAAGTATGAAGTAGCAGGTAAGAGACAAGGACATTATGCGAAGACGAACTTTTCCTATGAGAAGATGGTTGGTAGTTTGAAGAGTATCATTGATAATAAGTTTACTAAACCTACCGTACTTAAGTTACCAACTCTAAAAAAGATCTAATATGAGTAGTAAAGACTTCGTAATTTGGTTAAAGGGATTTACAGAAGGTTGTCATGAATATGCACCAACTCCTAAACAATGGGATCGCTTAAAAGAAAAACTGTCTCAAGTAGACGATAGACCTGAAAGATCTTTTCCATCGATTAGCGTAGTACCATGTGAAACAGGGACAGGTGGAACAGGAGTACTTAATACTACTGTAAATAGTACTTCAACAGCTTTAAGACACCCACTCAATAGTAATATATCGTTTAGTACAGATGGTGGTACACCTCTTCAGTATAAAGTAAATTCAAGTAAAGATGCCTAAAGATGAAATGATAATCTGTCCAAGTTGTGGATCAGATGCTTGCTATAAGAATGAAATGGGAAAAGATATCTACTCCTATACTTGTTTTGGTTGTGGGTTTTTAACTAACGATGCAATGAAAGAAGGGTTTAATTTTGATGAGTACGAAACTAATATGCCACAGTTGTATATTGATTTAAAGAAGATTGATAGTGAAGGTAGAGTTTGGTACCCTATGACTATTAACGTTAAGGAGAAAGGAGTAGTTTTTCCCTACGGTAACTCTAAAGAGAATTGGCAATGGACAGCAATTAAGAATAGGAACTTAACTGAAGAAGAGAAGAAGCAATTAATCAATAAAGGTATTACTCATAAGTCAGACTCGAGTACTATGAAGCATTTTGATAAAGACTTTATAGAAGCGCTGGATTACATAAACTATTTTGATAATGAAAACAATTAGTTTTTGTATAACAGCTTGGAATGAACACGAAGAGTTAGATAGATTACTTACTCAGTTACTAAAGTATAAGAGAGAAGAAGATGAAGTAGTTGTTCAAGTAGATATTACTGTTACAGAAGAAGTTAAGGATGTAGTATCTAAACATAAATTACTCTTGCATGTTTATCCTTTAAGCAATGACTTTGCTACATTCAAGAATCATATCAAGAGTTTAGCTAAGAACGATTATTACTTTCTAATCGATGCGGATGAATATTTAACGGACACTTTAATTTTAAACTTAGGAGATCTATTAGAACTCAATCCAGATATTGATATTTACGGAGTACCTAGAATTAATACTGTAGAAGGTCTAACTCAAGATCATATTCAAAGATGGGGTTGGAGAGTAGATGAAAAAGGTTGGATAAACTATCCTGATTATCAAACAAGGATATGTAAGAACATTCCAGAGATTCAGTGGGTAGGAAAAGTACATGAACGACTAATAGGTCAAGAAGGTTATAATAATACTATAGCTCTACCAGGAGGATTTGAATTAATACATCCAAAAGATATAAAAAGACAAGAAAGACAAAACGGTTACTATGAGCAAATTTAATGTAGGAGTCATCGGGTATGGCTTCGTAGGTGAGTCACAAGCATTTGCATTTGCACCAGTTGCAGATATCAAAATCTTTGATATAGATCCTAATAAGAAAACTCACGACTTAGATGAAGTATTAAATCAAGACTTTGTATTTGTGTGTATACCAACACCAATGAAAAAAGACGGACAACAGGATTTATCTTTAGTGGAAGGATTCTTCTATCAGGTAGAGAAGTTTAGAGTAAAACCAATTTATATTCTCAAGTCCACTGTACTACCAGGTACTACTAAACATCTGGAAGATAAGTTTAATTTAGATATAGTATTCTGTCCGGAGTTCTTAACTGAGAAAACAGCTAAGTTAGATATGTTAACTCAGGCAAGAATAGTTATTGGAGGATCTCAACCTCTAAAAGTACAAAAAGTTAAAGAGCTATGTGAAGCAAGATTTGGTAAGAAGCACTATGTGATTACAGACTCAGTATCTGCAGAGTTAATTAAGTATATGTCTAATAACTTTTTAACAGTTAAAACTTCTTTTATGAACGAGTATTACGATTTAGCAAAAGAAGTAGGAGCAGATTGGGATCAAGTAGTAGAAGGATTCGTAGCAGATCCGAGAATAGGTAACTCGCATACAAAAGTTCCTGGACATGATGGATCAAGAGGGTTCGGAGGAAGTTGCTTTCCAAAAGATATAAACGCAATTATAGAGTTTAGTAAAGTATTTGGAGTTGATATGAATACTTTAGAAGCAGCTTGGAAGACTAATTTAAGAGTTAGACCGGAAAAAGATTGGGAACAACTCATAGGTAGAGCAGTTAGTAAGTAGTTGTTACATAGGTATAAAAACATTATAATTAATATATGACAGATATACTATCCGAATTAGGTAAAAAGTATGGAACCGATAAAGCAGAACATCATCAGTTTACTCCATTCTATAATTCTCATTTAGAGAAACATAGAGAAGAGTTCAAGTATGTAATGGAGATTGGCATTTTAACAAATGCAAGTTTAAAGATGTGGGAAGAGTATTTTCCTAACGCAACTATAGTAGGAATAGATAACGAAGTAAGAGAAGAACATAAGACAGATAGGACAAGTATCTTTTTAGCAGATCAATCTCAACCTCATCAATTAGAGAGAGTTATTGAATTAACTACCAAAGAGTATGATATGATCCTAGATGATGGATCACATATAGTAAATCATCAGTACATTTCTTGGGCTACTTTATTTCCATACGTTAAATCAGGAGGTTATTACATCATAGAAGATTTACACTGTAACTTCTCTCCTAAGTGGCCTTTATGGAAGGATAACAATGTAGTAATCTCTACGTTAGAAGCAGTACAAAGTCTAAAAGAAGGAGAATTTAGATATCAGTACTTAACCGATGAACAAGCACAATATATTCAAGATAATACTGAATCGATAGAGATATTTGATAGAACTGGAGAGTACGACTCAATTACAGCAGTCATAAAAAAGAAATAAAATGAGTTTAAAAGATTTATACAACCACCAAAGATTTACATCTTCAGATATAAATGAACATATCGATACGTTATACGAATATGGTCAGTACTGTGAGACTATTATTGAAATGGGAACTAGAATGGGATCTTCTATTTTTGCATTTGCGTATGCTAAACCTAAGAAGCTAACTAGTATAGATATAGATACATTTCCATATTCCGAACAACTAAAAGAAGTATGTAAAGCAGAGGGAGTAGAATATGAACATATTATAGGATCTACTTTAGAGTTGGAGATACCAGAAGTAGATTTACTATTTATTGATACGGAACATAGTTATTTGCAACTTAAATCCGAGTTAGCGAGACATGGTAATAAAGTAAAGATGTATTTAGCATTTCACGATACTACTACGTTTGGTCATACCGATTCAAGTTCATACGGAGATCAAGGATTGAGAACTAAAGAAGGAGAAGAAGAGAAACATGGACTTGTACCAGCAATAGAAGAGTTTATGCTAGCTAATCCACATTGGGTTATTGATTTAATTAAAACAAACAACAACGGTTTAACAATTTTAAAAAGAATAGATTAATATGAAGGTACTTATTACAGGAGTAGCAGGTTACTAGGAAGCAGGCTTGCAGATTGGATTATAGAAAATCATCCAGAAGTAGAAGTAGTAGGTATAGATGATCTATCAGGAGGTTATAGAAACAACGTTAATTCTAAGGTCACTTTCTGGCAAATGGATCTAGTAACACATCCTATTGAGAATTGTTTCGATAATCATAAGTTTGACTACGTATTCCATTTTGCAGCTTATGCAGCAGAAGGTTTAAGCCCTTTTATTAGAAGTTACAACTATCAAAATAATTTAGTAGCAACATCAAGAATAATCAATGAATGCATCAAACACGACGTCAAAAGATTGGTATTTACTTCTACTCTTGCAGTTTATGGATATGGATATGGTGGAGTATTTAGTGAGGAGCAATTACCGGCACCGATTGATCCATATGGAGTAGCGAAGTATGCTTGTGAAATGGATATTAAAATTGCAAATGAGCAACACGGTTTAGATTACTGTATTATCAGACCTCACAACGTTTACGGAAGAAATCAGAATATTTGGGATAAGTACCGTAACGTACTTGGTATATGGATGTATCAACATATGATTGGTGAAGCAATGACTATATTCGGTGACGGTAATCAAACAAGAGCATTTAGTTATATAGATGATAGTTTAGAACCATTATGGAATGCAGCGGTTAGACCTGAAGCATCTAAACAAATTATAAACTTAGGTGGAATAGAAGAATGGAGTATTAACGATGCCAACTCAGTATTAGTAGAAGTACTAGGTGGGGGTAAGGTTCAGTATAGAGAACAAAGACACGAAGTTAAACACTCTATACCTACTTGGCAAAAATCTATAGATCTTTTAGGGTTCGAGCATAAGACTTCTCTAAAGGATGGTTTAACTGAGATGTGGAAATGGGCACAAGAGCAACCAAAGAGAAGTAGATTTGTTTGGGATAAGTATGAAATAGAAAAAGGTATTTACAGTTTTTGGAAGGAGAAGAAGTAATGCAACAATTTAGAATAATTGATAATAAGATCTACGGAGGTGCTGATGTGCCTCTCGTAGGTTTTCCTAATGACCAAGACTATCCTATCTTAGCTGATCCAGATAAAGTTCTTATTTTTAGAACAGCATTAGGTGTTGGAGACTGGGTGATGCTTGAAAGATTACCTAAAGCAATTAAATCCTATTACCCTAACTGTAAAGTATATCTTCCATCTCCTAAGATGATTGAGGAAACATTTGGTGGTATGATGCAGAACTGGGCAAGTTGGGGAGATGTATCAAGAACAGTTAAATTAGTATTCGCTAACAATCCTTATGTAGACGGATATGTAGATGAATGGGGAGCAGAAGTTTATTCTGACCATTATAGAATCTACGATCCAAATGATTACAAAGTTCCATTAGTAAGACAGATGGCACGTTTTTATAACATTGATGATAACTTTGAATTAGATTATACTCCAATGTTATATTTTGATCAAGACGAGATTAGAAGAGGTTTAACCTATATTAATGAGTTAGCAGGTCGAGTATCTGACTATAATTTTCTACATCTATCTGATAGAAATACTGGAGACGATAACGAATTAATATTAAATTATATTAAGAAGAATGGTTTTGATAAACTTCCTTTTCTATATTACTATAAAGGAGATATAAAAGAAACTATATTTAAAGATCTCATATTATTAAACAACGTAAAAGAAGTACAAGATATAAGAAGTCAGTTCTTTGTAAAATCTAAAGCAGTTAACGTAATCGGAAATCAAACAGGGGCTACTGATGTGGTTTGTGGGCTTACAAAAGTACATTCACTACATCACTCAGAGACGTTAATGGAAACGTTTAGAGTAGGAAACTACTTACCTCCCATTACCTATATTAAAAGACCGCAAGATGAAGAATAAAATTAAGGTTACAATCTCATGTGATGATACTAACCCGTTACAAGGTTGGGGAGCAAAAGGAGACATACAATGGGAGTATATGGATGAACTCAATAAGGAGTTTGGTATTAAAATGAATCACTTCTGTCCAAGTAACTATCACGGTAGTGCTCCTATATCTAAACATAAAGATTGGATTGACTGGATACTAAGTAAGGGTTATGTAGAATTATCTGCACATGGACACTTCCATATGACTCCTGATAAACAATCTTGGGGTGAGTGTGAATTTGCATATCTACAAGATCCTTCTCAAATTGCTGATAGAATTGCAGTTATGAAATCAGAATGGGACTATGTAGGTTATAAACCTAAAGGATGGAGAAATCCAGGTTGGGTATGTTCTCCTCAATCATGTGAACAATTAAAACAAACATTTGACTGGTCAGCAGTTCATTACGAACATAATAGAGGAATGCATTGGGGTGATTGTAAAATGGTATTTGGTGCAGACGGTATAAATGAAGCAGAGATCAAAATGCATATGGGTGGAGATGTAGTAATGTTTCAATCCCATATTCAAGGTGAGTGGAATAAGAATATCTGGAATGAAGAAAACTATACTAATCTAAAGAACTGGTTACAGTATTTAACTACTGAACACGAAGTAGAATTTTTAATTATATCAGAATTAACAAATGGGTAATTATTACGACTACAGTGTATCTTGGTGGGAAGAGATAGCAGCACCATCAGAAGATGAGAAAGATATTATTGCATATCTTAAATCCTATGACCTATCTGGATTAGATGTACTTCATGTAGGAGTAGGTAACAATTTTATTATAAAAGAGTTTTCTACTGCAAACATTGTTGGTTTATCTATATCTATTCTAGAGTATCAAAAAGCAGTATCTTTAAAGATACCTAACTATTTTAATATTTTAATAGATAAACACGATCCAGCATTAGATAAAATGATAGGAGAGTTTGATTTGATTATAGATAACAATATTGGATCCTACAGTCCAGACTTTGATAGTGCATGTTCTTATTTAGATGTTGCACTAAGACATTTAAAACCAGAAGGTACTCTAATTACACATGCAACAGGTTTAGGTTATAGAAATCCTTTTGATCTACATAAAGCAATGGAAATAATCAAATCAAATAAGAAAGTAAGTCAAGGAGTAAGAGGTTTAGTTTTTATAAATTAATAAGTTATGAAATTAATATGTGGTGATAATTTCAGAGACAAGGCTGGTCTAATACTAGATAATGTATATAGAGGAATAAATGGTGAGTTAGATCTACCAGAACAATTTAAAGGTCAGTATAATCACAATGATATTATTTTCTATGAAAACAGTCAAGGAGATCCTAATATAGTATTCTGTAGAACAGACTTACTAACAATGTTACTTAGAGAAGTAGATTTAACCAATAAGATATTAATTACTCACAACAGTGATATCAATATTAATACTACTAGAGAAATAACACTTAATACTAAACAGTGGTTAGCTCAAAATGGTAATTGTGAAGAAGTAACTACAGTACCTTTAGGAGTAGAAAATAGAAGGTTTGGTAAATGGGATATGATTGAAGATTTTAGATCAGAACCATATCAAAAATCTACTCATATCTATTTAAACGTTCATCCGAACAGTAACCCCGGACAGAGATATAAATGTATAGATAAAGCAAAAGAACTTCATATTGATAATGATTTTAGGTTATCTACAGATAACTACAAAGTAGATACTGAAAGATATTTTAAACGGTTGAGAGATAGTTACTATGTACTATGTCCTGAAGGAGCTGGTATAGATACTCACAGAGCATTTGAGGCACTTTATATGGGAGCAATTCCAGTTGTTACTGAAAGTAGAGTAACAAAAGAGTTGTCTCGTTACTTTCCTTTTATTATATTAAAGGATTGGAGTGATCTTAATCCAGATATACTAACAGAAGATCTATATCACGAAATGTGGAACTTACCTGGAATGAAGGACAACCTTGATTTTGATATTTACTGGGATAAAATAATTAAAAAATGAAAATAGCATTTGTATCTGAAAATGGATTTACCGGTAAGGTAGATAGAATGCATCCTAATATGAGAGTAGAGTATGCTTGGATGTGTGCATTAGAAGCAGATCATTTACCTTTATATGGATTTCCCGACTGGCCTTACCTAAATGAAATGTATGATCTTCTTATTTGGATTATACCAAAGAAGAATATTGATAATATAATGACCAATGATTGGATACAGATATTTAAAAAAATAAGTAAGAAGGTAGCAGTAATGCAAGAAGGTCCAAGATGGTACTTCCAAGACTATCCTCTCAATCAGCAGATATGGTTCTACAATACACTATGTTCAGTAGATATACTATTTGCTCATAACTATAAAGATGCTCAATACTTCAAAGGTTTAACTAACCATAAAGACGTTAGAGTAATGAGATCTGTTATGATACCTGATCCTATTAATCAAGAAGCATTAACTCCTCCAGAGGAAAGAAAAGACGTAATCATTGGGGGTAATCAATGTAGATGGTATGGTGGGTTCGACTCCTTCATTGCAGCTCAGGAGTTTGAATGTCCTATCTCAGCGCCAGCAATGGGTAGGAAGATATCTGGAGAAGAACAGTTAGTTAATATACTTCCTTACGCAACGTGGAATAATTGGATAGTACAACTAAGTGAGTTTAAGTATGCAGTTCATTTAATGCCTACTCAAGGAGCAGGTACGTTTGCTCTTAACTGTGCTTATCTGGGAATACCTAATATAGGTTATTACGATTTAGATACTCAAGAAGTATTGCATCCTAATCTAACAGTAGAGATGGATGATCTGTTAGGAGCAAAAAAATTAGCAAAGAGATTAAAAGAAGACGAAGATTTTTATAAGGAGCAAAGTAATATTGCTTTAGATAACTATAAAAGAATATACACAGAAGAAAGTTACAAAATAAATTTCTATGATCAGTTTAATAAGCCCGAGCAGAAATAATCTAAAATATCTTAAATGGAGTTATGCTTCAGTAAGAAAGAATGCACCTAAAGAAGTAGAGTATTGCGTTGCTGATGACTTCAGTAATGATGGTACCTGGGAATGGTGTCAAGAGATGATGAAGGTAGATCCTAACTTCAAAGCAATTAGAAATGAAGGACCAACTAGATTAGGACATACTATTCTATATGATACTCTGATTAATGAAGTTGCTACTCAACCTATCGTAGGTATCTGGCACGCAGACATGTACATGACTCCAGGTACAGTAGAAGCAATTGCAGAGAATGTAAAACCTCATAGAGTAGTATCATTAACTAGAATTGAACCGCCTTTGCATCCACCAGGACCAGAAAAGGTATTAATGGATTTTAAAACTGAACCAGAAGACTTTAATGAAGAAG
>Ga0194116_10003015_pt1 | contig 20788 bp, 16 predicted proteins | sample TA2MahsurfametaG_4_FD_148617 | JGI IMG/M metagenome (GOLD analysis project Ga0194116, IMG submission 148617) | Freshwater microbial communities from Lake Tanganyika, Tanzania - TA2015008 Mahale S9 surface | ecosystem: Environmental > Aquatic > Freshwater > Lake | place: Tanzania: Lake...
AGCTATACAAAGAGCCAGTGGCAGCAACTAAGAGTGCCAATTTTAAAACGCAGTTAGAAAGATATAAATCAAAGGCGGGGCTGCTTCATCTGCGTTGGGCAACTGAAGGAATGCCAGTTAATGAAAATAACACCCACCCATTTACCCACCAAGATATCTCCTTTATCCACAATGGCTCAATTACACCCCCAACTGCATTAGATCCATTAATTGATAAGAAGTACTTAGAGATGGCTAAGGGCACCACCGATTCCGAGCGGTACTTTCTCTTCCTACTTACCCAGATAGAAAAGCATGGATTTATTGAAGGTGTGATTAAAGGTGTTAAATACATAAAAGAAAATTGCAACTACTCATCGATAAATATGATGATTACAAATAAGGAGTACTTTGTAGCAGCCTGTGTTTATAACCAGGATAAGGTGCCAGCTAGATTTAAAGATCAAAGTGATTACTACCATCTTAAATACACCAGCCATAATGGCCAGGTGGTTGTGGCATCTACCGGCTGGAATCAAGATAATTGGCAGGAGCTTAATAACTCAAACGCCATAATCGTAAACTCTGATCAAAGTTATAAAGTGGTAAATCTTTAATTCTTAATTAAATATCCACCATCTGCAGTTACGATTGAGCCTGTCAAAAATGATGATTCCTCACTTGCTAAAAAGTAAATCACCTTCGCTATCTCCTCCGGTGTTCCCACCCGATTAAGTGCATGCATACCCTCAACAGTTTTGCGGTAGGCAACTGGATCTGGGTTTAGATTTAAACCTGCCACAGTAAATGGGGTCTCAATCCAACCTGGTGCAACAGCATTAATTCGAACCTCAGGGGCCAACTCAAGGGCAAGTGCCTTGGTTAAAGAATCCACAGCACCCTTACTTGCTACATATGCAGAGTAACCACTTGTGCCAATCTGGGCAGCAATCGAACTCATATTTACGATAGTGCCTTGTTTGCTTTTACGAAGATAGGGCAAAACATGTTTTATGCCCAGAACCATTGCTACAACATTTACCTCAAACATATTAAGCCACTCACTTTTTTTAGCCTCTGTGATTAGGTCAAAGTAATTGCGACCGGCGATATTAATCAAGCTTGTTATCTCAAGTGCCTCCTGATCAATTATCTTGGTAATTTTCTGCCAAGTAACCTCATCTGAAATATCTCCTGCTACTTGAAAATCAGAACCGATAACCTCTACTCGATCAGTTGCCAAAACCTTATACCCTTTAGATTTAAACAAATTAAGAGTTGCACCTCCCATCCCGCCAGCAGCACCGGTAATTATCACAGTCTTCATGGGCAACTCACCTTCAGTTTCGTAGAATTCATATTGAGAGTTCAAAATTATATGCAAATTCTCACAAATAGCAAGAGATTTTTCAAAACACTAAGCGGACATCAAAAGTTAATTGCAGTAACAGTTAAAAAGTTGCTACTAGTAAAATCAGCTGGCTGAGTTGCGATAATTCTGATTTTTATTGTCCCACCAAATAATCACACTCATTGCTAACATAATCAACGATCCACCAATGACAATTCTGGCCGTTAGCGGATCGTTATTAAAATATAATCCAAATGCCAACGCAAAAGGCACCTCCATAGCCAAAAGTACTGCTGCTGCCGTAGCAGTTAGCACTGATTGTGCCTTGGTTTGCATAAAAAATGCGAATACAGTCGCAAACAAGGCTGTGAGAATAATTGCATTCCAAACTGAATAATCTGGAGGCGATTCGTAGCCATTGAGTATCGAAATAAAAACTAAAATAAAGGCTGAGACCAATATTTGAATCAACGTCATTGCATAATTGTTCTTTCCGTCACTCCACTCACTTAAAATTACAATATGACCTCCCCACAAAACTGCCGAAATCAAAACTAGAATTTCACCCAAACCAATTTTAATTCCATCATAAGCGATCAAATAGAGGCCGAGCGCAGCACAAAAAACAGCTAAACCATGAGCTTTATAAAACTTGCGCTTGAGTACTATCCAAGAAATTAGTGGGGCAAAAACTAGGTACAACCCGGTGATAAAACCGGTGTTAGAGACTGTAGTTAAGGTCAACCCAAGAGTTTGAAACGTATATCCACCTACTAGAAAACAGCCAGCGACGACACTTCTGATAACAAATTTTTTACTTAGTCCTGAAAAAACCTTTGGCCTGAGAGCAAACATTATTAATGAGGCAATGAGAAATCTAGTAGCAAGAAATGAGTAAACATCCTGTTTTTCCAGAGCATCTTTCATTACTACAAATGAGCCACCCCAGATTGCCGCAGTGGCAAGTAAGCCACCATAAATTACAATTTTAGCTACCATGAATATGATCCAATTGATTGTTCATTAACAACTTTTGCACCTTAAGAAAGCTAGGCGAATGTAGGTAGATAAAATTAGATTCATAACCATAAGTTTAAATTAAAATGGGGTCGACATAGGATACTAAGTCACTGATCATTGGAACAGTCGCAGATTGGAAAGCATGATAAACATCTGGACTACCCTCCCAAACCACAGTATCTGGAACGTTTAACCTGTTTAATTGATGAATCCAAGAGCCATTATTTTTATTTATAAAGTACCAATTGGCGTAATCCCAAAATTTATAGTATTGAATTAAGTAGCTTTCATCGCCTGTGACTTTGTACCAACTCCAAGCAGCTGATATCGCCTCAGTAACGACCCAATGCATTCGATCATGAACAACAGGCTTTAGATTGAAATCAACGGTGTACACAAAACCCTCAAGACCGTCCACTGACCATCCAATTTCAATGCCTTTGTCATAAATCTGCTGGGCTAAAGGAAGTAACCACTCGGGTGTGGCTGAACCTAATGCTCTTGATATTTGAATAGCTAATCTAGACCATTCATATAAATGTCCAACACAAGTTCCAAACGGACGGAATGGATCATTTGGGTTTTCTAAATTAAAGTCTTTCATTGTTTCCCAGCTTTCATTGTAATGCTCGGCGATTAGTAAATCATGTCGCTCACTTGCCCATTTAAATATGTTCTCAGTGATTGCTAGAGCCCGAGTGAGCCATAGTGAATTTCCCGTTGATTCATAAGCTGCAAGTAACGCTTCCACAGTGTGCATATTTGCATTTGCTCCGCGATAAGAATCTAACTTTGAAAAGCTTTTATCCCATGAATCAACAGCCATATTAATCTTTGGTAACCAAAAGTATCTATCAAATATGGCCAATGCATCCTCAAGTATCACTTTGGCGCGAGTATTTTTTTGAGCCGCAGTAGAGGTTGCCAGAATTATGAATGCAAGTTCATAACAGGTTTTATTTGTATCAAGGGGACTTTTACCCGAAACCTCTTTATACCATCCGCCACTTTCCTCATCTCTCATAATGGTTTCCAAGGAGTCAATGCCATGCTCGATAAAAGGAGTGTAATCGCCATGACCTAAGTTAGTGGCAGCAGAAAAGACAAATAACATTCGAGAATTAATCCAAGATTGTATGTTTTTATTTTTTAAAACTTCTCCAGAATTACCTAACCAACCAAAGCCACCAGTATTAACCCTAGATTTGCTAGCCCAATTGATGAGATTTGTTGTTTGTAAGGCTAAATAATCTGCGTCACCTGGTCTCATCTTTCCTAGTTCTTACTAGGCAGAACAACTGGGACTTGACAGGTTAATCCACCATCAATGACATAACTTGCTCCCGTTATAAATGAAGCCTGCTCAGATGATAAGAAATTCACTAAATCAGCAATTTCAGAGGTTTTTGCAACTCTACCTAATGGATGACCTTTACCCCAATCACTTACTATCTCATCAACAGTTTTGCTACCTTTAAATAGATCGGCAGCATCCCTCAACATTGGAGTGTCAACTGATCCAGGCAACACAGCATTAACGCGAATTTGGTGCTGAGCTAAATCAATCGCCAATGCCCTTGTCAATGCATTTATGGCGCCTTTAGATGCTGAGTATGCCACTACACCTTTTTGGCTCACTAGAGATTGCACTGATGAAATATTAACGATCGCACCTTTGCCATTTTTTTGCATTAAAGGCACAAAATGTTTGGCTGTGAAGAACATTGACTTAACATTTACGTTGAAAGTCTTGTCCCATAACTCCTCTGTGGTCTCGGTGACAACTCCGTAAGTTTGAATGCCAGCACAATTAATCAATGCATCAACTTTTGTGTACTTTTGCTCTACTTCAGAGGCAAGTTTTTCTACTTCTTTCTCTGAACTTACATCAACTTTTTTTACAATTAATTCTATTTCTGGAAAACTTTTAGCTAAATCTGCCAATGCCTTATCGTCTAGATCAGCGCAAATTACGATGGATTTCTCAGAAATAAACTTAAGTGTGCAACCAAGACCAATACCCTTTGCTCCACCAGTTACAACAACAACTTTATTCTGCATGCTCATCACTTCACCGGAGCCCATCTATCGTTAGGTACAAGGGCGTACCAGCCTGGTCGCTGAGGGTCCTGGTCATAGGCATATCCACCAAGCTCTTTGTACAGCTCCGCATACTGATTAACCTTGTCAGTATCCAGCTCCACACCTAATCCTGGGGTCGAAGGAACTTTAATTTTTCCATCTTGGTACTTCATTAGGCCTCCTTTGATGATGTCATCCTTTAGATGGTGGTAATGAGCATCTGCTGCGTTGCTCAAGTTTGGAACAACAGCACCAAGATGAAGCATCGTAGCTAACTGAATACCTAGTTCACCTGATGAGTGGACCGCTACTCCTAATTGAAATGTTTCGCAAACTCCAGCAGCCTTTATACAGGCACGAATTCCACCCCAAAAAGTTGTGTCAAGTAAAATTACATCCACTGCCTCTCGGTGAACATTTTGAGCTAATTGCTCAAAATTAACCACAACTGTATTTGTTCCCGTCTGCATACTTGTTAGGTCTCTAAGTTTTTTCATCCCGTCGATGCCCCAAGTAAAGTCCTCGAGATAATCGATTCTCATGTGTTTAATTGCGTTGGCAAATTCAACACCTTGAGTCACACTAAGAGTGGCATTTGGGTCGTATCTAAACCGATCCCTAGGTAGGGCATCACCTAAAGCTAGAAAGCACCTAAGTTCATAATCTGGATGAAAAACACCACCTTTTAGTTTATGTGTGGTAAAGCCATACTGTTTTTTGAGCTCAAGTGCGTGTTGAACTAACTGTTCTGGATTCTTTACCTCACCCTTTCCATTTTTCTCATTTGGATATCTAAAAAAAAGATAGCTAGCAAACTCAACTTCATTTCTTATCTTTCCTCCTAAAAGTTCATAGACAGGTACCCCTAGTTTCTTGCCAATAATGTCTAAGCATGCAAATTCAATTGCAGCGTACAGTTGGGTTCTATTGTTGTAGAGACTTGCAGTTGGATTACAAATTTTGAAGCGAAGCCCCTCCAAATCAAATGGACTCTCCCCAACTAGGTAATTTTTCAAGTGGGCAAAAGCCAGTTCCGCGCTTTCTCCACCGCCGCCCATTTCACCCAAACCAGTAATTCCCTCATCAGTTTCCAATTCAAGAATTGTCCTAACAAATCTACCCCAGTGAGCTCCAGATGCATGTCGAAGTGGTGCCTCTAAAGGCACGGTAACCGTGGTTACTTTCAGATTAGTGATTTTCATTTTGCATCCTTATCTTTTGTGGTTTGACTTGATTGATTTTAGGCGAAATCTCTTTTGTGAGAAGATTCATAGCTTCATAATCTATGTCTGCATGTGATTGTATAAGAGTTGTGCACAGTGCGATATCCCTCTGATCCAGTGCATCGACTATTTGTATATGTTGATCATAGAGTATTCCCAATCTTGGCATGTGGGTTTTGGCTAAAGCATGTAATCTATCTAACGAGATCTTTTCTGCTCTTACTATTTCCCAAATTCTTGGTAATTTATTAAATTCACACAACATGAGATGAAACTCATCAAAATAATTATATATTTCACTATAGTTTCCAATTTCTAAAGCTACTTTTTGAAATTCAACATTCTCACGAAGTTTTTGAATTTGCAATGTGGTGATATTTTTACAAAGTATTTGAATGTTATTAGATTCTAGTGCTGTTCGAATAAAAAGTGCTTGTCGTAGCTGATCAAGATCAATTTTAGTTACGACCGTGCCTTTCTTGGGAATAATATTGACCAATCCTTCCTGCTCTAGGTGCACCAAAGCTTCCCTAACGGGTGACCGACTCGTCCCAAATCTATTTGTCAACTCAGACTCATGGATTACATCATCTGGTGCCAGTTTTCCAGTAAGTATTAGCTCTCTTATATCTTCCACAATAGCTTCTTTGATTCGAAACTTTGCCTTTAATACACTAACGTCATCTTTTTTCATAGTGAAACTACCTCAAATTCGATAAGATTTGTTTTTTTCTCTCTTGAATTAAAACTTAAAGCCGAACCATTTGCGATTGCTTCAGCCAAACCATTAGTTGGATAACTTGAAAATGGCTCTAGACCAATGTTGTAGTGCTTTCCATACCAAGGGTAATCATCTGCCGCACCAAACTCTTGCCAAAACCATAGATATGGCAATAAATTCCCATCCCAACTTACTTTTGCTGCTAATTTCTTTGATGGGCTATTTATTTGATACCAAGATTGTTTTAAATCCTTAATGTATAGCATCTCACTTTGAGTCTTTTTTGGAGGGAGCTTTGAAAAATCAATGTCTGATCCATTACTGGATTTTCCAATCGGCCAATCAAATTCCTCAGTGCTGGCCAACCTTCTGCCGGCACTGGAAATCGGTTCAGAGTGCGGTATGACGCGCCCTCCACTTGGCAAGGTTATCGTCGAGTCACTATCTATAAGTGGAGCACCAAAACTAAAATGCGCACCCCACATAGTTTTCCTTTGTTGAGCACTTAAATTTTCAATTGTTTCTCTGATCAGGCATTTTTTTTGATACCGCTTCAAGGATATTTGCTTATTGATTCTAAAGGGAGTTTTCTTGGTTTCAACCATAAAATCTACAGAGACTTCCTCCTCGGAATCCAAATTCACCACATAGTGCCAATCTAGGAGCGCTGCTTCTGCATGTTGTCCAAAATTTATGTCCTCAACTTGGGATGGTGCCCCACCATTTGGAAATATAGATTGCCAGCCACCTGGATAACCATTTAAAAAAGTATCCACATCATCTGGATGAAACTCTGGAATTTTCTTAGTTGGAATTCCCCTACTTGTTAACCAAACAAGATCAACATCCAATGGTTTGTATAAAAACTCTACAACATCAGCTCCACGTCCAGCCAGAACTGTCATTCTGATGAATTCATTCTCCAGTACTACAGCCGGAATATCTCCTATGGAAATATCAACGGTAATACGACATCCAGAATTCCTATTACGAGCAAAATTTTGAATTGTCTTACCCATGATATTTGTTTGATTCGCTAGCTGAGAACCCTGTACCAACTAAAGAAAGTAGTTTTCCACTCAAAGGTTGTGCATTTAAATCTAATTCCCGTGCAGCAGTGGTCACTATTAATTCATCCCCCAATACTCCCCCGAAAGCACAAGAAGTTGGACGTTGGACGGGTAAGTAGATTGGTTCTTGAACTTCTCCAGAACTGGATATGACTTCAATTCTAGAGCCATCCCACATGGCAATTAATAAGGTGCCATCACGGGTAACACACATTCCATCTGGGTATCCTTTAGATTCATCAAACTTGTGCATGAGCTTTTGGTTACTTAGCTTTCCTGAGGAATAGTCAAAGTCGAAAATCCATAACGAAGATGCAAAGGTATCAACTAGGTAAAATTTCGTGTTATCAGGACTCCACCCCAAGCCATTAGGCAGTGTTAGTCCAGTTAAAACTGTCTCATAACTTTTATCAGGATTTAACTTGTGCAGCTGGCCCTTGCCCGCCGTAAAATCTATCGCGTTACTACCTGCCCACCATCGACCAAGTCCATCAGCTTTTGCATCATTCATTCGCTCTTCAGCAGGAAGAAAATCAATTACTACTTCATACCCGTTGGTGGCATTTATCTCAGCAAAACCCTCCTCCACTGCGCCAAAATAACCACCATTTTTTCGCTCAACTATGGCACCAATCATTTTTGGCACATCATGCGAGATAGTTTTTCCTGAATCAAAATTACATTTGTGCCATTTTTTACCTGTGATATCCACCCAAGTGACTGAATTTTCAGATGCGTTATATAACGGACCCTCACCTACATCAGATACAACTTCAGATAAAACTTTAATTTGCATAAAATGAGTTTAACTGCCGGCTTTTAATCCAGCGACAAAGAGCTTCTGCCCTACGATGTAAAGGAATGCTGTTGGGAGGGAGGCGATCAAAGTCGCACATAACACAATTGGCATCTTAATGCTTTGATATTGACCAACCAAGCCTGAGATAGTAGACATTAATGGTCTGATCTCGGCGCTAGTAGTTAAAGTCAAGCCAAACACTAAATCATTCCAAATCCACGTAAATTGGAATAAAAATGCCGCACCTAGGGCAGACCATGACAATGGTAAAAAGATTTTAAAGTAAGTTTGAATCTTGTTTGCACCATCTAATTGCGAAGCCTCCACCACTTCTTTTGAGATTGACAACATATGGTTACGGCTTAAGAAAAAGGCAAATGGAATTGCAATTGCAACATAAACCAACAACAGACCCCAGCGGGTATCGTAAAGACCGGTTGAGGCAAAACTTTCAAACAATGGAAGTAAAAGCATTTGATATGGGACTAGGTTAACGCCATAAATTACCCAAAACCATAAAGATTTATTTTTTGGATTTAAAGCAACAATTGAAAATGCTGCTAGTGAGGCAAAAAATACTGATAAGCCTGCGCCTAATATTCCATAAAAGAAATTAGATTTTAAACCCGGTGATAAATCTGCCACACTCCAGGCTTGTTGAAAGTTTGCAATTGGATCCCAGCCTTTTAGACTCCAGTCAAAATTTGATTCCCAAGTTTCAACGTTTGCAAATGCATTGACAAATAGAAGGTAGATTGGGCTTAGCCAAATTAATGAAAGGATCACAAGTACAGAATGCTTTAAAAGTGAATCTTTTTTCATAATGTGGCTTCTTTCTTTAAGCCGCCACGTAGAGCTAGAATCGAAATAGTTGTAACAAGAATCATCAAGAACACAGCAATTGCTGAGCCATATCCATATCTATTTAGTAAGAAGGCCTCGCGATACATGGTAACGGCCAAAGTTTCAGAAGTTCTTGATGGTCCGCCACCAGTCATTACCCATACAATGTCAAAAGTTCTTAGACTATTTGCAAGTGCGGTACCAATTACAACTGCTCTTATGTATTTAAGCTGCGGCCAAATTATCTTCCAAAATAGGACCCAAGAATTAGCGCCGTCAAGGGTCGCTGCTTCTACAGTTTGAAGGGGAACATTTTGAATTCCAACAGTGAAAAGTACAACCACTAAGCCTGTACTCGCCCAGGTTGCTGCGATAATCATAGAGAGTGTATTTTGAGGATAGTAAAGGAGCCAGGAATTAACCCAACTTTCTAGCCCTACTGATACGAGAAAACTATTTAATAAACCTTCTGTTTCGAAAATATTAAACCAAAGTGCTCCAACTGCCACACCAGAAAGTACATAAGGCAGTAAAAAAATCATTCGATAGACAGCCGATCCCTTTACTCCAGAGACCACATTTGCGATTAATAAACCTATGAATACTGGCAGAACCAGAGTAGCAATTGTCCAGATTAAAACGTTTGTAAGTGTGGCTCTCAATACTGGGTCGTTTATAAAATTTTGATAATTATCAAAACCAATAAATACTGGCGGGAGTAATCCCTCTGAATCGGTAAAACTTAAATAAATGGTTTTGCCTACTGGATATAGCAAGATTGCCAACACGCAGAGTATTGCTGGGATAAAAAATAAGTAGGTGGTTACACCGACTCTTTGCTTTTGGCTCACGCTCGCCCTGTTTCGTAGCCAAGCCGGTCGAGGTTTTTAAACCTCGACCGGCTTGATTGTTCTACTTTATTGCTCACTTACCATATTTCTTTGTCCAAGCAGCCCACTCTTTGTCAGCTAGCGCTGCAAGTTCAGTGGTTGTTTGGGCAACAGTCTTATTGCCTAACATAAATGCACCAAGAATTACAACGCCACCCTCAATCAATGGGACCGGACCTGACTCCCAGTAACGTTGAATCTGATTAACTTTGTTAGTAGCAACATACTTAGATAGACCCTTAATCACAGGATCTGCAACAGGTACCTTTGGATTTGGTACACCGTCGCCGCTGGCATCAGCCCAGATAGCTTGAACTGGGAACTTCAACCACTCGCGTAGTGCCTTCTTTGAAGTAGCAAGGTTCTTACCCTTTGCTAATGCTCCGATTGCTCCAGCCTCAACAATAATTGATTGAGTCTTTAGCGCTGGGTTGATGTTTGGAATTACAAATGCATCGTAATCCTTACCACCAACTAGGCCACCGGTATCTGAGAATGCAGAGTTATTCCATGTTCCTACTGGAATCATGGTTCCTTTGTTGATCAATTTAACAGCCTCTTCACCAAAGAATGAGGTATCACCAGGTGTGAACCAACCTTTATCGATCATGCCCTTCCAAATGTTAAATACCTCTACGACCTTAGGGTCGGTGTATTTAATTTTGTTTGATGTCAGATCTAGATAAAGTTTTGGATCTTGGCTGATAAGAAGTTGCTCAAACCAGATGAAAGATGGCCAAGCACCATCAACAGAGGCGGTTAGAGGGGTGACGCCTTTTGCCTTAATCGCTGCGCAAACGGCTTCAAACTCTGCCCAAGTTGTTGGAACCTTTAAGCCCCACTCGGCAAACTTCTTCTTGTTATAGAACATTGGCCAGTAAGAAACACCATTTGGAATGGCGTATGTCTTGTTGCCAACCATAAATTGCTTTTGAAGGTCTTTAGAAACGTCACCTTTTGCAATTGCATCTCTCCATACATCTGAGATGTCTGCAAACATGCCGCCCTTAGCACCATCAACCATGCGGTATCCAGACCACCAAGTTAATAAATCTGGTCCTTTACCAGTTTTTGTTGCCTGGTTTAAGGTGTTCTGATACAAAGTTGTGTCAGCGTAGGTAGATGGTTTTAAAGTTACACCAATTCCATCCTTCAAACCTACACTAACTGCATTGAATCGAACATCCCAACCATTTTTATCATGGTAGAAATTAAGTACCTTAGTTGCTGCGTTGGCAGATGAAATTGCACCTGTTGCAACAGCGGAACTAATTACCAAAGATGCAGCTGTTAAGACTGCCATCTTTTTGTTAGCTAACTTCATTTATTGTCCTTCCTAGGGTATGGAACACGGGACCCATGAACCACGAGAGTAAAAATAGATAGTTATGTAGGCCTAGTCAATAGAGAAGGCCTCCGAAAAAATGGCCGAACCCGCCATCTTTATAACGTTCCGATAACTTGTCCGACAAGGACGGCGCTAGGTGAGTGAAAATAGGACGCCAGTAACACTGATCCTATCTATTGGTACCTCAATAACTGCATTATCAACTTTTAATTGCTTGATCTGTTCACCAAGCATGGTTGCAAGAACGGGTTGGGTTAGTTTTGAGTTGATCTTTAGTTTTAGAATTATTTTTTCTTCAGCAAAAGATTGTAGTCGGAGTAAAAGTTTACCACTGATTGGTGAAGTTAAGCCGATGACTCGTACACGTTTATCATCAATACTAAATAAACTTTCTTCAGCAAATAATTTATTACTATCACCTGTTGCCATGGCTGCTCTTAGTCTGCGGCTTTGACCTACTGCTACACGTGCACCCAGTGCTGGGCCAGATCCGGCACCAACAGTCTTAGTCGCGCCAACGCTATATTTAAAATTCATCTCAAACCCTTGTTGCGATGGAAAGTTTGTATCCCAGATATTGTTGTAAACCCAAGAGTAAACAGTTGCTGGCTCTGGTTCACCCATGGTTGGTGGGAATGGTGCATAAGGAAGTGCGATCCCCCCTAATTGGATTAGTGGTGCATCCTGTAACGCAACTGCAACTGTTACATCTTTGTCTTCAAATGAAACCCAACGACGGGCTGCACGCATGTGAAGAGCAGATCCGGGTACTAATGGCAATCCGCTGCCGCTCATTCCACCTGAGAGTTCTACTCTGGTGATCGGATCTTCTAACGCAAATGGAAAAGCAAAGTAGCCGCTCTCCTTGGTCATGGTTGCCTCTTTATAGATACGGTTATTAATATCTAAGCGATCTGCATTTTTATTTAAGCTATAGGTACTGCGAATCCAAGAGCTGCCGGGAGCCTTAGATTCAATTGTTACCCACTGTTTGACCGCATTATCACCACTATCTATCACAACCCCAGGTCGAGTCAGGCTTCGGGTTGCTAATAAATCCAAGCCAAGATTACCCTCCATGCGGCCAGATTGATGGTTAAAGCCACCAGCGCTGGCGTACTCATCATAAATATATCCATTAAAACCAACCACAGAATCCTGGCGAACTATTTCGTGATTTAGTTTTTTAGAGTAGATGGAACTGACGGAGGAACTCTTTGGATCAATTGTGACTTTTAGAAATTCATTCTCAAGAATAAGCTCTGACTTAGAAACGGTATTTTGTGCAATATTTTTACCGCCTCCTAAAATGTCCAACCTAATTACGCCAATTGCCGGTACATCATTTACTGCAACATGCAAAAACCTTCCAGCATTGCGATGTTTTGGATTTATTTGACCACTTTCATAAAAACTTAACTCTTTATTACTTCGGCCATCAACAATCTTAATTGAAGTTTCAAGTGGGACTCGGCTCTCTGGAAGGAAAAGGACTACCTCATCACTTCTGCTCCAAGCTGCAGTATTTGTTACATAAAAAGAGGCCAACGCCCCAGGTGCTGTGGAGAGAACATCACCGAGGTGTGAACACGCTCTATCTAGTAAAACTTCACCTTCATCATCAGCGGCCAAAGCTTTGGCATACTTCCAGTGCCATTGCTGATCACCTGAATCCATACCCTCATCCCCAATAGTCCAAGGATTTGCCGCACCCCAAGTGTGTTCATCAAATAAAGATGCATTTGAATAAACACTCTCTGAGCTTTTTGTAATTGCCGGACCCTCATTTGAACCATAAAAACTAGCTAAAGCGCCAACTGTCTGAGCGTCAGCGGCACTTATTTGAGCATTTCTCACCATGGCGTTTGGGCGAGCGCCTGAACCAACTCCCTCAACCCACCAATCTGTCCAATCGCCTTCAATTGTTTGGATCTGATCGCCAAGTCGTTTCTCTGCCTCTTCAAAGAAATCTTTATTGGTTGAAAGTCTTAATTTCGGATAGGCCCAGGATTCATTCCAGCGCTTGACTGTCTCTGCCATTATGTAACGAGGAGGTGCGTTGTCAGCAAATTGACCCTGAATTCTTAAGTGCAAAATATCCCATGGATAAGGTTTGCGATGAATCTCAGCCTTATCTACCGCCCAACCAAAAACCCCACCTGGGTATGGATAAGGGTGCTCAGCATGTGATTGTAAATATGCTGGCAGCAGATCATCTACCCACTCATAACCATCATTAAAACCAATCATGGGCCCTTCCATATAGGCCAATCCGTGTGGGGTATCTGTAACCCACACTAAAACACCTTTGCCACTTGGTCCTACCCATCGGAATAGTCTTGGTTGATCTTGTCCACCAACTAGATGTGGCACAGATCGGCCCGCCCAGTTGTGCGCAACAGATAAGTATTTGACCTTATTTTCAGCTAATACATCAGTTAGCCCGACCACTGCGCCGGGTACATCTGTTTGCATCGCCGCAGGAATTTCAACTCCATACTGTTTACTGACATTACGAGCCAATCTAAGAAGTTCATGTAACTCATCAGTTGAGCAGGTCTCCGAATGCAGGTTGTAGGGCATCGCAGTCAACTCAATTCGTCCCTCTTTCACCCGACGAATAAATTCATCAATTTTCTCTTGTGACCTAACCTTGGTCCACTCATCAAATGACCATAGCGCCTCTACGCTCCACCTAAATTTTGCATCATCTGGCCATTCATCAGTTCGATCAATCAAATCCAGACATGAATCTAAAAATGCCAAATGTTCAGCCAGGACCCTTCCTTGTGGATCGGTATAACCAATATCTAGATGTGTTTGGTGCACTAAGTGAATGGTCCAGTGCCGTTGAGGTTTGACTGACAGATTTAGCTTCAGCTCTTTCTTTTTCTCAAAACTAACATTAACTAGTTGCTCACTTTGAACCTCTGGAACAAATACTCGATAACTTCCTTTTGGTGCCTCTTCGCCACCCTGGGTTAACACTTCACCACTATTGGAAGCGACAATCGGCTTGCCAAGTAATTGGCTTACATTTTTATTTGATGCAGACCTGACTCTGATGGTTTGCATCAACTTGCCATCACCACTTTTTTTAATTAATGGCTCTACTACTAGGTAAAACACCTCACCATCAACGGTGAACTCTTGCTGGATGGCGCGCTTGCGAAGACTCTCTCGAGTTACCTCCCAATCTCGATGTCCTTCTGGTGAAAACAACAGGGCACGAGTGGTCATCTTTTGATCCGTTCTAGTAGGGTTTTGATCACTTAATTAATTTAAAGGAAGCATACTCACCTGCGAGTAACTCAAAATTTAGAATTCCATCTTTGAATACAACTTTTTTGTTACTTGACTGCTCCAGAACTGTAATTGGTTCTAACTTCTTAGTTTCAAACCCACTCAAATCTAACTCTATATTTTGAGCATTTCGGATGCTGCTATGGACTCGCAAGACAATTCCCTCATCAAAGGTTGATTCCTTAGTGGTAATTGTTGCGCCCTCACCTCTTCGAATCGAGATAAATGACTTAGAAACCACTCCAGTTTTACGAACATAGTCACGCATCACAACCGCTGGATTGTGAACTTCGTGGGCAAACTTAGCAGCATTGGCATCTACAACCTTACCCGCATGTGTGGTTAATCGATATCGCAATGGAATTAATCCGCCTTGACTTGCTTTGAAATTTACTATCCAATGGTTATTAAGTGCCCATGACATGAGATTGGCACCTTCTGGTTCAAGTGTGGCAGCCGCTTTAGAAGTAGTGATTCCACCAAACTGAGTAAGTGGTGCATCTATTGGCGCCATAGTCACACCATATGAGTCATCTGAGACATCAACCCAGTTGCGCACTGGAAACCAATCCTTGACCGTTCCCGGTAATTGATCAGAATCTGGCGAGAAAGCTACGCCATTAACATCTGCTCTAAATTCTGGCTTACCCAAGTTATAAGGAAAAGCGATAAATAACTCTTCGGCATCGCGGACATGCTCTTTATCTATCTCCCATTCAATTCCCAACTCTTTGGTGGCAGCATCCAACCAGTAGATACATGTTGCGCGCTTTACACCCTTAATTTTGCACTCGACGGAGATTGCAACCCGACCCTTATCAATGATTGGCTTAGACACCTTAACGGAATTTGGCACTTCACGATGAAACATCAAATCGGTATTCCAAGCACCAAAATCAGGCACCTGTGAAAAATCCCAGCCAACATTTATGAGATCTCTACCCGGAGATGCTGAAACTGGATTGTAACCTTTAGATTTTTCATCTACCTGTTGATAAACAATCTGACCGAGCTTCCAACCTTTGTAATCGCCAGCAAACTCTTTATTGAACTCTTTATCAAATAAAGATTTAATTCCACCACTATTTGGGTCAATCACAACTTTATAAAACTCATTTTCAATTGTATTTTCACCAGTTGATAAATCACTCTCATCAATTACAGAATCCATATCCGCAAAGGTGTAACCATAAGCTGGAATTTTCACCTTAATTCTGCGCTCCTGCACCGATGGTTTATCTCCACCCCAGGGAATTCCCCGCGGCACAAATGTTTCAAGCATTCCAACTGGAGCACCACCTGCTCTAATCTCGGGCTCCTTTACAATTACAGTTCGCTCCCAAGGCAAAGTGTTATAAATCAACAAATCATTGGTGTCAGATGGTGGGAAAGCCTCCTCTGGAGTCAGATCGCCCAAATTAAATCTTCCCTCAGGTCCACGCTCTGCCAACTCATCTGCAAAACGCCTTGCTGTTCTTGCCAACATGTCATGCACCTCACCAGATGAGCGATATGCAAATGAGGCTTTGTAATTCCATTGACCCTTTGTCCATAGTGAGTCTGGAGCTGATACGCTGGCAAAAGCGCCCCAGGTATGTTCATCGTAAAGACTCATTAATTCATAAACATGAGCCAACCTTGCTGCATCAATTGCAGGGCGCGCTTGCTTACCGCCCCAGGAGCCAATGGTTTCAGCTGCACTCATAATTACATGGTTGGTTCTATTTAACCCGGTCTCATATGCACTTGATGCAACTCCATCACACCACCAATCCAGCCAATCACCCTTAAGTGTTGGCAGTTTGGACTCCTCTTTGCGCAAGATTTGTCTAAACAGTGATGGGGTAGAGAAGACCATTTTTGGCATTCGACCTTGTGAGTTCCACTCCCGCACAAAATCGACCATACGAATATCTGGTGGTCCATTATCAACTCTAATTGGATGAGTTGATTGGCAGTAGAGGAAATCCCATGGATATCCGTCATCCTCTTCCAACATATTTATAAACTTAGGTAAAAATCTTTCAACATATCGCCAATCACCGATCTTGGCATTTGATCGACCAAACAAATAATGGAAACCATTCCAAGCAAGTACTTTTTTGCCAGAAGGCCCCTCCCACCAAAATGCTTGTGGGCATGGTTTTGGCACTCCACCGCGCAGTGGATTGACTGACATAGTTAAGAAATCAATTCCAGCTTCCGGCAATAAATCAGCAAACATCCAACTGACTCCATTTGAGTCAGATTGCATTGCACTTGTGATGTTGACGCCGAATTTGTCGCGCATATTTCTGACGGGATACAACGAGCGTGCCATCTGCTCTGGGCCAAGCATGGGAGTAAAGTTCCACTGCATTCCTGCGATATCAATTTGGCCTCGATTGTGACAGGCCATAAACCTTTTAATATCATCCTTACTAGCTTGATTAAACCACCGCTCGGTAATACCAGTTACTTCACATGTCCATCGATATTTGGAATCATCAGGAAAATCTTTTGTGTACTCACACAATTCAATTGCTTTATCAATAAACTCAACATGTTGACGCATCACAACATCTTGATGGTCGGTAAAGCCCAGATCGGTATGACTATGATTTGCTAGATAGATGGTATTGATCTTTTTGCCCACGATGAAAACCCTAGGGGGTGATTATGTAAAAATCAATGGGTAATTACCATCGAGAGAAAAACATATTTCCAACTCTTGTCCGACAAGTTAATAATCATGATTGCCGCAAGTCAAGAGCTTACGCCGGTTTGGCCATGGTTTTTACCTCACCAGAAAGTGGATTGCCTAATAACAGTTTTGGAACCTCCGCAAATCCGACCGTGTGTGTGATTAATGGCAGCAAAATTAAACTTTGTAATGCCACCATCTCAACCGCCCGGCTGTGAACTGCCGATCCTGTGAATGAGCCTTGTAACCGGATTTGCCTAACAAAGATGTCAAAAGGTTTGATCTCAAATACCTCATTTTGCGGCATAACCCCAAAAAGTATGACAGTGCCGCCAAGCCTTACTATCTCTAAGGATTGTTTCAAACTCTCTTTGGTGCCAGCACACTCAAGCACCACATCAAAGCCACCAGGTGCCACACCTGAGTTGCCAACAAATGGATCATTTGAATTTGTCGACTGTGGATCAATAGTGTGAGTAGCACCTAGCTTTTCTGCCATTTCGCGCCGACTCTTTTGCCTCGTGGATAACAAGATAACCTCTGCGCCAGCTTTTTTCACCAATTGCACCATCAACTGACCAATGACACCACCACCGATAATGGCAACAGAATCACCTACCCTTATATTTGCTAGATCTAATCCTTGAATACAACAGGCTATAGGTTCGCAAAAAGCCCCTACCTCTGAGGCAAGTGAAAGTGGAAGTTTAAATAATTGTGTCTCAGGGACTGCCACAAAATCAGCCAATCCACCATTTCTATTGACACCATGAGCAATATTGTTTCGACATAGATTTATCAAATTGGTTTTGCAAGGCAAACAGCTGCCACAAGCAATATTTGGATTTACATTAACTCGATCTCCAACCTTAAACTTGCTTGAATTACCCGCATCTTCAACAATCCCAGAAAACTCATGACCTAAAATCACTGGATAATTTGCTGGGTAAGTACCATGCAAAATATGACGATCACTGCCACAAATACCGGCAGCCTCTACCCTTACCAATAACTCATTACTTTTTAACTTATCCTGATCCACGCTCTTAAGCGCGATCTGATTAATGCCATCTAAAACCACCGCTTTCATGAATTGTTAACCCTTCCTGGTGATAAATGTTTTGCCAGTTGAGCCTTTGTCAAAATCAGAAAAGAGCTTTGCGCCATTTTCAATGGTGGATTTAGTGCTCATAAACGGGGAGAGATCAATTCCTCGATTTGAGGAGAAGGCGACTAAATCCTGTAACTCAGGAAAACTAAAGACCCAGGCACCAACTACAGTCAGCTGCTTTTCAATTATATGAAGCTCAGTCTCGATATTGGTATACCCCTTACCAAAGCCAATTAATACCACTCGACCCCACAGACCAGCTGCCTCAATTGCTGTGATTCTTCCAGCAGGTGCACCGGTGTAATCAATTGCAACATTACAACCTTCCCCCTTGGTAATTTCCATAATACGTTCTTGCACATTTTCAGAAGACGCATTTATTGCAACCTCCACCCCAAACTTTAAGGAATGATCACAACGATCTTGTGAAAGATCTACTCCAATTACTCTCGCTCCCAACATCGAGGCAAAGTAAGCGCCTGCCAATCCAACTGGACCCAACCCCACACAAAGAATGGTCTCTCCGCCTAAAAGATTTGCTCGCTTAAGCGAGTAGTAACCAGTTGAAGCACCGCAGGTATAAAAAGCGCCATCTAGATAAGAGATATTTTCTGGAAGTAATACACAATCTTTCGCTCGGGCGGGCATAAACTCTGCAAAGGCCCCTTGAATATCACCACCATAGGTGCGCTTTTGGGCGCAATGCATATCCCAACCTTTTCTACAGATAGAACAATTCCCACAACCTGAGATGTGGGCGACAGCGACCCGGTCACCAATTTTTAAGTGCCTAACATTTGAACCAACCTCAACAATTTTCCCGCATGGTTCATGGCCTGGAATATTGTCGGGTGGGAACTTCAATCCAAATATGCCAGCCTCTTTTTCAGATCGGCTTGGTGTGTAAAACAGGTGAAGATCACTGCCACACAACCCAGCGGCTTGAATTTCAATTAAAACCTCATCACTTCTAATTTCAGGTGTTGGCAGATCAATAAGTTCAATCTTTTTTTCTCCAAGAAAATGTAATGCTTTCATCTGACCCTTTTCTGTCCCGAGTAGTTGCAATCTACTCTTTGGATTTGATCCACTACAAGAGATGGTTTCTACCTTGTCAGACAAGAGATTGGCATTTTCTAGGAGGTAGTATTTGAGTATGAGCCCGACATCGCCTTCGGCTTGGAAATTAGATTTAATCTCAACCTGGAGCAAGGAGAATGCTGCAGCTTTTCTTAAATCAATCGGTATTGAGTTTACAACCGCCTTTTTAGATCCATTAAATAGATCAACAGTTAAGCACAATCCCTACCAAAACCATATCTGGCAGGTAATGGCAAACTCGCAAATTCCCGAAGGGGTTTTGCATGTCTATCCAATCAAGATTGCAGATGCTCCAGTTATCTGGGAGGAATGGTTCCTACTAAATGGCGAAATTCGTCATCATATACTTTCCAATGCGCCAATTGAAAATGAGGATGGGATCTGGCAACCAGAGGCCACCGACACTGATCACCCAACGATTGTTTTAAATACTAAATGGCACTACCGCAACAGTAAAGATCTAAGACCCTGCCTGCTAAAAAAAGTATAAACAACTCTTATAACAAGTAGTGGCCTTGATTCAACTGTTGGTAGCGGTAGAGCCAGGAAGTAATTTGGTACTGACATAATGGAGTCAGATTCGATAATTTCAAACAATCTACCTACAATCACCGATGGCAAGATCCAATTAGATCAAGGAGCACTTCTAAATGATTGGTGAGATAGCCTCCTTTTCAAATGCCTTAGGAAATGCCTTAACCAATGTTTTAGGTGGCAAATCAACTCAATTAGGTAGTTGGCGAAATACCCTTCGCTTTTCTAGCTCAATTGCGATGGTAATTCTTACCCTGGTAATTCTCTTTAACCTCAACACCATCACCGCAAATGTGGTTTTACTTGGTGTGGTCGCAGGTTTTTGTGGTGGCTCTGGTCTGCCCTTTATCTATAAAGCATTTTCAATTGGCTCAGTCTCCTTTGTCTCCCCCGTGGTCGCCTTGGTGCAATCCTTTAATCTGATCTTGTTTGGGGTAATAGTTAAAAATGAGGATCTATCTTGGAGCTTTCCAATTGCATCCTTACTTGCAGTAATTGGATTATTTCTCGCCTCAAAAAGCTCTGCCACCCACCAGCGGGCCACCTTTAAAGTATTTGCCTTAACATGCGCTGCTGCCTTTTGCTTCACCGGCTTTTCACTTCTTATGACCGAGATTGATCAATCACAGATTATTGCTGCCCTCTTTGGCGCACGTATTGGGGTAGTTCTAGTATCAATTGTTTTCTCACCCAAAAGTGAGGATAAAAACACAGGTGGTGGTTGGAAGCG
>Ga0194116_10003018_pt1 | contig 20780 bp, 15 predicted proteins | sample TA2MahsurfametaG_4_FD_148617 | JGI IMG/M metagenome (GOLD analysis project Ga0194116, IMG submission 148617) | Freshwater microbial communities from Lake Tanganyika, Tanzania - TA2015008 Mahale S9 surface | ecosystem: Environmental > Aquatic > Freshwater > Lake | place: Tanzania: Lake...
CGTTCAGGACTTCTGACATCACCTCTTCGGGCCCGTTTTGGAATTAATTCACGCTTGGAATACTACGACTCGAAAACGCTTACATTAATTGTCGAGCGAAGTGCGGGCTTATTGAATATAGAAATTGATGAGGATGCAGCATTTAAAATTGCGAGTAGAAGTCGCGGAACTCCTCGAATTGCCAATGCGCTATTGAGAAGAGTTCGAGATTTTGCTCAAATTAAAGGTTCGGGTAGAATTGATGATGAAATCACCGAATTTGCATTAAATGCACTGAATGTTGATGCAAATGGTTTAGATGAAATGGATATTCGAATATTGAAGGTTATCATAGATAAATTTAAAGGTGGTCCCGTTGGATTGACAACCATCGCAACAGCCATCGGAGAAAATGCGGGCACCTTAGAAGAAGTTTATGAACCATTTCTTATTCAAGAAGGATTTTTAATGCGCACTCCTCGAGGCCGAAAAGCAACCGAAAAAGCATTCAAACACCTGGGCAGAGATATGGGTTGGACGCAAGGAGGCTTGTTCTAAATCCTCACGAATCAGTATGATCCACACCAAGTATAAACAGTTGATTAAGTCAAAAGCGAATGAACTTGGTTTTTTTTATTGTGGTTTTTCAAAAGCGGATTTTTTAGAAGAGGAGGCGCCAAGACTTGAATCGTGGCTCAAGCAGAATTTCCAAGGCAAAATGTCCTACATGGAAAATCATTTCGACAAGCGACTAGATCCTCGGTTGTTAGTTGAAGGTGCTAATACGGTTGTTTCTTTGCTGCTTAATTACTTTCCATACGAAATTCAAAAAGACGCTGATGCCCCTAAGATTTCTAAATATGCTTATGGAGAGGATTATCATTTAGTCATAAAAGATAAACTCAAGGAGTTCATTCAATTTTTACAAGATGAAATCGGTGAGATTAATGGTCGCGCATTCGTTGATTCGGCGCCAGTAATGGATAAAGTTTGGGCAAAAAAATCCGGTTTGGGTTGGGTTGGCAAGAACTCTAATTTAATTCACCCCAAGGAAGGTAGTTTTTTCTTCATCGCTGAAATCATTATTGACCTTCAAATCGAGTCAGACGAACCCATGAAAGATTACTGCGGAACCTGCACGCGTTGCATCGATGCATGTCCGACCGAGGCCATCGTACAACCATATTTGGTGGATGGATCCAAGTGTATTTCCTATTTAACCATCGAATTGAAAGACGAGATTCTTCCCAAAGAATTCGTGGGTAAAATGGATAATTGGATGTTCGGATGTGATGTTTGTCAAGATGTTTGTCCTTGGAATCGATTTGCTCAAGCAACAACTGAAGACCGTTTTCAACCGGCATTTTCTTTGCTTGATTTAACTAAGTCGGACTGGGAGAATTTAGAAAAAGAAACATTTCAAAATTTATTTATGAATAGTGCTGTAAAACGGACAAAATTCAGTGGTTTGAAGCGAAATATTCAATTTCTTGGGAAGTAATTTGAGTTATTTTAAATTTTAATCGGCGCCTTATATAACTATTTCCGCTAATCACAAATTATCAAACTTTCTATATACTTTTGTTGTTGACTGAGTCATAAATAATTTCCATGGAAAAAAAGAAAGAAGCTGTCATCATTGGCGCTGGATTAGTTGGTTCTTTATGGGCCGTTTACTTATCAAAAGCGGGATACAAAGTCACGATTTATGAACGTCGTCCGGACATTCGAAAAGCTGAAATTTCTGCAGGAAAGTCGATTAACTTGGCTTTATCCGTTCGTGGATGGACAGCCTTGGATGCCGTTGGGGTTGGAGATGAAATTCGTGAGATTGCTATACCAATGTACGGACGAATGATGCATGATTTGGAAGGAAATCTTACTTACCAGCAATATGGCAAGGACGACCAGGCAATTTTTTCCGTTTCTCGTGGTAAAGTAAATGCCAAAATGATGGACATTGCCGAAAAACATGGGAATGCCACTATTCATTACAATATAGAATGTAAAAATGTAGATTTAAATAAAGGAATCGCTTTTTTAAAGAATTCGTTGACAGGTGAAGAATTTCAGGTTCAATCGGATTTGATTTTCGCTGCGGATGGAGCGTTTTCAGCAGTGAGATATAATTCGATGCAGAAACTTGATCGTTTTCAATATAGCCAAAACTACATTGCAGATGGTTATCGTGAAATTTTACTTCCAGCTAATCCGGACGGATCATATCCAATGGATAAAAACTCCCTACATATATGGCCTCGCGGACGTTTCATGTTGATTGCTTTGGCAAATGAAGACGGATCCTTTACATGTACCTTGTTTATGCCGCATGAAAATGATGAGTTTTCGTTTGATAAATTGAATTCGAAAGAAGCAGTAAACAATTTTTTCAAAACAATATTCCCAGATTTCTTTGAAATGATGCCGAATATTGCCGATGCATGGGAGGATCACCCGCTTTCAAATTTGGCTATTATTCGCTGTTACCCCTGGACGAAAGGAAAAGTTGCCTTGATGGGTGATGCCGCGCACGCGACAGTCCCATTCTATGGACAAGGCATGAATGCTGGTTTCGAGGATTGCTCTGTTCTTTGGGGATTGATGCAAAAACACAACGAGGACTGGCCGAAGGTTTTTGAGGAATACAGCCAAACTCGCAAGCCAGATGGTGATGCGCTTCAGGATTTATCGCTGGATAATTATTATGTCATGCGAGATTATGTAGCTGACCCGGCGTTCTTATTAAGAAAGAAAATTGAAGCCAAATTTAGTGAACTGTACCCAAATAAATGGTTGCCGTTGTATTCACAAGTAACGTTTAGCAACATTCGATATAGTGTGGCATACAAACAAGGTCAACTTCAAAATCAGATTATGGATCAAATCATGGAAATGCAGGATATTGAGAAAAACTGGAATCACGATGAGGTGATGGATAGAATGTTGGAATTAAGTCAGGATTTTAATTTTTAGAAAAAATGATTGCTCGTACTTTACTTTTATTTTTAGCCGCCTCAACTTTTTTACTTGGCCAAGGAGGGTTTAAAAAAGGAACAAAAGGAAACGATTACATTATTGTAACGAATGATGGAATTCAATTTTCTTTCGGACCAACTTATTTGATGCCATCAAAATCAATTTCCGGAGAAATAACAGATAATAATGGCTCACGGGGCATATATGATATTAAACCGAAAGGAAATGTTGGTTTTTTTGCAGAATTTGGCATGGCGCATTTTCCAAAATGGAAGGGTATCCCGATAAAACCCTTGAAAAAAAGTAGGATATTGGATTACGTAGATTGGGGTGTTGGGTATAGACAATATTCAGGTGAAGAAAGCACTACTATTCAATATAAAAATGCACTAGGTCAGATCTATGATACTTTGATTGGCAATGGAGAATTTCGGAATGGTTACTTGTATGGACGTATTTCTGCTCATACGCTGATTTACTTCGGAAAGAAGAAAATCGACAAGGCCAGAAAATACTTTATCGACCAAAGCTTAGGGTTGAATTTCGATTACAATCTTTTTCCAGGAGCTACCTTTTACCAAAACAATGATCAACTTTATAATATAGTAAACAATGATATTAAACGTGATTTTCAAAAACCCTTAATGGTTCAAATGCATTATTCTTTGGGTGTTGGAATCCGTTTGAATCGTGCTTGGATCATGATTCCGGGAGCACAGCTTCCTATTTTAGGCATTCATCAATGGAATGGTTTCAACGCGAAAATGAATTGGTTCTCCTCTCAATATTGGCCTATTCAAGCACAAATTAAATTTATTAAACTATTTGAAAGAGCACCTAAATGTGGAGCATACGGAGATTCACAAGATGCTGAGTTTGATAAGAAATTCAGGATGGGGAATTAAGATTTCCAACTTTTCTCAATCAACTTAGGCATTTTCTTCCTAAATCGTTTGATAACAGAATCTCTATTTGACACGTTACCGCATTTAAGAATGTTGCGGTAAACTACTGATTCATTTCTAAAAAAGGTAAACTCAAAGCTTACTGATGTCGCTTCATCGCGGTAAATGTTGTACAAACTAGCCATATTCAACATTTCTTCCAAGGTTATTTTGGTTTCAGAGGGTTTGAAATTGCGATCATAGCCTCTCACATTAACTACAACATAGGTGTCGAATCCTTTTGATTTGATTAATTGTTGAATTGAATCACTTACTAAATTAACAGCTGAAGTGCCTTGTTTTAAAATATTCAAAGATGGTGACGCCTTGATTCCTGTATTTGTCAAAAGCTCCGTTAAGTTCACTTCAATAGCATATCGATCCTCCGGTTTGTCAAATTGACCAATTACCAGTACATTTTTGAGTTTCAGTCCTTGCGTAAAACCAATAGAATAAACAAGTAACAAACAAAGAATCAAGAATGATTTTCGCATAATATGAATTTTAAAATACTTCTTTGGCAATCGCTTTTACCGAGGAAGAGTTTGACATCGTGTAATAATGTATACAAGGAACTCCAGCAGCTTTCAATTCTTTTGATTGTTGGATACCCCATTCGATTCCTACTTGTTCGACTGATTTATTGTCTTTACATTTCAATAATTCACTTGATAATTCCACGGGATAGTCAATGTGAAAGAATTTTGGCAAGAAGGAAATGTGCGTCAGATTTTTAATTGGTTTCAATCCTGGAATGATTGGAACATTGATTCCAGTTTTTCGACATTCCTCCACGAATGAAAAATACTTTGAATTGTCAAAAAACATTTGAGTTACAATATATTCTGCACCAGCTTCAACTTTTCGTTTCAGATTTTCTAAATCAAAAACTAAATTCATTGCTTCAAAATGTTTTTCTGGATAACCAGCTGCTCCAATACAAAAATCGGTAGGTTCAAGTTGAACATCGTCCATCATGTAATTCCCTCGATTCATGTCGGATATCTGGTGGATTAATTGTTCAGCAAAAGCATGTCCGTCTGCGTGAGGTCGGAAAGAACTCTCCGTTTTAATGGGGTCTCCTCGCAAAGCTAAAACATTATCAATTCCTAGAAATTGTAAGTCAATTAACGCGTTCTCGGTTTCTTCTTTGCTAAACCCACCACAAATCAAATGTGGCACTGCGTCAACTTGATATTTATTCATAATCGCGGCGCAAATCCCAACAGTTCCTGGACGTTTACGAATAGCGATTTTTTCAAGCAGCCCGTTTTCTCTCTCCTTGTAAATAAATTCCTCACGATGATAAGTGACATTTACGAATTTGGGATTGAATTCCATTAAAGGATCGATTCCATCGTAAATGGATTGAATACTCTTTCCTTTCAAAGGTGGAAGAATTTCAAAAGAAAATAAGGTGTTTTTTGCTGCTTTAATGTGTTCGGTGACCTTCATGGATTCATTTATTGTTCTTGCAAAGATACTCGTTTAGATTGTTTTTATTGGTTAGAATTTCTAAAATGCTCAAAAAGCCTAACTTCAACACGATGAATTATTATTTATTCAGTTTCAATGAACTTAGTCAGCTCAATAAACTGATCTACTGATAATTTTTCAGGTCGCTCATTTGTAAAAACGGCTGGAAGTTCCCTTCCTCTTAAAATTTGCTTCAATGAATTCCGCAAGGTTTTTCTACGTTGATTAAACGCCATTTTTACAACTTGAAAGAACAACTTTTCATCGCAACCCAATTTTTCACGATTATTACGAGTGCAGCGAATTACTCCCGATTTAACCTTGGGCGGAGGAATGAATACATGTTCATCAACCGTAAAACAATAATGAATGTCATAAAACGCCTGCAAAAGAACACTTGTAATACCATATTCCTTGGAGCCTGGTTTCTCTGCAACACGCACTGCAACTTCTTTTTGGAACATCCCCATAATTTCTGGAATCTGATTCCTGTGCTCCAAGCATTTAAAAAGAATTTGAGTAGAAATATTGTAAGGAAAATTTCCTACCACACAAAATGACTCTGTCCCCATCAATTCTTTCAAATCCATACGAAGAAAATCGCCCAAAATAATGCGGGCCGATAGTTCTGTATAGCGATTTTTCAAATAGTCGATAGATTCAGTGTCTACATCCAACAACCAAAGATTTAGATCCTCCTGCGCGATCAAAAAATCAGATAGAGCTCCCATTCCAGGGCCTATTTCAATGACGTTTTTACAATTTTGATGGTTGGACAACTGATTTGCGATTTTTTCACAAATGCCTTTATCCTTCAGAAAATGTTGTCCAAGATGTTTTTTAGCACGAACCGTCATGGTTTAAATTCCTCGATTACAGATAAAAAGGTTCGAAAAGCCGCGAACCGACCAGTATACCTTTCTGAATGATCTTTTTGTAACTCTGGGGCATGTTTTTCTTGATAAAAATCCATTGTTTTCTGATTCGGACATAGATACATGATGGAGTAAGTAACTTCTCCTTCCTCTTCGCCATGAATCCTAGAAATGCGTGACTCCAAAAAACAATTCGTCGCCATAACATCTGGAATGTGTTTGGTACGCATCCAGCTTAACCAATCCTCGGAAATCTCAGGATCAATACTAACGGTGACATTGTACAAAATCATGAAGCAAAACTAAGAAAAAGTATGGACTTTGTACGTTTATTGCCCTTTCTGCTCACGAAGCAGTGTCGTGTAGTCTTTTAATAGTTGATTCTCTTCTCGTAACTTTTGAACCTGAAACATTTATGTGAGTTATCTTAAATGAAAACCCACAATTTTCAATAAACTTCTGAGGATTATTCTCCGAAGCAATTTTCGCTTCTTTTTCGTATCTTTGGCTCCCTTAAAAAACCAATGGCTAAAATAAGAAAACAAGACGCGCTTGAATACCATTCTTCAGGGAAACCTGGAAAAATCGAAGTTGTCCCAACCAAACCATATTCTTCACAACGTGATTTATCACTGGCTTATTCTCCGGGTGTCGCCGAACCATGTTTGAAAATCGCTGAGAATGTTTCGGACGTATACAAATACACAAGTAAAGGAAATTTAGTTGCTGTGATTTCAAATGGAACGGCTGTTTTAGGATTGGGAGACATTGGTCCAGAAGCATCAAAACCAGTAATGGAAGGAAAAGGCCTGCTCTTCAAGATATTTGCTGACATAGACGTTTTTGATATTGAAGTTGACGCCAAAGACCCCGAATTATTCATTCAAACAGTAAAGGCAATTGCACCAACTTTCGGCGGAATTAACCTTGAGGATATTAAAGCTCCTGAAGCATTTGAAATTGAGCGTCGTTTGAAGGAGGAATTGGATATTCCAATCATGCACGATGATCAGCACGGAACAGCTATCATATCTTCAGCAGCATTAATTAATGCTCTTGAACTAGCTAAAAAGAAAATTGAAAAAGTCAAGATTGTAGTTTCTGGAGCAGGTGCATCAGCGCTTTCTTGTGCCAAATTATACCACACACTCGGCGCAAAAATTGAGAATATTTTCATGTTTGATTCAAAGGGTTTAATTCACAAGAATCGAACTGATTTAGATACAATGAAGCAGTTTTTCGCTGCTCATGATAAAGATTTATCCTTTGCTGACGCATTTAAGAACGCTGATGTTTTTCTTGGATTGTCTCGTGCTGGATTGGTTTCAAAAGAAATGATTGTGGCAATGGCAAACGATCCAATTGTTTTTGCTCTAGCGAACCCGGAACCAGAAATTTCTTACAAAGAGGCCACATCCGTTCGCAAAGACGTCATCATGGCTACTGGTCGTTCAGATCATCCTAATCAAGTCAACAATGTACTTGGATTCCCTTTTATTTTTAGAGGGGCTTTAGATGTAAGTGCAACCACCATCAATGAGGAAATGAAGTTAGCGGCAGTTAAAGCAATTGCATCGCTTGCAAAAGAAACAATTCCCGAAGAAGTAATTGAGGCTTATGGCGAAAAAAATATTTCTTTCGGACGTGAGCAAATCATACCGAAACCATTAGATCCCAGACTTATTTACTATGTCGCTCCTGCAGTTGCAAAAGCAGCCATGGATTCAGGAGTAGCTAAAAATCCAATTTCAAATTGGGAAGAATATGAAACACATTTAAAAAATCGTTTGGGGCTTGACAACAAGCTTGTCAGAAATATGACTTCAAAAGCGCAAAGCAATCCAAAAACTGTGGTTTTCGCTGAGGCAGATAATGTAAAAATTCTCAAAGCTGCACAGGTAGCTTATGATGAAGGAGTTGCTTTTCCTATTCTTTTAGGCAAGAAAAAACGAATTATTGACTTGATTGAGGAGTATGCAATTGACCTGCCTGAGGTTGTAATTGTCGATCCTAAATCAGAAGAAGAAGAAAAACGAAGAATCGCCTACGGAAAAGCATTTTTTGAAAAGAGAAAACGCAAAGGCTTTACCGAATTTGAAGCAATTCAAATCATGCGTGAACGAAATTATTTCGGAGCGATGATGGTAGATCAAGGTGAAGCCGATGCTATGATTACTGGTTTAACGCGCAGCTATCGTTCATCCGTTCGACCAGCTTTGCAAACTGTCGGCTTGCAGAAAGATGTAAATGTCATTTCCGGAATGTACATCCTTAATACGAAACGTGGACCTCTATTTTTAGCGGATACAACCGTAAATCTTAACCCAACAGCTGAGCAAATTGCAGAAATCACGTTCAATGTATCGAAAATCATTCGAAAATTGAAAGTCACACCGAAAATTGCATTACTCAGTTATTCGAATTTTGGATCCTCTCCAGGCCCTGATTCAGAAAAAATGGCAGAAGCAGTTAAAATCTTGCATGAAAAACATCCTTCTTTAGTTGTTGATGGCGAAGTTCAAGCAAATTTCGCACTAAACGAAGAATTGATGAATGAGAAATTTGCCTTTTCACAATTGGCTAACAAAGAGGTAAATACACTAATTTTCCCAAATCTTTCAGCAGGAAATATTTCATACAAATTATTGCAACAAATGACTGATGGAGATGCAATTGGTCCCATCTTGGTCGGATTAAAAAAATCAATTCATGTTTTACAACTAGGATCTTCGGTTCGCGAAATTGCTAATATGGTTAAAGTTGCTGTAATTGATGCTCAAAACAAATAAAGATGATCAGTTTATTAAATGGCAGATTAATTGAAAAAAATCCAACAGAACTTCTTATCGATTGTTCAGGTGTTGGTTATGAAGTTAAAATTTCTTTGAATACTTTTTCTCAGATTCCTGAAGGAGAGGCCATTCGAATATACACCAAGTTGATTGTTCGAGAGGACGCGCACATACTTTATGGATTTTACACCAAGGAAGAACGGGAAATGTTTAATCACCTTATAAGTGTTTCGGGTATAGGGCCAAATACGGCTATGATTATGCTTTCTTCTTTAAAAACAGATGAAATAGCACAAGCAATTCAAACTGAGGATGTTCGAACGATTCAAGGAATCAAAGGAATCGGAGCTAAAACAGCACAACGTGTGATAATAGATTTAAAAGGGAAAGTGTTAAAATTCAGCTCCTCTAGTGAAAATGTATTCTCTCAAAACAATACGAATCGATTTGATGCGTTAAATGCTTTAGTTTCGCTCGGTTTTGATAAAAAATCTACTGAAAAAGTATTAGATAAAATTGATACCGGAAATCAAACAGTTGAAGTTCTAATTAAAGAAGCTTTGCGACTATTATAAATGCTTACAAAGAATAAAATAAATATACTAAAATTAACGCATCTATTTCTAATGCTTTTCATTTTTTGTGGAACACTTGTTATTGCACAAAACGACCCGGGTTTACCTTTCCCGATATACAATCCGCTTAATCCAGGACAAAATTTACCTCAAAGTTTTGATTTAGGAGATCCAACTTCATTAAAACAAACCATTGTTTACGATCCCTCAACGGGAACATACATCTTCACAGAAACCATGGGTAATGGGTTGAATTTCAGAAATCCTTCCATGATGACACTTGAAGAATATCTGGAATATGAACGCAAAAAGTCAATGACTCAGGATTGGCAAGAAATCATAGAGGAAGAAACAGCGGAAAACCGTAATTATGAATTACCAATAAAAATAGGAAGTAAGGCATTTAAAAATTTCTTTGGTTCCGATACCATCAAAATAATTCCAGGCGGTAATTTGGAGCTTTTTCTTGGGATAAATCATTCACGTATCGACAATCCGATGTTGCCGATGAGACAGCGAAAAATTACACGTTTTGATTTTAATCAAATTATAAATTTGGAGGTTACAGGTCAAATCGGGACGAAACTAAAAATCAATGCAAAGTACAATACGGGGGCAACAATGGACTTTGAGAATATTTCAAAACTTGAGCACACCGGAAATGAAGATGAGATTCTTCAAAAAATTGCATTGGGAAATGTTTCACTAGATTTACCAACTACACTAATTCAAGGTTCACAAACGCTTTTTGGGGCCAAAACGCAACTTAAATTTGGCCGAGCAACTGTGGATTTAATCGCGGCATCATCCAAAGGAAAGCGCACCGAAATTAATGTTACGGGAAAAGCACAGACCCAGAAATTTGAATTGACAGCAGACAATTATGAAGCAAATAAACATTATTTTCTAAATTTATATCATCAGCAACATTATGACACGGCGATGTCAACCCTTCCAGTTGTAAATTCTACTGCGTTCATCACGAGAATTGAAGTATGGGTAACGAACCGATCAAATATTACTGAAAACACAAGAAATATAATTGCATTTGCTGACTTAGGTGAATCTAAACAGACGAACTGGGAGGGAAATCCAGGGAATCCCTCTCCAAATGAAATGCCTGATAACCAATCAAATGGGCTATACGACTGGGCAGCCAATCAACCTTTGATTCGTGGGTTCTCCAATGCTGTTTCAACGCTTAGTGCTCAAGTAAATTCACCAGGGCCATTTCAACAGGCAATTGAATACGAGAAAGTTGAAAATGCGAGAAGATTGACAGAGTCCGACTTTTCATATAATTCGCTTTTAGGATATATTTCACTTAATCAAGCCCTAAACAATGATGAGGTATTAGGTGTGGCTTATGAATATACCTATCGCGGGGAAACGTATCAAGTTGGAGAATTTTCAACAGATGGTTCTGACGGGCAAGATGCATTAATTCTTAAACTTTTAAAGCCAACGATTACAAATCCAAATAACAAAGTTTGGGATTTGATGATGAAAAATGTTTATTCCATTGGAGCATACAACGTGGATCAGGCTGGATTTAAAATCAATATTCTTTATAACAACCCGGATCAATCTATCAATATTCCATATTTCCCAATGGATGGCGTGAAGGACCAACAATTGGTGACCTTGTTAGATATGGATAAAATAAACCAAAATAATCAACCATTTTCAGATGGGGTATTTGATTTCTCACCATTCAATCAAGTCGGTAACAAAATCGATAACGGTGGTACAATTAACCGTAAAAGTGGTCGCGTTTTCTTTTCCACAATTGAACCGTTCGGAAAAACACTAGCTAAAAAACTAGAGGCTGTCAATATTCCAACAACGACAATTAATCGTGTATCTTTTTATGAATTATACGATTCTACAAAAACAGCCGCTCAGCAAGTCCCAAGTAAAAATAGGTTTATCTTACAGGGAGAATATCAATCGTCAATTAGTTCAGACATTCCATTAAACACCTTGAATGTTCCTGAAGGTGCCGTTAGTGTTACCGCTGGTGGTATCAAGCTTGTTGAAGGAACTGATTACACCGTGGATTACAACTTAGGTCGTGTAAAAATTATCAATTCCGGAATTTTAGAATCTAATACTCCAATCAAAATCTCCATTGAGAGCAACTCCGTATTCGGTTTTCAAGCGCGTTCAATGATTGGTGGTCATTACCAATATCGATTTAGTGATCGAGCAAAAGTGGGGGCAACATGGGTGCGAATGATGGAACGTCCGGTTACTCAAAAAGTGGATTTCGGTAATGAGCCATTCAAAAACAATGTGATTGGTGCCAATTTTGCAGTTAGAACAGATTTACCTTTCTTAACAAAATTGGTTGATTTATTGCCTGTTATTTCTACCAACCAGATGTCAACCTTATCCCTTACGGGTGAAGTTGCACATTTGATTCCCGGTCAACCTAAAGCGATAAATAAAGAAGGAACGTCATACATCGATGACTTTGAAGCGAGCCAAAGCGCGATTGATTTGAGATCCTTTAATGCATGGAGATTAGCTGCCGTTCCACAAGGACAACCGGATTTATTTCCTGAAGCAACTAAAAAAGACTTATCTGTTGGATTTAAACGAGCAAAAACTGCTTGGTATGTCATTGACCCTTTATTTTATCAAAGTAATAATTTGACTCCACTTCATATTAAGCAGAACCCACAGATGTTGTCAGATAGCCGGATGCGTTTGGTTAATCAAATTGATATTTTCCCGAATCTACAACAGCAATATGGATCTATACCGAATATTCCGATTTTAGAATTAGCGTACTATCCGAAAGAAAGGGGAATGTACAACTATGACACGACCAATACAGTTGATTCCGCTGGGTTTTTTATTAATCCAGAAAATCGTTGGGGAGGTATTCAGCGCGGTTTAACAACGAACGATTTTGAGCTTGCGAATATCGAATTTATTCAATTTTGGGTATTAGATCCATTTAATTCGGATGCTGAAAACGCCAATCCAAATTCAGTAATGACTGGAGGAGATTTATACTTTAACCTTGGCAATATTTCTGAAGATGTGCTTCCGGACTCTCGTAAAAGTTTTGAGAATGGGTTACCTGCCTCAAATGCTGTGCTTGGAGATAATTTAGATACGACTATTTGGTCCAAAATTTCAACGCAACAAATTATTATAAACGCTTTCGATACAGATCCACAAGCGAGATTAAATCAAGATGTTGGAATTGATGGTTGGAAGAATTCAGAGGAAAAATCGGCCTACAATAACTTTGTCAGTTGGGTTCAAAATAATGGGGTTTTAAGTTCAGACGCGAAAGCCAAACTAATTGCAGATCCATCGTCAGATGACTATAATTATTACTTAGATGACAATTTCGATACCGATCAGTTAGACATCCTCAGAAGGTATAAAAAATTCAATGGAATGGAAGGAAATTCTCCAACCACTGAAATGTCAGATACGGCCAATGCCGATGGGTATCCAACTCAAGCAAGTATTCAACCTGACAATGAGGATATCAACCAGGATAATAACCTGTCAGAAAGTGAAAGTTATTTTCAATATCGGGTTAGTATGAGGCCAAACGACTTGGCTCAAGTTGGACAAAACTACATTACTAACAAGCAAATCTATCAAAACGGGAACAAAACTGAGGCATGGTACCAATTTAAAGTTCCATTAAGAGATTTTGAAAAGAAAATTAATGGAATTCAAGATTTTAGGTCTATTCGATTTATGCGAATGTTCCTGAAAAACTTTGATGAAGAAGTGGTTTTACGTTTTGCGCGATTGGAACTTATTCGTGGCGAATGGAGGGTTTACAGACAAGATTTGTCTCAACCAGGATTAAGTGTGCAAACTGATCCAAACCTTACAACTTTCAATATTGGGGCCGTAAATGTTGAGGAAAATGCTCAACGTGCGCCTATCAATTATGTTATTCCTCCCGGCATTACTCGTGAAATTGACCCATCACAAGTTTATCAACGTCAAATGAATGAGCAATCATTAATGTTGGAAGTTTGTAACCTTCAAGATGGAGATGCGCGAGCCGCATTTAAAAATGTGACTTTTGACGTTCGGACATACAAAAAATTAAAAATGTTTGTCCACGCAGAATCTATTCAGCAAAATCAGCTGAAAGACAACGAGTTGAGTTTATTCGTTCGTTTGGGAACAGATTATGTAGAAAACTATTACGAATATGAACTCCCCCTGAAATTGACTGATTGGGGGCAAACTGCACCAGAAGATATTTGGCCAGCTGACAACAATATTGAAATAGTTTTTGATGATTTGCTTGATCTGAAAAAAGAACGCAATACGAAAATCGAAAATGGGGCCGCCGGAGTATCCTATTTGGTTGAATACTTAAAGCAAGAAAATGCGACAAAACGAATTAAGGTTAAAGGTAGTCCGAACCTACAAGGAATTAAAACCATAATGGTTGGAATACGAAATCCATCCAAAACAGATCCCAATAATCCTTGGAAGCCAGACAATGGAGATCCTGAATGTGCAATCGTGTGGATCAATGAAATGCGTTTAACAGATTTTGTAAGTGAGGGGGGCTCTGCAGCTATTGGACAGATGCAACTTCAAGTCGCGGATTTTGCCAATGTAAATGCTTCCGGTAATTACTCTGGCATTAACTGGGGAAGTATTGAAAGCCGGGTTCAGGAACGACAACGAAACGAACGAATTGGCGTTGATTTAAATTCGACTGTTCAATTGGGACAATTTTTTGGAAAGCAAGCTCGTCTTTCATTGCCCTTCTTCTATGGATATTCATTGGGAATTATAAATCCAGAATACGATCCTTTTAATCCAGACATCAAATTGGCGGATTACGATTTAGCTACGCGTCGAGAAAAATCCAAAGCAGGTCAGGAATTCAATGAAAGGCGATCATTTAACTTCACAAATGTACGAAAAGAAGCCAAAGCTGGGGCAAAACCACATTTTTGGAATATTTCGAATTGGTCTGCGACATATGCCTTCTCTGAAAACTTAAAAAGAGATTTTAACATCAACTACGACCGCACAAAAACGTGGACGGGAGCTCTCAATTACAACTTCACTTTCCCAGGAAAAGCATTTGAACCGTTTAAAAAATGGAAACCAGTTCAGAAATCGAAATGGTTGCAACTTGTCAAAGATTTGAACATTTTTCTTCTTCCAAAAAATATTTCCTTCACAAATGACTATTCACGTCTATACAATGAAAGACAAGTCAGAAATAACATCGTTCCTGATTACAAATTTGCCCCGGTTTTTATGAAACGATTCGATTGGAATCGCAATTATCAGCTGGGTTATGATTTGACCAAAAACATTAAAGCGACATTCTCCGCAACGAATAAATCAATTTTCGAAGAGGGTAACCACGGCGTTGATCGGGTGTCGAATACAGATGGTTATCGAGAATTTATGGATACCATCCGCAATCAAATGCAAACATTTGGTCGTACCATGGATTATTCTCACAACTACAATCTTGGGGTGACACTTCCATTAGAAAAATTTCCTTTGACAAATTGGTTGAGTGTAAATGCCAAATATGGTGGAACTTTTAATTGGCAGCGCGCCCCTCTTGGTCAAAGCCAGTTTGGAAATACAATTCAAAACAACCGGTCAATCAACTTGACCGCCCAAGCTAATATGTTGACCATTTACAACAAAATTCCTTTTTTCAAAAAAACCTTAGGTGATGGTAAGATTAATCGAGCACAACCTAAAATAGGTAAATCAGATGGGGAAGGTGATGGAGCAAAAAAACCACAAACCGAAAAACCACAAGAGGAGTTCAAGCCTAAAAAGCCAATTGACGAAATGACACCGAAAGAATTACGTCAATATGAGCGTGAGAAAAAACGTTGGGAAAGAAAACAAGAGCGTGAAAAACGCAAAAAAGCGCGTGAAAAAGAAAAAATGAATCCTGCTCTCGGTTTTGTTTCTCGATTACTAATGACTGTTCGTAATGTTTCTGGAACATACACGTTAAACGACGGAACGCTTCTTCCAGGTTATTCCCAAGAGTCCAGTATTTTAGGTATGAACGGTTCAAGTTTCGGACTTACAAACTTTGTATTTGGAAAGCAGGGATACGATTTGATTGGACGTTCAAACGGATATAATGTAGCGAATTTCGCTCGTGACAACAATTGGCTTGTTCAGAATGAAAATATGAACAAACAATTTACAACAACACATTCGGCGAATGTACAAATGAAAGCAACATTGGAACCATTTAAGGATTTTAATATAAACTTAAATTTAAACAGAAACTATAGTCGTAATTCTGGAGAATTTTACCGATGGAATCCAACATCAAGTGCTTTTGAGAGTCAAAGTAAATTTGAAACATCCACTTTAACATATTCAACCGTAACTTTTGGAACTGCTTTCACAAAAGAAGGTAGGGCATACCAATCAGATATTTTCCAACGACTATTAGATAATCGAAGTGCTGTATCACAATTGATTGGCTCCACTAATTCAAATTCAAGTTTATTGCCTAATCAATTCTATGATGGATATTCTGGCTCACAACAAGAAGTCGTAATCGGCGCATTCTTAACTGCATATACTAATTCGTCCGTTAGTGCTCGAAATATTAATCCACTAAACAACATTCCATTACCAAATTGGACAGTCAATTACAATGGTTTAACAAAATATGCGTTTACCAAAAAATTCCTAAAATCATTCACACTTAAACATTCGTATTCATCAACAGTAACAGTTGGGGGAATGCAAACAAATCTTAACGCCACAGTTGATGCCAATGGCAATGCAACAGCGCTTGACTTGAATAACAACTACATAGCTCCGATGCAGGTCCAAAACATTGCGATTTCTGAGAGATTTGCACCATTAATCGGGGTTAATGCGACTTGGACTTTATTCGGAAAAACGTTAATGACGAATTTCGAATACAAAAAGGATCGAAATGCTACACTTTCTTTAGCAAATAATCAGATTTCAGAGAATCTTGGAAAGGAGATTGTTATTGGAACAACGTTTACATATCCAAAACTCAAACTCCCTGTTCGTTCCATAAAACCAAGTGACTTAATCGTGAATTTAAACTTTGGATTCAAAGATAATTTAACAGTTATTCGAAAAGTTGTTGAAAATACAAATCAAGCTACTGCCGGGCAGAAAACAGTTAACATTAAAATCGATGCAAACTACAAACTTACGGAGTTCTTAACTGCGATTTTCAATTACGAACAAGGTATAATAAATCCAAAAGTGCAAACGAGTATTCCTACAGGTAATTTGAAAATAAATCTTGCCATTCGTTTTGATTTGAACGGACTTAAATGATTTCAATAAGAAAAGCAATTCCGGCAGATGAACAAGAAATCTTTGATTTAATCAAGGAACTAGCATTGTATGAAAAAGCACCTGAACAAGTAACAAACACAGTGGAACAACTGGGGATTGACTTATTTAAGGAGAATATTTGTGATGCGATTGTAGCGACTGAAAACAATGAAATCATTGGTTTTGCACTGTATTACATTTCCTATTCTACTTGGAAAGGTAAATGCTTGTACTTGGAAGACTTTTACGTTCAAGAAAAACATCGCAAATGCGGAGCAGGGGGAATGTTATTCGATAAGGTCGTTGAAATCGCTCAGGAACTTAGTGTAAAACGAATGGATTGGCAAGTATTAGAATGGAACGAATTAGCATTAGGATTTTACAAAAAGCGAAATGCAATTTTAGATTCTGAATGGATTAATGGTCGGCTGTTTTTTTAGCAGTTTTCAACTTAATAAGCATCTTAATAAGAACTTGAATGAGCCATTAAATATCGACACATTCCGGTCCGGAGATCAAAAGGAATTTGAAAAACTTGTAATTCAATTTAAAAATCAAGTCTTTAATTTATGTGCTTATCTATTAAACAACAAAACGGAAGCTGAAGATGCCACGCAAGAAGTCTTTGTCTTGATTTATCAATCGTTAAACAATTTTAAAGGGGATTCAAAAATTTCAACATGTTCAATTTGAGCTCCAGTAAAGAAAATCGTCGCTTTTTTAATAGGAGCTGTAACATTAACTTCCTTTTGAGCAAATGAATTTCCTGCCGTCATCGCACACAACAGCAAAAAGGATATATTTTTCATAATTTTTGGATTAAAAGACAAATTAAAGATGCACATACACTTGGTTTTCCATAAAGTTCATTTGAATTGCGAACAAAATAATTGCGAATTACTAGTTATTAATTCGCAACTAAACGTTTTTTCGTTCTTAAATTATTTCAAAAACGGTAAATCAAGTCCAGTTAAATCTACTTCAAATACGTTGTAGTTAAATATACCGTCGTTTTCACTAATTCCAGCCAATACAGCCTTGTTCAACTCGGGATAATATTGAAAATGCGTGTCATCATTAACCGTATTGAAAGCCGCACCTAAGTTGATCGGAGCGCCCCATTTTCCACCAACATTTTCGGAATAATAAATATCATAACCGCCCATACCTGGAAGTGCGTCTGAACTGAAAAATAAGAATCTCCCATCACCCGAAACAAAAGGGGTTGTTTCGCGTCCGGTTGTATTTATGACATCAGGCAAAAGTTTGATTTCTTCAGAAAAAATCCCATTCTTTTTTTCAACTGAATAAATATCTGTCATTTTTTTTGTCGCATTTTTATCAGAAACGAAATAAAGTGTTTGCACAAAATTATCTTCATCGATGTATAGGGAATCTGTTATACAAGCAGCTCCTTCAAAAAATGTAGTGTTTATCGTCTTACTTTTTATAATTTCCATACCGGCAAAAACACCTGGATCATCAGCTGTCATTTCGTATAAATCGGAACTTTGAGTCGTTTTTTCTTTTGAAGCAGAGGTATTTAATGTTCCCAAAGCATAGAGCCCATCGCGTGAAATGTAATTTAAGGCATCAAAACCTTCTGTGTTAATTCCCTCCATTAATTCAGGAACCAGCACATATTCTCCTGATAATGAATCTTTTTCAGCGTAGTAAATATCTTCGAAGAAAATTTGATCATCAGGATTCAAATTACCTCCTGTTGTTTCGGGTTGCCGAGCCGTGAAAAAGAACTTTCTTCCCTTATCGATGAAAATTGGACCATATTCATCATATTTCGTATTGACTGATAAGGGTTTGCGTAAATTTTTAACTCCATTTTTTGTTTCGTTTAATGCAAATTCACATTGAGAAATAAAGGATGGAATCTCAAACTCTTTTGCGGTTCGATCTCCGAGGAGTTCTTTCGATTTTTTATAAAAGGTCAAAGCCTGATCGATTAAATTTAGATTATGATAAACCTTTGCGGCAAGAAAATATACTTCTCCATCTGCTTTACTTGAAGCTTTAGAAATAGCCTCGTCGATATGTTGCTTTGCATCGGAAAAATTATTTAGGTCATATTCTGTTGTTGCTAACTGGTAAAGAGCCTTCCAAGAATTTGGATCCACTGTATTTGCTTGTTTGAATAACATAAAAGCGTCATAGGTTCGACCTAAATTATATTTTTCAATTCCGTCATTTATGTATTTTGAACATTTTAGTTTATTCATTGCGGAAGTTTCTTGGCCGTAAGAAATAAATACATTCCCGAAACAAAAAAGAATGATATAGAATGATAAAGGAATTCGATTCATATTCGATTTATAATTAAAAAACAAAATAAGTAAAAGTAATGATACGATCAACAAGTCTTTTTTTTAAACTTACAAGATCATCATGTTAAAAACTAACCGCTTATCAGAAATCGGACCATTCAACAAAAAATCGGTCTTTTCCATCAAACATCGGACTTTGAATTGAAATAACTTTCAATGGTTTTTTACTTGTCACAACAACGCTATGAATCGTGTTTTTTGGAATACTAACTTGTATTCCAGCTCGTAATTTGATTTTTTGCTCTCCTAATGTCATTTTACCTTTACCCGAAAGCACGACGATGCACTCAGAATGTTCTTTGTGATAATGATGTATAACTTGTTTTTTTATGGCAATGAAAAAGGTTGATTGCAACGAATCCTCTGCAATTTTTTCAGAATAAATATTTTCAAATGCGGGTAGTTCTTTCTTTTTCCAATCTACTTGACCTTGAATAAAAATCGGAAAAAAGATTAACAGAAAAAATTTCATCAAATCGGACGTTTGTTGAATTTAACTTCAAACAATTTCGGCCAATATTTTCCAGTTAAATAAGTTTTTTTTGATGCTTTATTCCAAGCGATTCCATTTAATACTTCGCCATTTCCTTTTCCTTGTTTAACGACTTCTGATGCATCGATGTATGCAAGAACCTTTCCCGTTTGAGGATCAATAACTGCAATATTGCTGCTAGTCCAAATATTCGCATAGATTTTTCCGTCAATATATTCTAATTCATTCAAGTAATTCAATGGACCTTGATCAGTATATATTTCGATGGTCTTTACAATTTCAAATGTTTTAGGATCCCGAAAATAAATTCGCTCTGAGCCATCTGACATAATCAAGTTTTTATCATCGTGACAAAGTCCCCAACCTTCACCGGTATATTTTAGTTCTCGTAACACTGAAAAGGTATTCTTATCGTACACATAACACGTTCCGTTTTTCCATGTCAATTGAAAAAGTTCGGCGCCAAAAATTGAAATCCCTTCGCCAAAATATGATGCGTCCAAAGCAGATTTGCGCTTCATTTCACCCGAATTTAAATCAACTTCTGCAACCAATGTTTGACCACTTTGAGTTGGGTCTCCAGTTCCTTCGAATAACTTGGCTCCATCGAATTCGAGTCCCTGGGTAAAACTACTTTCCAAATGAGGGTATTCCTTTACAATTTGTGCCGACCATTTTTCAGGCGTGACATCTGAAAGAACTCTTAAAACCCGCTGTTCTGTCTGAATCATTCCATTTGACATTGTCCCATTCAGAACAATTGCGTATGCGCCAACATTCAGTTTGGATGTTTTAAATACATAGGACAGCTTTCCAGAAGGTATTGTCCAAGATTTAACTTCTTCTCCGTTAATTTCAAGTGAAAGATCCTTCAAATCATCATGAACTTCAAAATTTAATGGAATCGATTGTCCAAGTTTAACAGCAACATTATCCTGTAAATCAAATGTAAAAGCACTTTCAGAATCGTTATCATTTCCTCGAATTGCAGGAACTACTAATGCC
>Ga0194116_10003025_pt1 | contig 20737 bp, 16 predicted proteins | sample TA2MahsurfametaG_4_FD_148617 | JGI IMG/M metagenome (GOLD analysis project Ga0194116, IMG submission 148617) | Freshwater microbial communities from Lake Tanganyika, Tanzania - TA2015008 Mahale S9 surface | ecosystem: Environmental > Aquatic > Freshwater > Lake | place: Tanzania: Lake...
CTCCCGGCTGGAGAGATGCCATCAAAAAAGTGTTGTTTAGTACCATAATTTTGGTTTAAGGTTTACACAAATAAAACATAAAAATTTAAAAAAAGTTCACAATGACCTCTATTAAAAAGGTTTACCTGCATAAAAAGCCTTCAAATTATCATTTTTTGTCAAAAATGTGGATAAATCTGCACGAAATATTAACAAAAAACCCCGACTCCATAAGGAGCCGGGGTCGGATTTGATGATTTCCAAGATCTCGGATTCTAATCAAAAACCGATAGCATGGCTAATTAGCGAACAAAACGGGCATTATGCAATACCTGTCCCTGAGCACCTTGTTCAATGACACGAAGCATGTATTGGCCTTTGGCAAGTCCTTCCAAGGAAATTTGCTGAGCAAATTCACCGGCTGAGGCCTCAAACACGCTAAAGGATACTACACGACCGGTGGCATCGAGCACCTCCACCTGAACCTTGGCAGAAGACTGCAAAGGCATGCGAATGCCCAAATGATTCACCACAGGATTAGGGTAAATGCTTAAAGTACTGGCATTGACCTTCAAGGAAGGAATGCGTAGCGCAGCACCGCTGTATGCTTCAGCCCATACATCGGTCAGTTCTGTTTCAGAACCCAGAATCCATTCGGAGGAATTCACATTACGACCACTGCTAATGACCAATTCAACCAATTCCTGACCGGCCACAACACTCAAACCTTCGGTGTTGAACCATCCAAGGCGAACTTGGTTTCCGGAAATCTGATAATCCAATTGACCTCCATGGAGTTGGGAACGAACATCGCGCACGGTAACACCGGCAGGGATATTCAGAACCAACGAAACTGAGCCAAGCTCCAGATTCCTGTCCGATGAAACTGCTAGAATATCACCGTTCACAAGACCAGCATCCGCAAGGGACACAGTACTGTTACGGGTATTCACGTTTGGAGTGTATGAGCCGTTGATATCACCGAAGCAAATCGCTTGAAGGTTCTGTGTTACGTTAGCCGAACCAACTGTAATGGAAGGATTGCTGTAAGCAAAATTACCAACATTGAAGGAAGTCAATGAACCAGCAAAACGACGGTTGATCAACAAGGCATCCCCTGAAGTTACAGAGTTGGAATTGTTAACATCGCAAGCCGTCAGACGAAGACCTGTTTGGATGACTGTACCCACAACGTGACGAGTCGCTAGAAGGGCATCCGATGCAGTTACACCACCCCAAGCCTTGCTTGTCGCTCCGGTAACGACATACGAACCTGCTGGAACATTTGCTATCGAGTAATCACCAACTGCATCTGTGCTATCAAAGGCAACAACAGTCGTTCCATTCATGATACTAACAACGGAGTTAGTCATCGGAGTCAGTGCTGTATTGTTGTAGGTGAAACGACCGCTGACCGTAGCCAACATAGGGGCAGGAGGATTACATGAGCCAAAGGCAACAGCAGGTAAAGTAGCGGGCAGGGCAGGAACTACATAGCGGCGGTTGTAAGAACCGAAGCCGTTGGGTTGACCACATGTTGAGTCCATTAGGATTTCATCCCGACCCCAAGCAGCACCGTTGATAAATTTATAAAGGACGGTGGTCCCTGTTGCCAATGGCGTGGAATAGGTCCAAATATTAGGATCGGTTGGATCCTGAGTCATACGGGTTGAGGCAGGATTCCAACCGTTCAACGTACCGACAATACCAACACCGGCGGAGTCGATGGTAAGTCCTGTCATGTTGACACGGAACGTGATGATTGGATTGGACGCTGAGCAAGAACCGAAACCAACAAGGCTCAGGGTTGTGTTCACCAAAGGAACAATCAAGTAACGATTATTACTTCCAGGGAAAACACATGAACCGCTAACCGATTCGTCATTACCCCAAGCGTTACCGTTGATGAACTTATAATAAATGGTATCACCGGACATCAAACCGCTGTGGGTATAGGACCAAACGCTAGGATTTTGTGGATCCTGGGTAAGTGCTGAGGTTGATGGATTCCAACCTTGGAAAGAGCCAGCAATATGCACACCGTTCGGACTTACAGTTAGGCCTTGCATGCTCAGCATGAAGGTTACATTAACAGGAACAGGAGTAAAGACGGAGCATGAACCGAACATAACGGGCGATAGGATATTGTTGCCGGCAACAACGGTATGCGAGCGGTTACCGCCGCCTTGGCCATTGATCGCGCACGCACCTGGTACAAATTCTTCCGAACCCCAGCTATTACCATTAATGTATTTCCACTCCACGACATCCCCAAGAGGAAGGTTGGTGGTATAGGTGTAGATATTACCGTTATGAGCCGCAGGGGTCATCGGTGTAACGGCAGGATTCCAACCTTGGAAGGAACCCGCAATGTGAACACCGTTGGAACTTACGGTGAGGCCCGTCATGTCCACTTGGAATGTCACCGATTGCAAAGGCACCAAACCGCTTTGGCAGGAACCAAAGAAATACAAGGGCAAAGTATCGTTACCATTGCCAGAAACGGTGTGGCCACGATTACCACCTACCGCACAGGCTGAAGGAATAGATTCGTCTTGACCCCAAGAATTACCGTTAATAAACTTGAATTCCAAGTTGTCCCCAGGCGTTAATTTGGTGGTGTATGTCCAAATATTGGCGTTGTTTGGATCCTGGGTCATGGCCGTAGAGCCAGGGTTCCATCCTTGCAAATTTCCTGCAATGTGCATGCCCGCGCTGTTCACCGTCAAGCCGGCCATGTTAACACGGAAGGTAACATTGGTAGCCAAATCCAGCGAGTGAACAATACGAGGATGGACGTATTGCTGAATGGTATCGATAAAGGTCAACCCTTTGATACGAGACATGCCTGGGTTACCCAATAGACCTTGCTGATGCAAAGCCTGTGCGTTGTATGAACCGCCTGTTTGGGCATTAGTTCCAGCAACAACGAAAGTGAGTGTGGTGGAATCCCACCAAGTATAAGGATCAGTTTCGTTGAAGAACGTTGTGATAGACCCACCAGGACCCAAAGGCAAGTTACGGACTGGACGAATGATAGGCCACAAACCTTCGCCGGAACCGGTGTTGATTTGGTCGTTGGGAGCAGGATAGATATAAGGAATGGTTTGGTTGTAATTGCTGCGGGCAACATTCGAAACAGGGTCTCTAAACTTATTCGCATCCGCAAATGGAGCATTGTTACCGTAAGCGGTCACCATGGCTTGGAAAATACCGGCACCTTGAACCTCAACCACGTTTTCGTTCGTTGTTGGAACGACGACAATCCCTTGACGGTAAGGGGCAAAAGGATCACGTACCGCTTGGAATGAAACCATGGGAACCTCACCGCCATCTAACCACGAGGTATCGGCCATAGCACCGCCAACATTGATTGCCATATTGACCGCTGAAGAATAGCTGGGCCAATTATTCTGATTCAACATACCACCAAGGCCATCCAAATTACCTACGATGTTCGTATCGATTACGGAATTTCCGTTGGGCAATTGGAATTTAGGCAGACTTACTTCGGCCCATTGATTCATGGTCGCATAGGCAATGGCCACATAACCACCGGATCCTACGCCGAATAGTGCAATTTTGCTTTGGTCAATTTTGTAGGGATTACCATCCATCGCAACGGTTTTGCGCATAAAACGAACCGATGATTTGATATCGTTGATGGCACGGTACACCGCATTCAACAACTGAGCCGTACGTTCCAATTGCGTTGCGGCAAGGGGATTCCAACCCAAACGATACTTGGGGGCAATAACCACATAACCACGCTTGGCCCACTGCTTACACAAATTGACTGCGGATGAGTCATCAATACTCCCGGTTATACCACCGTTAATGACGGGAGGCAGGAAGTTACCCGTGTGGATATAAACCAAGACCGGACGAGCCTGATTAGCGTCAACAGCCTGGGATGGCTGGTAAACCCGCATAGTTAAGTTGGCCACTGGGTAGGTAGTGGTGGGTGGAAAGAAATGATGATTCACACCGTACACCACGTTGCTGGTCACGGTAATTTCGGCATCCGTAAAGACCTCAGAGAGGTAACGGTTACCCTGCGCCATGACCCATTGCCCCATACCCGCAAGCAGGAATAAGGCCAAAAGAAGGGTTTTTCTCATACTTTAAATTTTAGTTTTGTTCAAATTTAGAAGAAACTTCTGAAAATACCAACGATTTCTAATTTTCTTTTGAGGCATTATTTATTTCTTTTTCTGGAATAATAAGCCGGGATTTGGATAGGCCCAGTTAGACCCAATCGAGCGGCCATTTCCTGCCATGGCGCCTGATAATCGATGTTTTCACGGTTTTCGCGGACTACCGATGGGTTTGTGCTAAATCGTTCGCTGAAGCGGGTTGAGAAATAGGATAGGCTTTTGAACCCTGTCCAAGCAGAGACTTCCGAAACATTGCCTTTTTGGGTGCTCAACAGATGATAAGCTGCGCAAAGTCGATGCTCGGAAATATACTGTTTAGGGGTCAGGCCCTTGAGTCGCTGCAAGCGTCTGTCCAATTGGGAAGGACTCATGGCCATTGCCTCGGCCAAATCCCCCACCTGCAAATCAACTTTGGGGAGGTTTCGCCGTACGTATTCATGGATTTTGACCAGAAAACGTTCATCTTCAGAGGGCAATTGTCCAAATTTATCCTCCAAAAGGAACCTTCCGTAGGAATAATAGTAAGCACTTTCTAGCCCATTCCTCAACCGTTCGGCCGCCATGACCAAAAGCTCCCGGGAGCTTACGGATTCCAAAAGCTGGTCCATACCCGCCTCCAGGCTTTGCAATCGGGTTACAGAATCCAAAGCCTCCACAATGCCCAAGACCGGGAGGTAGGTTAGTTGGGAATGGCTTCGAACCTGCCTAACCAAGTTCCAACGATCAGACCCCGAATCTCTCAGGACATGCACCAAGAGGGCTGGGGCGGTCTTGAGTATTTTGGACCAGGCGGCTTCCGCCGAAGCAAAATCCAATACTCGGTAAGATTGAATTAAATAATTCTTGAATTTGAGGCGGCCCGCGGTATGCGAGTCCACCAAAACGATGGTGGTTTTGGGTAACATGGAGAAGACGTACGGGGTTTAGCGCACGTCAACAATATTTTCGAAATACCCACAACCTGACGCTATAATCCTACCCTACAGCTTTATACACAAATAATTCACTATTTCCCCTACACTTGTAACAAAAAATACTTCAAGGCCCCTACAGCCTCTACAAGAACCCCTACAAAGACCTTAAATTCCATCCTTACCGTGCCCAAAGCGGTGTTGCTTGCCGTTCGGAAATGGCCAGATGTTCCTACGATTGAGGGAACAAATTCCCTGCATACACCTTGGTGGCGAGGTTTAGGCCCATACCGGCAACTGCAGCGGCCGGTTGAAATCCTTGCGGCATGGTCACAAAGGCAGCGCGGGATCCAGGACCTAAGGAACCGGCTGATTCCTGTAAACCCATCGCAGCCGCAGCCATGATGGTCATGGAGGCCAATGCCGTCCTAGGATCCAAGCCACAATTCAAAGAGGCCAGGCCCCAGGTCAGCCATGGATTACCTGAAGGTGCTGAGCCTGGATTCAAATCCGAACCCAGGGCAACGCGTTGACCCTGAAGGAGCATTCGGCCCAACGGAGCATATGGAATACCCAAATAAAGAGAACATAAGGGCAAACCCACGGCGATTGGTCCATCGGGACCCAGATAGCGTTCATCATCCTCGGATAAGACCTCCAAATGGTCCATACTCATCAAACCAAGCCGCGTAGCGACCTTGACACCGCCAATGGAATGGAATTGGTTGAGATGCGCCTTGACCGGAAGTCCCAAACGCTGGGCCGACAAGGCCAAGTTTTCCAAATCTTCCAAATCAAAATACCCCAATTCACAAAAAATATCCACAGCGTCCACCAAGCCTAGGTCCGTTAGCCTAGGCAACCAATCCTCCACCACCACCTTAGCATAGGTTTTGGGGTTGCCTTGAAATTCCGGAGGGACCGCATGCAGTCCCATAAAAGTAGTCTGAATCGGAATCCCGGCCCATTGACCCAAAGAGCGTGCAACGCGCAATATCTTGGTTTCTGCCTCCAGCTCAAGTCCGTAACCGCTTTTGATCTCCAGAGTTCCTACCCCCAATGCCATCAAACGCTGGAGCCTGGCTAAACTCTCCCCCATCAAATCCTCTTCGGAACTTGCCCGCAACTGCCGAACCGATGACAAAATACCTCCACCTCGCTCTGCAATCTGGCTGTAGGTTGCCCCGGCCAATCGCATAGCAAGCTCGTTAGACCTATCGCCAGCCCAGACCAGGTGAGTATGCGGATCCACAAAGGCCGGTATAACCACCGCTCCTTCCAGATCCGTCCGTGGGCAATGCCCGTCATGCCAGTGCGACATCATTTGGGAAACCTCTTCTTGCCTTCCCTCCCAAACCGATTGTATGTGAAGCGCCTGACTTTTTGACCCCACATCGGTTTTAGGATCCCATTTCCCGGTCGCAAGGACAATGCCACCTTCCACCAGGAACCAGGCATCCTCAAGGGGATCGCCCAATTGACCGCCCTGCCTGCAAACGGCTTGATAATCTTCGTGACCCCATAGGGCAGAAATTCCGTGGTATAAATGCAATGCCATGGCTTGAACCTACGTTACAAAGTAACCATCAATTTGCTTGGACCTTAACCCTGAAATTATTTTTGCGATTCCAAGTCTTTAAAAACCATTCTATGTTTTCAAACATCTCCAAATTTTTCGTCCAGGCGTTTTTGTTCATGATTTTGGTCGTGCTTGCTGCTTGGGGCGGGGCGCGTTGGGCGGTGGAACAAGTGCGCTCCGAACAATTTGCGCCATGGTGGCAAGGCGAGGTCCAAAACGGGCCCAGACTTAGGAGTGTTGGCTCAGGGAACGCGATCCCCGATTTTGTGGAGGCGAGCGAGCGCAGTACCCCGGCGGTGGTCTATATCAAAACCCAGTCAACCCAGGCCATGCGCTCTTTCAACGATTGGTTTTTTGGGGATTTCTTCAATCAAGGTCCTCAAACCGTTTTGAACTCCGGTTCCGGGGTAATTGTATCCGATGACGGGTATATCGTGACCAACAACCATGTGGTGGATAAAGCGACCAAAATAGAAGTTGTCCTGTTCAATAAGAAAACCCTGACCGCAGAGTTGGTGGGAAGCGACCCGGGTTCTGACTTGGCCCTGCTCAAAATTGATGCTTCCGGCTTGCCGGTGGTTCCCTTTGCCAATTCATCCCAGGTCAAGGTTGGCGAATGGGTGCTTGCCGTAGGGAATCCATTCAACTTGACCTCCACAGTGACCGCAGGCATTGTGAGTGCCAAAGGAAGGAACCTTCACCTGATGAGCAACATGTTCCCTATCGAGGCTTTTATACAGACTGACGCCGCCATCAACCCCGGCAATTCCGGTGGTGCGTTGGTCAATACCTCCGGAGCACTCATCGGCATCAATACCGCCATCCTTTCCAAAACAGGATCCTACAACGGTTACGGCTTCGCCATCCCTTCAAACATCGTTCGCAAAATCATTGGAGACCTCAAGGAATTTGGCAAAGTTCAACGGGCCTTTTTGGGCGCTGAGGTCGTGGATCTGGACGAAAAAATTTGCAAACAAGCCGGCATTCAACACATGAACGGCGTATTCATCACGTCTATCCTTTCAAGCGGTGGTGCCAAAGAAGCTGGTCTCCTTTCGGGAGATGTGATCACAGCGATTAACGACGAGGCTATTCACAGCAAATCTGCTTATGATGAACAACTTAGCTATAGAAGGCCTGGAGAGACTGTCGAACTCCTTCTCGAAAGAGACGGTAAAGTGATCAAACGGAAAATTCGTTTGACCAACCTTGATGGTGACACCGAAATACAGAAGAACCGCAGTGTACGATCAACGGATCTGGGCTGCGAATTGGAGCCCCTCAGCAAAATGGAATTGGATCGCCTGCAAACCCCCCACGGGGTGCGCATCGTTTCCATCCAAGCCGGTACGCTGAGCAGAATGGGATTGCGCGAAGGATTTGTGATTACCCATGTCAACAAAAAGGCTATGCAATCTCCTATCGATGTGATCGATGCGTTGAGTTCAACCCGCGGGCAGATTGTGATCGAAGGCTATGACAAAAACGGAGGCAGATCCGTTTATTCCTTTTACGGCTTCTGATCCGAAGAAGCGGAGGCCGGCTTGGCAATGGATTCGCGCATGTCCGTATCGGCCTTGATATTCTGCATACGGTAATAATCCATAACACCCAATTGTCCTTGCCGAAAGGCATCGGCAATGGCTAGAGGGATTTTGGCTTCTGCCTCGATCACTTTGGCACGCGCTTCTTGGGTATGAGCCTTGAATTCTTGTTCCAAGGCTACGGCCATTGCGCGCTTTTCCTCAGCCCTGGCTTGAGCGATTTTCTTGTCAGCCTCGGCTTGATCGGTCTGCAAACCCGCACCAATATTCTTTCCCACATCTACATCCGCAATATCGATGGACAAAATTTCGAAGGCGGTCCCAGCATCCAGGCCTTTGTTGAGCACAGCCTTGGAAATAAGGTCAGGATTTTCAAGAACCTCTTTGTGATTCACCGCCGATCCGATCGAAGAAACCACTCCTTCACCCACCCTCGCCAATACGGTTTCTTCACCGGCACCACCAACAAGCTGTTTGATGCTAGCCCGAACGGTTACCCTTGCTCTAGCAATCAATTGGATACCGTCTTTGGCTACGGCCGTCACCGGAGGTGTATCGATAACCTTGGGATTGACCGACATCTGCACGGCCTCAAATACATCACGACCCGCTAAATCGATCGCCGTGGCGGCTTTGAAATCCAAGGGAATATTGGCTTTTTCTGCCGAAATCAAGGCCCTGATTACGTTGTTGACGTGACCTCCGGCAAGGTAATGGGTTTCGATTTCATTGGCCGAAACACTGAGACCGGCTTTGGTGGAAGTGATCATCGCATTCACCACGACTGCAGGTGGAACCTTACGAATTCTCATCAAAACCAAATCCATGATACCAATACGAACACCTGAAAAAACGGCGGTAATCCACAAATTAACGGGGACAAAATACAAGAGCGTGAAGAAGGCTATAGCCAATCCACCGGCTATCACAAGTAAGAAAACAAGGTCGCTCATCGAATTGATTTAGATTTTGTGGAACAAAGGTAAGGGTGATTTACATGCGTTGAGGGGCTTTGATCCCCAACAAATCCAAAGAGTCTCGCAACAAAAGACGGGTTTGCTGGCAGAGTCCAATTCGAAAGCTCCTGGTTTCAGCATTGCTCTCTTGAAGAACGGGACAGTCATGGTAAAAGCGATTAAACGCGGTAGCGAGGCTGTACGCATAATCGGCAACATGGGCAGGGTTGTATTTCTCGGCTGCCAAATTCAGCGCTGGAGCAAACTGCGAAAATTGACGCACGAGTTCCAATTCTGCCGGTAACCAAGCCCGGTGAAGATCCAAGGACCATGGATTTAAGCCCACCTTGGAGGGTTCTACAGGCTCAAGGTCAACAACCCGAGCAAGCATGGAGGCAATCCTTGCGTGAGCATATTGAACGAATGGACCCGTATGGCCTTGCATATCTATGGAATCTTCTGGGTTAAAGGTCATTCTTTTGGAAGGATCAACCTTGAGGATGTAGAATTTCAAGGCTGAAAGTCCTATTTGCAAAGCCAATTCTTGGCGTTCATCCAAAGCCATGGCCTGTAACTTTTCGGAATCTCCCATCTTGGCTTCTGCAAGGCCTTGAACCACGTCCATCAGATCATCGGCATCCACTACCTTCCCCTCCCTGGATTTCATACGCCCGCTTGGCAAATCCACCATTCCGTAAGAAAGATGATGGCAACGGTTGGCCCATGCAAAGCCAAGCTTATCAAGGATCGCGAAAAGAACTTTGAAATGATAATTCTGCTCATCCGCTACCGTGTAAATCATCCGATCAAAACCCCAATCTTTCTGCCGCTGATCGGCAGTACCCAAATCTTGTGTCATGTAAACCGAGGTGCCATCACTTCGTAACAATATTTTGGAATCCAAGCCGATGTCTTGGAGATCAGCCCAAACAGCCCCCTTTTCATCTTTGCGAAAAACGCCCTGAGCCAGTCCATGTTCTACCAAATTCTTGCCCAATACATAGGTTTGAGATTCGTAATAATTGCGGTCAAAACCAATCCCTAAGCGTTCATAAGTAATGTCGAAACCTTCATAAACCCAGGAATTCATCATTTTCCATAAATTAACTACCGCCTCATTGCCTAATTCCCATTGTAGCAACATCGTCCTTGCTTCTTGGAGGATCGGCGCCGTGGCCTCCGCCTCTTCGCGGGTCACCCCTGCTGCAATTGCTTCTTCAACCTGAGCTTGAAATGCTTTTTCATAAAGGACATAATAATGACCGACAAAATGATCGCCCTTGGCATTCACGTCCTTGGGCTGTAAACCTTCCCCAAATTTCTGCCAAGCCAACATGCTTTTGCAGATGTGGATACCTCGATCATTAATGACCTGTACCCGAACGACTTCATGACCAAGTGATTTCAAGATTCGGTACATGGAGTCCCCCAACAAATTGTTACGAACATGGCCCAGATGCAAGGGTTTGTTGGTGTTGGGGGAACTGTATTCGAGAACGATTTTGGATCGTTTCGGAAGGCTCTCTGAGTCAGGGTGACCATGAACAGGTGCCGTCGAGAGCGTGTAACCCATGGACCAACGCTGGCGCCAATACGCGTAACTCAAACCCAAATTCAAGAACCCACCGGCAAGGCGCGCCGAACGAATCAATGGACTTCCGTTTTCAAGCGTCAAAGAAGGCCAAAACGATTCGAGCATCGTTGCCAAAAGTTCAGGCTTAGCGCCGGCAGCTTTGGCTGGACCAAACAAAACCAAGGTCAATTCCCCTTCGAATTCTTTGCGGGTTTCTTGCCAAACAGGTTCTATGTTACGCTCTGTCCACAGTGATTGTTCGGCAAACCATGCCCGCAGTGGAGCATCCAACCTTTGAGCCAAGACCTCGTTCCACTCGATCATAACCTAAGCATCTTTAGAAGGGATTTGTAAGTCAATGGCATTCGCCACTTTCACCAAAATTTCGAAGGCCATTTCGGCCATTAAATTTTCTTTGTCCAGGGTAGGGTTGATTTCCACCATTTCAAAGCAACAGACTTTGGGGTTGCGTACCAGATTCTGAAGCAATTTCCCTGCTTCACGCTCGTTGATTCCCCCTGGCACAGGGGTTCCTGTCCCTTGGCTTAAGCGTGCATCCAAACTGTCCACATCGAATGAAACATAGATGGCATCGCAAGAGGACAACGCATTCAAAGCATCCAAGGCAATTCGCTCCACCCCTTTGCGGCGCAATTCAGGTACGCCGAAGATTTTGACCTTATGTTTTCGGATAATTTTGGATTCTTGAGGCTCAAGATCCCTCAACGCTATATAAACCAAGTCGGAATAGTTCAACATGGGAGTGGGGCCCGCAACCGCTTGAAGAGCATGCCAACGCTTGACCGTGTTGGTGTCCGGCTCTCGCACCGAGGCATCCCGATTATCCTCCCCCAAGGCAATGGCCAAGGTCATGCCGTGCAAATTTCCTGAAGGGGTAGTCCAAGGCGAATGAAGATCCGCATGGGCGTCCACCCAAATCACGCCCAATCGCCGATCAGGCATAGCCTTACGGATTCCGGCGATGGTTCCGGCAGCTGTACTATGATCCCCGGCCAAAACGATGGGGTATTCATCCCTGAGCAGGCAGTCTGCGACAGCATCACGAACATTTTGGATGACTTCGGCAATACCGGGGAGGTAGCGGGCAAAGGGAGAGCCCTCCGAACCGTACAAAAGATCGTTCCGATCAGGCACCACTGTGGCGGGCAATTTGTAAAAAAACTTGCTTGCAAAGTCGTGGGCAGCGATTTTGACGGCCTCCACTCCCAAACTTGCTCCCCGGGTCCCTGCTCCCAATTCGGAATGAACCTCAATTAAATGCAGTCGAGACATGGCATGGGCGAGCTTGGGTGATGAAATCCTGTAAGAAAGGGTGTAGAGTTTGTAGAAACTTGTAAATTTGCCGGCCCTAAAGCCACAAACAGCCTACTTTGCAAAGTTACGCCGAATTCTTGGACCTTAGCGTGGGTTTCCCGCAGGACGGTTGGAAATTATTGGAAGACGAGTTGTACTTCCACGATATCAACTTGATGGAGCTTGCCGAAACCTTCGGAACCCCGTTGCGTTTCACGTATTTACCCCTGATTTCCCAAAAAATCCAAGGCGCCAAAAAGCTCTTTCGGCAGGCCATGGCTGAACATCAATACCAAGGAACCTATACGTATTGTTATTGCACCAAAAGTTCCCATTTCCGCCACATCCTCGAAGAAGCTCTGGCCAACGATATCAAGCTGGAGACGTCATCGGCCTTTGACATTCCCATCATTGAAGCCCTTGAACGCAAGGGTTTGGTGAGCAAAGAGATCATGATTGTTTGTAACGGATTCAAAAAGGAATTGTACAAAGAAAATATTGTCGATTTGCTTCACGATGGTTTTCGCAATATCATTCCGATTCTCGATAACAAAGAAGAATTTAATTATTACGATAACGAAGTCGAATCGGAAATGCAATTGGGCATTCGTTTATCTGCGGAAGAAAAACCTGATTTCCCATTCTACACCAGCCGATTGGGGATTCGTGCCGATGAAATCGTGGATTTTTATCAACATAAAATAAAAGAAGATAATCGCTTTAAGCTCAAGATTTTGCATTTCTTTGTAAGCTCAGGCTTCAACGACACTCCCCATTTCTGGAACGAATTGGAAAAATTGGTTTTAACCTACGCCAAGCTTCGCAAGGTCTGCCCGGATCTTCATATGCTGGATATCGGGGGCGGGTTGCCTTTCAAAAATTCTTTGGAATTCAATTACGATTATACCTACATGATAGGGGAAATCATTGGTCGCATCAAAACAATTTGCAACGAAAACGGTGTCCCTGAACCAGATATTGTAACCGAATTCGGTTCCTATACCGTGGCTGAAGCCTCCGGGATCATCTTCAAAGTCCTTGCCCGCAAGCAACAGAACGACAGGGAAAAGTGGCTCATGGTGGACGGCAGCATGATCACGATGCTCCCCGATGTATGGGCCATGAACCAGAACTTTATCATGCTACCCCTAAACAACTGGGATGCGGAATACGAAAGGGTCAATATCGGGGGCATTACCTGCGATAGTCTGGATTATTACAAAACAGAGCCCAACAACGCCTCAACCTGGATGCCCAAAACACGGAAGGCTCAGTATCTGGCTTTCTTTCATACCGGGGCTTACCAGGAAACCCTGAGCGGAACGGGCGGAATCCACCATTGCCTGATCCCCACCCCCAGGCATGTCTTGATTCGCAAAACCAAAGACAATCAAATCGATTACCGCCTCTTCCAAGAGGAACAAAGCAGCAAACAAGTTCTCAAAATCTTGGGATATTAGGTCAAGAATACCTGCCAAGGTTGATCGAAACCGCTTATCTTTGCCCCCTTCCAACGCTGAAACTCATTACCATGGCCGTAAGTACCCTCAAGCGCAAAGCCGCCAAGAACAAAATCAAATCCACCTTGAGAAATCAGAAACTCAAGGGAACCACTTTGGGTTCGTACAGCAACCCGAACCGGGTCGCAAGGGTATCCCTCTCGGAATCCATCGCCTCAGAAGAGGCCGGGGCTTAGTCCTGAAGCTATTTCTAAATGAATACAGGGCTCAGGCCCAGGGCAAGTTTGTACTTAAACTTGCAGAACTCCCATATTGAAGGCCTCGGTAACAGGGGCATGGTTAGCCGCCTCTATTCCCATTGAAATTACCTTACGGGTTCTCTGAGGATCAATAATCCCATCAATCCATAAACGCGCCGCGGCATACCTTGGATGGGTTTGGACCCTGTAATTGGCCTGGATCTCCTTCAAAAGGTGTTGTTCTGCTTCGGGGTCCAACAATTTTCCCGTTGCTTTGGCTGCAGAAGTTTGAATCTGCAAGAGAACTTTGGAGGCCTGTTCCCCGCCCATGACCGCAATTTCTGCAGAAGGCCATGCGACGATTAAGCGAGGATCGTAAGCTTTACCGCACATGGCGTAATTACCAGCTCCATAACTATGCCCGGTAATCACGGTGAATTTAGGAACCACGGAATTCGCCACGGCATTCACCATTTTGGCTCCATCCTTGATAATGCCCCCATGTTCGGATCGAGATCCCACCATAAACCCGGTGACATCTTGCAGAAACACCAAAGGAATGCGACGCTGATTGCAATTGGCAATAAAACGCGTGGCCTTGTCAGCTGAATCAGAATAGATAACCCCACCAAATTGCATTTCACCTTGGGCATTCTTAACCACTTTGCGTTGGTTGGCGACGATGCCTACAGCCCAACCATCGATTCGGGCATAGACGCATAGAATACTTTGGCCGTAGCCCTCTTTGTAGGAGACCATGGAACCCTCATCCACCAGGCATTCCAACAACGGCAACACATCATAGGGCTTGGCATTACCTGCAGGGAAAAGCTCGAATAAATCGCTTGCAGGCCTGCTGGGTTCTACAGTCGTAACTCGATCAAAACCTGCACGTTGAGGCTCTGCCAATTGGCTCACCAATTGACGTATTCGCTCTAAACAGGCTGCATCATTGGGCATTTTGTGATCCGTTACCCCACTGATCTCGCAGTGCGTTGTTGCTCCTCCTAGTTTTTCATTATCAACTTCTTCGCCAATCGCTGCCTTGACCAGGTAAGAGCCTGCCAAGAAAATACTCCCACTCCCTTCGACAATCAAGGCTTCGTCGGACATGATTGGTAAATATGCCCCTCCTGCTACGCAAGATCCCATAACCGCCGCGATCTGTACGATACCCATGGAAGACATGCGTGCATTGTTACGAAAAATTCTTCCGAAATGCTCTTTGTCTGCAAAGATCTCGTTTTGCATCGGCAAGTATATCCCGGCACTGTCCACCAAGTAGATAATCGGCAAACGGTTTTCCATCGCTATTTCCTGCGCTCTCAAATTCTTCTTTCCGGTGATCGGAAACCAAGCACCGGCTTTGACGGTGGCATCATTGGCCACTACCACCACCAAACGTCCGTGGATATAACCCAAAACCACCACAACCCCTCCGGAAGGGCAACCGCCTTCCTCCTCATACATGCCCAACCCGGCCAATGCCCCAATTTCAAGACAATCCGTGCCGGGGTCCAGCAAGGCTGCGATGCGTTCTCTGGCAGACATTTTACCTTTTTCATGGAGACGAGCCATGGCCTTGGCCCCTCCGCCTTGGGCTATTTTCTCCTCCAATACCCGGAGTTCCTGCATGAGGTCTTCAAAGTAGGCTTTGCTTTCGGTGGACATACGATTTAATTTGGGCTCAGGCTCTTACTTTTATAAGGCTCAAATTTAGACGATAACAGCCGTTCTGTCCTTCCTCAATCTTACTTGTTCCCATACCGGCCTGGCAAGGCAATTAGGCAAGGAATAAACTATCTTTGGGGCGAGGGTAAGTCTTGTACGACCAGCTCCTGCTTAATCCCCCAGGGTAGGAATACAGCAAGGGTAGGCGGTTGTAGCGGTGCGATGCAAGTAGCTTACCCTTATTTTTTTAAAAAAATTATTGCATGGAATTCTTTATCGATACCGCCAATTTGGAACAAATTTCCCAAGCTCGCTCTTTAGGCATCTTGGATGGGGTCACAACCAATCCCTCGCTAATGGCTAAAGAAGGCATCAAGGGTGAAGCTGCTGTGATGGAGCATTATCGCAACATTTGTCAAATTGTGGGTCAAAATGTGAGCGCGGAAGTCATTGCCACCGATTACGAGGGAATGATCAGGGAGGGTCAAGCATTGGCTGCCTTGCACCCCGCCATTGTGGTCAAGGTTCCAATGACCCGTGACGGAGTCCGTGCACTTACTACCTTCAGCCGGGAAGGTATTCGCACCAATTGCACTTTGATATTCAGTGCGGGCCAGGCCTTGCTTGCCGCCAAAGCGGGAGCGACGTATTTATCCCCTTTCATTGGACGGTTAGACGATATTAACATGGCGGGAATAGAACTCATTTCACAAATTGTTCAGATTTACCGAGTTCAAGGCTATACCACCAAGATTCTTGCCGCCTCGATTCGCAGCAGCCTGCACATTGTGCAATGCGCCGAGGCCGGCGCTGATGTCGTAACATGCCCTCTCTCAGCCATTGAAGGCCTGCTCCACCATCCTCTCACCGACAAAGGATTAGCCCAATTTCTGGCGGATCATGCCCGCAACAATGCGGCCTCCTGAGCAAGTCCAATCACCTCCCTTGCAAAGGGCTCCCAACGGTACGATTCGCTCAAACCTTGCATAGCCACGCGATAAGCCTCACGGTCTGTGGAGGTACAAAATCGCTGCAGCGCCACTGCCAAGGAGACTTCGTCGGGATCGCACAATTCCCCCGCCCCTGATCCTTCCAATACTTCTGCCAACCCTCCCACTTTGGTCACCACCAACGGTAAGCCAAAATGCAAGGCCGCTTGGGTCACACCGCTTTGGGTGGCATGCCGATAAGGCAAGACCATGGCCTCAGCCGCTGAAAAATAAGCAGCAACTTGTTCGTCAGGAATAAAATGAGTCCTCAACACCACCCGATCGGCCAAACCAAGATCCTGAATTAACTGCAGGTAAGGCTGCGGATTTTCATAAAATTCTCCTGCGACCAGCAATTTCCAACCTTTACCCTCAGGACTAGACCAAAAAGGGAAATCCGAGCAGGCCAAAGCTCGCAACAACAAATCCAAACCCTTATAAGATCGTATAAGCCCAAAAAACAAAAGGTAACGAAATCCAGGGTCCAACGTAATCCGGCTAGAAGCTTCGAATCGTTCCAACCTCGGACCAAAATGATCGTAAACCGGATGCTTGAGGACCTTACGAAGACCATGATAACCAAATGCTGCAGCCTGGCCGCCAACCGATTCCGACAAAGTCACTAGACCATCGGTCGCTCCCAAGATCCATCGGTTTAGGGGACCTGTTAAAGGAAAGGATTCATGGGGTAACAAATTATCGGCCAAGAGGATTCGTGGAACCTTGCAACCCATGCTCGGCAAAAGACGCATCACCGAACCCAAGGAAGCGGCCAACCACGGAGTCCAGTAGCGAACCAAAATAAAATCAGGCTTCCAACCTGCAATGGCGCGCGCGGCCTGCCACCAAGTCCAGGGTGCCATGGTGTTCAGGACCCTTTTGGAGAATAAACCGTGCGGTGCAGGATCCGCCGTGTATTGGCTTGTCCCAGGAAATAACCAGGATGGATATTGGAGGGTATAATTCAAAACCCTGACCTCGTGGCCCAAGTCCTGCCATTCCTTAAGCAGGCGTTGGTTAAAGCTCGTCATCCCTCCGGGCCGATACGGCCAAACTGGACCGATAATTACAATGTTATGGATATGCGATATCAATCCAAAACTTCTTTGAGCAAATAACGGTTTCGATCCTGCCCGCTGCGGGAAACCAATTCCGCCAAAAAGCCGGTGCAAAACAACAAGGCCCCCAACAAAGCAAGGGTCAATGACAAATAAAACAATGGCTGTTCAGTCACATCCCGGTGCGGCAAACCCTTGGCAATCAGAAGCAACTTCCGTCCGATCACCCAAGCGGTGGAACCGGCGCCCAAGCCAAATGCCAAAGAACCCATGGTACCAAAAAAGTGCATGGGTCGCCGGCTAAATTTGGACATGAAATAAATTGACAAAAGATCCAAGAAACCATTCACGAAGCGATCCAAACCAAATTTGGTGTAACCGTACTTTCGAGGACGATGTTGAACCACCTGTTCTTCGATGCGACCAAAGCCTGCCCAACGCGCAATTACCGGAATATACCGGTGCATCTCCCCATATACTTCAATGCTCCTCACGACTTCCAATCGGTAGGCCTTGAGCCCGCAATTGAAATCATGCAAATTCTTCACACCTGATATTGCACGCGTTGCAGCATTGAATAGTTTGGTGGGCAGGGTTTTGGTCAAAGGATCGTAACGCTTCCTCTTCCAACCTGAAAGCAAATCCAAATGTTCCTCCATCATACGACGGTACATACCAGGAATTTCGTCCGGAGAATCTTGTAAGTCGGCATCCATCGTGAAAACGATTTCTCCGATTGCACGCTCAAAACCAACTTGCAAGGCCGCCGACTTCCCGTAATTCCGTTGAAAACGAATGCCCTTGACTGCGGGAAAGGTCTTTCGTAAATTCTCGATGATGGACCAGCTTTCATCGGTACTTCCATCGTCGATAAACCAAATTTCATAGGAGAAGCCTTCACGGTTCATCACCGTAGCAATCCATTCGGTTAATTCAGGCAAAGACTCTGCCTCGTTGAGCAAAGGGATTACAATGGAAATATTCATGCCTCAAAGGGGTTATCGGGTTTACGCCGCACAAAAATCCCAACCAATAGTCCAAACAAAAAATTCATGAGCAACGACAACAAGGCCGCGGTACCCAAGGCGCGAAAATCTTGTTTGAAATCTCTTTGTTCAAATGCTTCAAGGGCTTTTTCGGCAGCCGCATCGTCCATGCCAAAAGAATCCAAAGAGGTCTGCATTTTGGTCATCATAATTTCCTTGACCTGTATATGCAGATTAGGGTCAATAACATTGTACAAGAAACCCGTAAAGACGATACCGATCAACGATCCAATGACACCCGTACAGGCCGCGGTGACGACTGCTCTACCGTAATCGTAAGGCCCACCCTGAATTCGCCTATCCTCCAAACAGGCCATGATCATGGCCGCAAAAACCAATCCGATAGAAATCAATGAATTCCAACCGGAAACCATCCATGCGAGGTCGATCATGTACGTCATCAAAAGGGATGCAATGCTGACCATTCCCAATAAGGCACCAAATCGAAAAATAACGGGGAAATTCATAGGCTCTTTAATGGTTAAATGTTCCAGGGGTCAAGAATTCGGGTTACTTACGAAAATAAATCCCCACCCATAATCCGGCCAAAAGGTGCCAAACAAATCGAAAGAAACTAATCCTCAGCATCAAGGACAAAGGGCTTTGGGCTTGAATTTCCCTGCGCAATTTGTCCAAGGTGCCTGCGCTGTAATTGGCATTCAGAATCCCTGAGGCTTGTTCCAGATTCCTGACTTGATCCTCGAGGTAGGCCTGCCAAAAACCGGGGACCCAAGCGCAAAGCAGCCATGCCACCAAACCAAAGGAAATCGCTGAAACCAAACCGACACCGGCACTGAACAGCAGGCCGTAGGTTACCTTGAGATCACCCGCAAAGACCTGATTGCGCAATGCGTTCATCCCTACAATCAACCACCCCAGAGTCATCACCCCAAGCAAAAGCCGAAATTGACCCAATGGATGAACCGGGGTCCACCTGTAAACGATGGCAGATAGAACGGTGGCGGTAAGGGTATTCAGCAACCCAATGCGCAAAATCAACCTGATCATGAGCAAAGGCTGGCGATGGTTAGGGAACTAGCCTTCGATGACCCGTGGTCTGAACCTTCGTTACCGTAAAAATAGGCCTGGACACAACAAAGCATCGGTAACACATCACTTAAATCATCCGGAAATTTCCACAGGGTTTCCAGAAACTCTTGCACCGAGGGACCCTGACGCAGAAAACAAAACAAGCCTGTAAAAATGGGCTCCACCGCAGACTCAACAGCAAGTAACCTGCACTCCTGTATCATTTCGTGCAATGGGACATCCACTAAATCCCTTGATTCGAGAACTTCTTCGTAAGCAAGCAAATTATCTTGATCCTCGAGATCCGGACTTACCACAAAAGATTCAATAAAGTCCTCCATTTCAGGATGAACGGAATCCACAAGGCATTCGTCCAGATAATGCACGACTTGAAGCAAATCGGTCCCTTTGCCCATGCATGCATCCTCAAAAGCATCCCAGGCCTGTTCATCCCCCACTTCCCCTGCATCCTCCCCAGAAAAGGAATGCAGAATCAACAAATCAATCAAAAAATCCTTGGAACTCCCTCTTAGGAATTCCCTCCGATCAGCTTTTGCTAGCCATTGCTCCAATTGACGCAAGGAGGCTATCGCTGATTGGGGACCCGATTCTTCCCCTTCCCCAAACAAAAGCGGAACAAGTTCCCCTTGAAGGTCATGCCAAACTTGGAGGTCCACGTTCTGCGTCGCTAGATTCAAGGGTAATCCCTGGGCTTTGGCCCATGATAGGCGGTTCCCTAACATTAATCCGCCCAAGGCGTTCAACAAACGTTGGCGAGGGGAAAGTTCTTGGCTCATAGAATCAACGAAGCCCTTGCAAGGATGAAGAAAACCATGAACCATCCCGACCTGCGACTGCAAGAATCCCTGCAGCAAAGCGACGGTTTCGATACGCTTGGGCAACACCTTTGGAATGGGCAAGATTCGATACGGGACCTGTAGAGCGCAAGGTGGGGTCAAAGAGGACCCATCCGTTGGCCCTGCCGTTTTGCCATTCATCTTCGACAGATTCGCGAATCCCAAGGACTTCCTCTGGACCAAGAGTGAACGCCTGGACCACCCTGTTTACCCACAAGGATCTGGAACGAACGGGCAAGCCCTGACCAGCTTCCAAAGCGGCCGCAAAAGCATATTGAATACCGGCTTGCCCAAATTCGGCATGGGGAAATTCATTGTCCTTGGACTCGAAATCCCCCGGTTGATGATCCGAACAAATATTGGTTATGGTACCGT
>Ga0194116_10003026_pt1 | contig 20732 bp, 16 predicted proteins | sample TA2MahsurfametaG_4_FD_148617 | JGI IMG/M metagenome (GOLD analysis project Ga0194116, IMG submission 148617) | Freshwater microbial communities from Lake Tanganyika, Tanzania - TA2015008 Mahale S9 surface | ecosystem: Environmental > Aquatic > Freshwater > Lake | place: Tanzania: Lake...
ATTTCCCTAGTTAGTATTATGATTGCAGCAATAACTTCATAATGTTTAATAGTTTCGTTCATTACTAATAAAATCAATGCAGTTGCTACAATAATTTTGTCGGCAATAGGATCTAATAATTCACCTAATTTTGACTCTTCTCCAAGCATTCGAGCAAGCAACCCGTCTAAAAAATCAGTAAATGAAGCTACAATAAATATTATTAATGCAGTTAGATCGCCATAAAATCCAGGTAGATAGAAAGCAATTACAAAAAAAGGTACCAGAATTATTCTGCCAATTGTTAATATATTTGGAATTTTTTTGAACATATTTAATCGTGAAAAAAATTATATATTTTTTTTGCTACTTTTTCCTCAATTCCTTCTACAGATTTAATTTCATCAAAACTAGCAGACTCTACAGCTTTAGCGGATCCAAAATGGTTTAATAGTGAACGTTTCCTAATAGCACCGATGCCAATAATTTGATCAAGTAAAGATCTTTTAATTCCTTTAGCTCTTTTTAAACGATGTGAATTAATTGCAAATCTATGCGCTTCGTCTCTTAAACGTTGCAAAAAAAATAGTGTAGGATCATTTCTTTCAAATTTAAAACTTTTTCCATTATGAAAAAAGGTTTCATTTCCACTGTTTCGATCCTTGCCCTTGGCAATTGCTATTATTGGTAAATTATTTAGCTTAAACTCTTGTAAAACTTCTTTAGCAGCGGAATATTGACCTTTACCACCATCTATTAAAATTAAATTAGGTAATGTTAAAAAATTACCAGTTTCTAAAATTGCTCTTTTAAATCGTCTAGTTAAAACTTCCTTAAGCATTGCAAAATCATCTTGTTCAGCGCCCTTGGTTTTTATATCAAATTTTCTGTATCTTTTTTTAACAAATCCCTCTTCTCCAAATGTCACCATCGCACCAACACTATTAGTTCCCTGAATATGACTATTATCGTAAATTTCAATTAAATTGATATAATTTTTAAGTTCGAATTTTTTAGCAATTATTTTAAATAAATTTTTATTATTGTTTGTTTCATATATTTTTCTATCCAGTGCCTCTTTTGCATTTTTTTCAGCTAAAGCGACAACTTTTGCTTTGGAACCTTTTTTAGCTATTGTAATAATTACATTGATGTTTTCTTTTTGCGATAAAGCATCTTCTATCAGTTTTTTATCTTTGATATCTATATTAATAATAATTGATTTAGGCACATTTTTATTTTCATAAAACTGCATTAAAAATGATGACATAACTTCAGAAAGATTTTGATCAGGATCATGTTTAGGAAAATAAGATTGGTTTCCCCAGTTTTGTTTTGCTCTATAAAAAAAAACTTGTATACAGGTTTTTCCAGACTCTTTGTAAGCTGCAATTACATCGGCATCAATCAAGTTTGCTTCATTTATTCTTTGTGAAGATTGAATTATATTTAATGACTTTATTCTGTCTCTAAAAATTGAGGCTTTTTCATATTCAAGTTTTTCACTAGCTTCCTCCATTTGCAAAGAGAGTTTTTTTTGTATTTCTCTGGATTTGCCAGAAACAAATTGAATTGCATCATCAACAGATTTTTTATATTCATCTTTTTCGATATACCCTACGCATGGAGCTGAGCATCTTTTAATTTGATATAAGATACATGGTCTTTTTCTGTTCTTAAAAGTTGCTTCGTCACAAACTCTAATTTGAAAAATTTTTTGAAGCATCTTGATAGTCCAATTAGCTGAACCACCAGATGCAAATGGTCCAAAATAAAAACCCTCTTTTTCTTTTTTTCCTCTATGCTTAGTAACTTGGGGCCATTGATCTTGATTACTGATAAATATTGAAGGAAAAGATTTATCGTCTTTAAGTAAAATATTAAATTTAGGTTTGTGTTTTTTAATTAAATTTGCTTCAAGTAGCAAGGCTTCAGACTCATTAGTAGTTGTTGTAATTTCTAACTTATAAGTTTGAGAAAGCATTCTTTCGGTTCGGATGATATGATTTTTTTCATTTATGTAACTTTGTAATCTATTAGGTAAATTTTTTGCTTTTCCAACATAAAGAATATCACCTTTATGATTCAGCATTTTGTAGACACCTGGACTTTTTGGAATTAATGAAAGTTCTTTTTTAATAACTTGTTTTCCAATTTCAGAACTTTTCATAACTTCTTTTTTTGGTAATTTGAATACCAACAGAGGAACATTCTTTTACAATTTCAAGCTTTTCAATTTTTAACTTTATTTTTGCAATTCTTTGATCTTTAAAAAGCTCACTAAATATTGACTCTGCAAGTGTCTCCAAAAAATTATAATGTTTTTTGTTAACAAGCTTTGTTATTAGTTTGACCACATTTCCGTAGTTAACTATTGATTTAATATCCATGTCGTCTGTAGGTTTTTTATTTTCATAATCAATTTCAAGACTAAATTTGACTCTTTGAGGCTTTTCTTTTTCATGATCATAATATCCAAGTTTAAGTCTTAAAATTAATTCATTGATAAGAATTTTTTTCTCGTAGTTAAATAAACTTTTATTTTGACCTATTTTAACAATTTTTAGATTATCTTTTTTCATTCTTTACCATTCATTATGTCTGGTGTTTGCCAATTTAAATGTTGACCACTATCAATAGCTAAAACTTGTCCTGTTATAGACTTATTTTTTATAAAAAAATCAACCGCATTACATATTTCTTCAACATCAACTTGTTTTTTTAATGGTGTTGCTAAATATTGTTTTTTAAAATGTCTATTACTTTGTCTTTTATTTTTTATTGTAGGACCTGGTGCTATTCCATTTACTCTAACATTTGGTGCAAGACTCATAGCGCTGGTTTTGGTTAAAGTATACAGCCCAGTTTTACTAATCGTATATGAAAAGAAAAAAGGAGTTAATTTAAAAACTCTTTGGTCAATAATATTAATGATATTATTATTTTTTCCTCTGATATTTTGAGCAAATTTTTTAGTTAATAAAGCAGGTGCTCTTAGGTTTGTTGTTAAATGTTTCTTCCAACTATTTATTGTAAAATTTTCAAGATTATCATTTTCAAATAATGATGCATTATTTATTAAACAATTAAAATATTTTAACTTTAATTTAGCAAACTTTACTATTTTGTTTATATCGGTTTCTTTACTTAAATCACCTTTGACCAGATAAACCTTTGTCCCTTTTTTTTCTAATTCCTTTTTTAATTTTTGAGCTTTTAATGATGATTTATTATAATGAATTAAAATTTCTTTGTTAGGACCAGATAATTTTTTTGCAATAGCCGCACCAATTCTGGTTGCTCCCCCGGTGATAATTACCTTATTTGCTTCCACTTTTTTTTACCTTTTTGTGCACGTGTTCCAGGCAATCCCATTGTGGATCTGCCTTTAGGATAGACTTTATTTGTAAGACTATATTCTGTTATTTTTGGGTTTAACACAATTTCTAAATCACTAGCTTCTAATTTCCTTATTTCATCTCTTATTTTTGCAGCTTGCTCAAACTCAAGGTTCGTTGCTGCATCTTTCATTTTTTTATTAAGTGCTTTTAAATGTTTTTTTAAGTTACCTCCTATATTGGCATCAGAACCAACTTTTACGTAATCTTTTTCGTAAACACTTTCTAATATGTCGTTAATTTCTTTTTTAATGGTCGCAGCGTCTATATTATTTTTTTTATTATACGCTAACTGCACAGCTCTTCTTCTGTCAGTTTCTTTGATCGCATTTTTGATACTGTTTGTTTCTTTATCTGCGTAAAGAATTACTTTTCCATCAATATTTCTAGCCGCTCTTCCAATTGTTTGAATAAGTGATGTTTCTGATCTTAAAAATCCCTCTTTATCTGCGTCTAAAATTGCAACTAGGGCACATTCAGGAATATCGAGACCCTCCCTTAATAAATTTATACCTACTAATACATCAAACACTCCTAATCTTAGATCTCTCATAATTTCAATTCTTTCTAAAGTATCAATGTCAGAGTGAAGATACCTAACTTTTACGCCATTTTCGTGCAAATACTCAGTTAAATCTTCGGCCATTCTCTTAGTGAGCGTTGTTGCTAAAACTCTATAATTTTTTTCAACTGTCTTAATACATTCGTGCATTAAATCATCTACCTGATTTTTAGCAGATCTTATTTCCACTGGAGGATCAATTAATCCGGTTGGTCTAATAACTTGCTCTACAAATTTATTTTTAACTAATTTCAATTCCCAAGGTCCAGGAGTTGCCGAGACAAAAATAGTTTGGGTTCGCATTGCATCCCATTCTTCAAATTTTAAAGGTCTATTGTCCATACAAGAGGGCAATCTAAATCCATATTCAGCTAATGTGCTTTTTCTTGATCGATCACCTTTGTACATTCCATTTAATTGTGGAATAGTAACATGACATTCGTCAACAAAAATTAAAGTATTATCCGGAAAATATTCAAATAGAGTGGGAGGTGGTTCTCCAGCTTTTCTTCCTGATAAAAATCTAGAATAATTTTCAATCCCCGCACATGAACCAGTTGCCTCAATCATCTCTAAATCAAATTTAGTCCTCTCTTCTAACCTCTGAGCCTCAAGCAATTTATTTTCCGATCGATGTTTTCTCAAGGTTATTTCTAATTCCCTTTTAATTTGAATAATTGCTTGTTCTAAGGTTGGTTTAGGAGTTATGTAATGACTATTTGCATATATCTTAATAACCTCTAATTCTTTGACTAGGTCCCCCGTTAGTGGATCGAATTCCTCAATTTTTTCTAGTTTATCTGAAAATAAACTCAATCTCCAAGCTCTATCCTCCAAATGCGAGGGGAATACTTCGAGGTATTCTCCTCTTGCTCTAAAAGTTCCTCTATAAAAATTTTGATCATTTCTCTTGTACTGAAGGGCTACTAAAGATTTTATTAACTGCTCTCTATTATAGTCATAATTTCTTTTTAGGCTCAAGGTCATTTTGCTATAAGCTTCAACAGAGCCTAGTCCATAAATACATGACACACTAGCAACTATAATTACGTCATCTCTCTCTAAAAGAGATCTAGTCGCAGAATGTCTCATTCTATCAATTTGCTCATTAATTGAAGCCTCTTTTTCAATGTATGTATCTGATCTTGGAACATAAGCTTCGGGAGTATAATAATCATAATACGAAACAAAATATTCCACTGCGTTGTCAGGAAAAAATGATTTCATTTCACCATAAAGCTGTGCTGCTAAAGTTTTATTTGGAGCTAAAATTAAAGCAGGTCTGTTGGTTTCTTGAATAATTTTTGCCATCGTGAAAGTTTTTCCAGATCCAGTGACGCCAAGTAAAACTTGGCTTAATTTATTTTGGTTGGCTCCCTCAACTAGTTGCTTAATGGCCGCAGGTTGATCTCCTGCTGGTTTAAAATCTGATGAAAACTTAAATTTCTTTCCACCTTCCAATTTATTGTGAATTTGTGGATTTTTACTTTGAACTTCAGTAATTAAATCTTGATAAGTATTCTGCATTAAATATAAAACTAGTTGAATAAATTAATATTTCAATGAGCATTATATCTAAAAACTTAAATAAAATTAAACCATCACCAACTATCGCAGTTAGCCAAAAATCTAGAGAATTAAAAGCCGCTGGTAAGGACGTAATTGGATTAGGAGCTGGAGAACCTGATTTCGATACTCCAGATAATATTAAAGCGGCAGCGATTAAAGCAATTAAAGATGGAGATACAAAATATACTGCTGTAGATGGAACGCCCGCTTTAAAAAAAGCCATTAAACAAAAATTTAAAAGAGAAAATAATCTAGATTATGAATTAGATGAGATCACTGTGGGTGCTGGAGGAAAACACGTGATTTATAATGCAATGATGGCTACTTTAAATGAAGGTGATGAAGTAATTATACCAGCTCCTTATTGGGTTTCATACCCTGACATGGTTTTGTTAGCTGGAGGAACTCCAATTATTTTAGAGTGTAATGAAAAACAAGGTTTTAAGCTACGTCCACAAGAACTAGAAAAAGCAATTACTTCAAAAACAAAATGGATTATTTTAAATTCCCCATCTAATCCAACAGGTGTATGTTTCTCTGAAAATGATATTAGAGAAATTGCTAATGTGTTAATTAAACACAAGCATGTTTATATTTTAAGTGACGATATTTATGAGCATGTAATTTATGAACGTTTTAAGTTTTTTACGATCGCACAAATAGATCAGTTAAAAGACCGTGTATTAACAATGAATGGTGTTAGCAAAACTTATTCAATGACTGGCTGGAGAATTGGATATGCAGCAGGCCCAAAAGATATTATTAAAGCAATAGCAAAAATTCAATCACAGTCTACAACTAATCCATCATCAATTAGTCAAGCCGCGGCTGTAGAAGCGTTAAATGGTAATCAAGATTTTATTAAAGTGCGTAATAAATCATTTCAAGAAAGAAGAGATTTTGTTGTCAAAGAACTAAACGCTATTGACGGAATTGAATGTTTAAATCCTGAGGGTGCTTTTTATGTTTTTCCAAGCTGCAAAAACTTAATTGGAAAAAAAGATAGCAATGGAAATCAACTAAAAAATGACACTGATTTTGTTCAGTCACTGTTAGAACATACTGGTGTTGCAGTTGTTCAGGGTTCTGCATTTGGTTTAGAGGGTTTTTTTAGAATTTCTTATGCTACTTCAATGGCAAATCTTAAAATAGCTTTAAAAAAAATATCTAATTTTTGTAAAAGTTTAAAATAAAAATATAAATAGAGTCTTAATGGGATAAAAATTTCTCAGCTTCAAGTGCCGCCATACAACCCATGCCAGCGGCAGTGACAGCTTGTCTGAATATTTTATCTTTAACATCGCCTGCAGCATAAACTCCTGGAATATTAGTTTCCGTTGAGTCTGGTTTTGTTATTAAGTATCCATCTTTATCCATATCTAATTGGTTTTTAAAAAGTGTTGTTGCAGGATCGTGGCCAATTGCAATAAATAGACCATCAATTTTAATTTCTTTAATTTCATTTGTTTTAATATTTTTAATTTTTATACCTCTAACATTTTTAGGCTGTTTTTCGCCAATCACATCTTCAACTACTGAGTTCCAAATTATTTCAATTTTCTTATTTTCCATTAATTTTTTTTGAAGAAGTTTTTCCGCTCTCAGTTTATCTCTTCTATGGATTAACTTAACTTTTGACGCAAACTTTGTAAGAAATATAGCTTCTTCAACAGCTGCGTTACCCCCTCCAACAACTGCAACTTCTTTTTCTTTGAAGAAAAAACCATCACAAGTAGCGCAAGCGGACACGCCAAACCCTCTGTACTCTTGTTCTGATTTTAAATTTAACCACCTAGCTTGAGCCCCTGTTGATATAATAATACTATCAGCAGTATATTTTTGACCTCTGTCTCCAGTTGCTTCAAATGGATGTGATTTTAAATTTACTGAGGTAATATGATCTTCGATTAATTCAGTGCCAACTGCTTTTGCTTGATCTCTCATTTGATCCATTAGCCATGGACCTTGAATAACTTCAGAGTAACCAGGGTAATTTTCGACATCAGTTGTGGTTGAAAGCTGGCCCCCTTTTTGGATTCCATATACTAAAATTGGATTAAGCATCGCTCGAGCCGCATAAACAGCTGCAGTATATCCAGCAGGACCTGATCCAATTATTAACACTTTTGTGTGTTTAGTTGGATTTTGATTCATACAAAAGTTATATAGGGATAAATGGTAAAATTAAAAGGGTTATTATTAACCGAAGGAATGCACGGCATGATAAGTCAAGCAGAAGGTTTAGCTAAAGCTCTAGATTTAGATTTTATACACCAAAAGATTGAACTTAATAATTTATGGAAATTGATTCCACCAAAATTTACTCCAGTTTCATTAAAGGTTTATAAAAATTTTAAAATTCCTGAGTTTGATATAATTATTTCTTGTGGTAGAAAAAGTGTAGTATCTTCGATTTATTTAAAAAAAAACTCAGCTAAAAAAATTTTTAATATCCATATTCAGAATCCAAAGGTTAATTTGAAAAATTTTGACTTCGTTGTTGTGCCAGAACATGACGAGATATCAGGTGACAATGTTGTTAGCACTAAGGGAGCGATTCATTACTTGACTGAACATGAAATTAATCAAAAAAAAGATTATTTAAAATCTTTTATTAAAAACGATAGGAGAAAAATTTTAACATTAATTTTGGGCGGACCAACAAAATATTATGATTATTCAATTAAAAATTTTAGAGAGATTTTTTTAATCTTATCAAATTTATTAAATCAAGAAAATCTTCAATTTGTGGTCATACCCTCAATGAGAACACCACAAAATATTATTGATTATGCAAAAGATTTTTTTGACAATAATCACACGATAATTAAAAATGTTGATAAAAATGCTTATTTATCTGCTTTAGCTATCTCTGATTATATTGTGGTAACCTGTGACTCTAGTTCAATGATTTCAGAAACGGCTCTTACTGGGAAGCCTATTTATGTAGCCAATATTTTTCCAAAAAAAAAAGATTTAAGATTTCAGAAATTTAGAAATTTGTTTAGAGAATTAAATATAATAAGAAATTTAGGTGAACCATTGGAAATTTGGAACTATAAAAAACTTGATGAAACAAGAAGAGTAGCAAATATAATCAAACAAAAAATTAATTTTTAATGTCATTTTTAAATTCTATAGAAAATAAATCTAAAAAATTTAGTTATCCATTTTTACATTGGGAATTAAATGAACCTTTGACTGCACCACAGCTCGATGAAATAAATAATGCAGATATTGATGATCCAATAAAATATAATTTAAATTATGATGGAACAAGAGCTATAGACGGAGGTGCTCCAGAGTATAGAGAGGGTATTGCAAACGGTGGTAAGGCATTAAAGTTTAGATGTTTTATAACCAATCAAAACTCAAAAGAGTTTCCAAATCTAACAAAATTAATTAATGAGCTTCAAGAAAAAAAAACCTATGAAAAAATTTCAAGTTTAATTGGAAAAAATTTATCTAGCGCCTTTGTCAGAGTTGAAGTAATTTGTGATCGTAAAGGTTTTTGGTTAAAACCACATTGTGATATTAAAGAAAAGCTAATGTCATGTTTGTTATTTTCTAATAAATTTAATGAAAGTGAATTATTGGGTACTGATTTTTACAATACTAATTTAAATAAGGTAAAAACACTTCCTTATCGAAATAATTATGGTTATTTTTTTTCTAGTGGTCCCAATACTTGGCACGGGATGGAAAAGAAAGAAATTATTAAAGAAAGAAGATGTCTTCAAGTTAATTATGTCTCTTTTAAAACTGACTGGAAAGTAAAATAATCTATATATCTTGAAGAGCAGTTATTTCTAATTTTTTTAATTTAAGGGATTTAATTGCTTTTAAACAAGCTTGAGCAGTAGACATATTGGTGCAATAAGGAACTTTATTTTTAAGAGTTGCTCTTCTTAGTGCCATTGCATCACTAAGTCGATGTTCGGTATTTCCACCACCGGTATTAATCACTAGTGCAATTTTTTTTGAGTCTAGAATATCAACAATATGCGGCGAACCACTACTAACTTTGTTAACAACTCTACATTTCATTCCATGTTTTTTTATATACTCTGCAGTGCCCTTCGTTGCACAAAGAGTAAAATTTAATTTTAATAATTGTTTTGCTAAATCTATACCTTCATCTTTATGTGAGTCTTTTAAAGAAATAAATGCAAGTCCATCTCTTGGTAAAGAATTTTGAGCAGCAATTTGGCTTTTAGCAAACGCCATCCCAAAATCTTTATCAAAACCCATGACTTCTCCTGTTGATTTCATTTCTGGTCCTAAAAGTAAATCGCTATTTGGAAATTTATTAAAAGGAAATACAGCCTCTTTAACTGCATACATATTGTTAGATTTACCTGTTAAATTAAATTTTAATAATTTTTCGCCAGTCATTATTCTCGAGGCAATTTTAGCAAGAGGAAGACTTTTTGCTTTTGAGACGAATGGTACTGTTCTGCTTGCTCTAGGATTTACTTCAATAACATAAATTTCATCTTTTTTTATTGCAAATTGAATATTCATGAAACCTTTAATTTTTAAGGCTAAAGCTAATTTTTTAGTTTGATATTCAATTTGTTTTATTAAATAAGGTTTAATTGAAACAGGAGGTATGCAACAAGCTGAGTCTCCAGAATGTATACCAGCTTCTTCAATGTGTTGCATAATTCCTGCTACAAAAACTTTTTTACCATCTGATATAGCATCAACATCGACTTCCATAGCATGATCAATGAATTTATCAATTAATATTGAGCTGTCTTCGGCTGCTTTAAATGCTTCTTTTACAAAATTTTTAAGCTGATTTTTTTCATAGACTATTTCCATAGCTCTGCCACCTAAAACATATGAGGGTCTGACCATAAGAGGCAAACCAATTTTATCTGCGATTTGAATTGCTTGTGTATGTGATTTGGCTATATTACCTTCTGCTTGTTTTAATTTTAATTTATTAATAAATTTCCTAAATAAATCTCTATCTTCTGCTAAATCTATAGATGAATATTGAGTTCCCAATATTGGTAGTTTGTTGTCATGTAAAAATTTTGCAAGTTTGATTGGTGTTTGACCACCAAACTGTACAATTATACCTATTAAATTTCCTTTTTCCTGCTCTTTTTTAATAATATTAAAAACAAATTCTTCTTTTAAAGGCTCAAAGTATAATCGATCACTTGTATCATAATCTGTTGAAACTGTTTCTGGGTTACAATTGATCATTATAGTTTCGTAACCACTATCTCGGAGAGCAAAACTTGCTTGACAACAACAATAATCAAATTCTATTCCTTGACCTATTCGGTTAGGCCCACCCCCTAAAATAATAATTTTTTTTTTATTTGAGGGGTTTGCTTCACATTCAGAATTTGAAGAAAAACTTCTTTGATATGTTGAATACATATAAGGAGTAAAAGATTTAAACTCAGCTGCGCAGGTATCTATTTTTTTATACACTGGAAGTATTTTTAAAGCTGCTCTTTTTTTTCTAACTAAATCTTCCGATGTTTTTGTTAACTCAGCTAATTTTTTATCTGAAAAACCAATAGATTTAATTCTATTAAACTCATTAAAATCTTTTGGCAGACTTTTGTTTCTTATTTTGTTTTCATTATCTACTATTTCTTTTACTTGCTCTAAAAACCAAGGGTCGATTTTGCACAAACTATAAATTTTTTTAATATTAATTTTTTTTCTAAATGCTTCTGCAACTAGAAGGATTTTATTAGGAATGTTTTCTTTGAGTTTATTTTCAATTTCCTTTTTTTTTAAATTAAAAATTCTGTCTAATCCAGAAAATCCAGTTTCAAGAGATATTAATGCTTTTTGAAGAGATTCTTTGAAGTTTCTTCCAATGGCCATGACTTCGCCAACAGATTTCATCGATGTACTTAGAATGGCAGGCGATGTTGGAAATTTCTCAAAAGTAAATCTAGGAATTTTTGTAACCACATAATCAATAGTTGGTTCAAATGAAGCAGGGGTTATCTTGGTTATTTCATTTTTTAATTCATCTAAAGTGTAGCCCACTGCTAGTTTTGCAGCTATCTTAGCAATTGGAAATCCAGTAGCTTTTGAAGCAAGAGCTGAGGATCTTGAAACTCTTGGGTTCATTTCGATTATCACCATTCGACCATTCTTTGGATTGATCGCAAATTGAACATTAGATCCTCCAGTTTCAACTCCGATTTTTCTAAGACAAGCAATTGAGGCATTTCTCATTACTTGGTATTCTTTATCGGTCAATGTTAAAGCTGGTGCAACTGTAACGGAATCACCAGTATGAATTCCCATTGGATCGACATTTTCAATTGAACAGACAATAATACAGTTGTCTTTTTTGTCCCTAATAACCTCCATTTCAAATTCTTTCCACCCCTCTAAACTCTCTTCAACTAAAACTTGATTAACTGCAGATTCGTAAAGACCTTGTTCGATAATTTTAAAATATTCTTCTTTATTTTTTGCAATTCCTCCACCAAGACCACCCAATGTATAAGCGGGTCTTATAATTGCAGGGAGTCCAATTTGTTTTAAAACTTTTGTTGCTTGTTTAATGTTGTAAACGATTTTTGATTTGGGTAAATCTAAACCTATTTCAATCATATTTTTTCTAAATTTGTTTCTATCCTCGGCGTTTGATATTGCCTTAGAGTTTGCACCAATAAGTTCTATTTTATATTTTTTTAAAATTCCTTTTCTATATGCTTCCATTGCTAAGTTAAGACCAGTTTGACCACCCATGGTTGGAAGAATTGCGTCCGGTTTTTCCTTTATAATTATTTTTTCTAAAACTTCTATTGTGATGGGTTCGATATAAGTTTTATTTGCAATTTCTGGATCAGTCATAATGGTTGCTGGATTTGAGTTTATTAAAACAATTTTAAAACCCTCAGCTCTTAAAGCTTTACAAGCTTGCGTTCCCGAGTAATCAAACTCACATGCTTGGCCAATGATAATAGGTCCAGCGCCAATTACTAAAATTTTCCTAAGATCAGTTCTTTTTGGCATATTTTTTCATGTGATTGATAAATTCTTTAAATAGGTAGACACTATCTTGAGGGCCTGGATTAGACTCAGGATGATATTGAACTGAAAATATTGGTTTATTTTTTAATCGAATCCCCTCAATCGAGTTATCAAATAAAGACTGATGAGTAATTTCAACATTTTTTGGTAAACTTTCTCTCACAACTTCAAAGCCGTGATTCTGGGTTGTAATTTCAACATTGTCATGAATTAAATTTTTAATTGGATGATTAGCGCCTCTGTGCCCCAGTTTCATTTTTTTTGTTTTAGCACCTAAGGCTAGGGCAAGTAACTGATGACCTAGACAAATTCCGAATATAGGCAAGTTTTTTTTTATTAAATTTTTAATTATTCCAACAGCATACTTTCCAGTTGCTGCAGGATCACCTGGACCATTAGATAAAAAAATTCCATTAGGTTTTAGAGCTAAAATTTTTTCAGCTGAGGTTTTACAAGAAACTACGGTTACTTTACAATTAAAGTTTGAAAAGTATCTTAAAATATTTTTCTTTATTCCAAAATCAATAGCAATTACATGAAAAAAATTTTTTGAATTTTTTTCAAAACCAGCGTCTTTTTTCCAGGTTTTAAATCCTTTCCATAAATAATTTTTTTTTGTAGATACCTCCTGGGCTAAATCTAGATTTTTTAAACCACTCCAGTTAATTGTACAATTTGTTATCTTATTAAGGTTAAATTTTCCTGTTTTTGAAAAAGCGATAGTGCCTTTTGGTGCACCTTTATCTCTTATGAAATTAGTTAAACTTCTTGTGTCAACTCCAATGATTCCAACAATTTTATTTTTTAAAAGCCATTTATCTAAATTTAAAAATGACCTGTAGTTTGATGGAGTTGTTATTTCAGAATTAAAGATTACTCCTCTAACCCATATTTTATCAGACTCATGATCCTCATTGTTTGTTCCAACATTTCCAATATGAGGAAATGTAAAATTTATAATTTGACCAGCATAAGATGGATCTGACATAATTTCCTGGTATCCGGTTATTGATGTATTAAAACAAACCTCTCCAGTCGCAAATCCCGGATGTCCAATACCAATTCCTTTAAAAACTCTCCTATTTTCAAGAACTAGAACGGCGTTATGACTTTTAAAAATTCTTTTTGAGTTTGTTTTTTTTGCTTTTTTAATCAATTACAACTCATGAGTTAAAGTTAAATACATTAATTGCTTAAATATCGCAACAGAGATGTATTATAAAATTATAAAAAAACAATTTTTCTTTTGAAGAATTTTTTTCTTACAGTAGATTAAAAAATATGACTTTAAAAGATACTATCTCAACTGAATATAAAATTGCTTTAAAAACTCAAAATAAAACAAAAATATCAACTTACAGGTTAATACTATCCTCGATTAAAGATTTAGATATTGTAAATAGATCTGGCCCAAATAAAAAAGATACAGACGATGAAGATATCAAAAAGCTTTTAAAAAAAATGGTTAAACAGAGAGCCGAATCAATTGAAATATACAAAAAAAATAATCGAAACGATTTATTAGAAATTGAACAAAGTGAATATGATATTTTAATTAGTTTTCTACCAAAACAAATCGGTGAAGAAGATGTAAAAAAAATATGTTTGGAAACAATAGCAAAAATAGGGGCAAACTCAATTAAAGATATGGGCAGGGTTATGGGTGAGCTAAAAAAACAATATTCAGATGAAATAGATTTTGCAAAAGCTGGAACTTTACTCAAAGAATTATTAAATAACAGATGAAATATCCTAAGGAATATCTTGATGAAATTAAAACCAGACTAAAAGTTTCAACTGTAGTTTCTAAAAGTGTAGTTTTGAAAAAAAAAGGTAAAGAGTTTGTAGGTTTATCTCCTTTTAAAAATGAAAAAACTCCATCATTTACAGTTAATGATGAAAAAGAATTTTATCATTGTTTTGCAACCGCTGAACATGGAAATATTTTTGATTTTATAATGAAAATGCAAAATCTTAAATTTGGTGAATCTGTTAAATATCTAGCAAATCTCGCTGGGATGCAGCCTTATCAGTTTTCTAAACTGGACCAAGAAAGAGAACAAAAATTTAAAGAATATTTGTCAGTTTATTCTCAATATGTAAATTTTTATCATGAAGAATTATTAAAGAATGAAAATTACGCTTACGTCAGAAATTATTTAAAAAAAAGATCATTGAATATAGATCAAATTAGAAAATTTAAAATTGGCTATGTAGAAAAAAATTCCAGAATTTATGAAAAATTAAAACAAAAATTTAATGAACAAATTTTATTTGAAACTGGTTTATTTTATTTAGACGATAAAAAAAAAATTTATATTGAAAGATTTAAAGGCAGATTAATTTTTCCAATAAACAATATTTTAGGTCAGCCAATAGCTTTAGGAGGAAGAATAATTGAAAATAAAGATTACTTAGCCAAATATATTAATTCACCTGAAACTACTTTTTTTAAAAAAGGATCGAATTTATATAATTTAGATTTTGCAAGAAAATTATCTAATAAATTAGATCATATTTATCTGGTTGAGGGTTATATGGACGTTATCGGTTTGAGTAAAAATGGAATTGAAAATGTTGTTGCTAATCTTGGAACTTCTTTAACCGATCAACAGATTTCAATATTAAATCAATTTTTTGGGGATATAATAATTTGTTTTGATGGAGATGAAAGTGGATATAAGGCAGCGGTAAGAGCAGCAGAAAATTCAATTAAAGAACTTAAACCAGAAAAGCAAATTTCATTTTTATTTTTGCCAGATAAGGAAGATCCTGATAGTTTTGTAAACAAAAATGGCAAAAATTATTTTATTGATTTTACGAAAAATAATAAAATATCTATACATCAATTTATTTTTAGTCATTATAAAAAACAAACAGAAAATAATCCATCGTCCTTGGCAGTTTTTGAAAAAAAGCTAAGATCTATAGTAAATACTATTAAAGACAATTTTATTAAAAAATATGTTTTAGAATATTTTCTTGAAAAAATATCTGAATTAACACCTTACTCTAATCAAAACAAAAAAACTTTTTATATCAAGAAAACAAAGTCACTAGAGTTAACCAAAAAATATTATAATGAAAGCCAATTTATAACCAGTGTTGAGTTAAAAGAGTTTTCACTAATATATTTAATTATTAGTAATTTAAAACTCTTTCAAGTAAATATACACTTGATAGAAAATATTAAATTATTCACTAAAGTGAATAAGCAAATTTTTGAGACAATTATTTCTAAGCTTAAAACCGGTATATTAATTAATACTGAAACTTTAAATTTGGACCCAGAGTTATTAAAAAAAATTTATAAATTTGCCCCGATAAAACATATTTTAAAAAACAAACCAAATGATGATCATATAATTTTAGAATTATTGGAAGATATTTCTAGAGATTTAATTAACTTCGATCTAGAGTATAGAATTCAAGAATTAGAATCGAAGTTTTCTAAAGATTTGAGTGAGGTGACATTTAATCAACTTAAAGAGCTAAAAAAAAAGCAAAATATCAATTAATACACTTAAATTAATCATGGATTTTTATCAATTTGACATTATATAGATTTTCCAAACTTATATTGCTGTGGAAAGAATTATAACTAAATCATTTGCTAGATTAATGGGCCGTGGAACTCATAGAGGTTTCATTACTCATGAGGAGTTAAACAAGTCACTTGGAAAAAGAAATCTATCAGATGAAAATTTATCCCAAGCTCTTTTGCATATTTTGAATGAAGGAATTTCACTTGTTGAAAAAAAATCTGATTTTAAAGTTTTAAGAAAAAAAGAAATTTCCTCTAAGGATGAAGGTAAGAGTATTGAAAAAAGTGATGACCCAATCAGAATGTATTTACGTGAAATGGGTGGTGTGGAATTACTTTCTAGAGAGGGTGAAATTGCAATTGCAAAAAGAATTGAAGCTGGAAAAGATGTAATGTTAATTGCTTTAGCTCAAAGCCCTATTACTGCGCAACAGTTCTTTGAGTGGAATGAAAAATTACAAAAAAATGAAATTTTAGTAAGGGAAATTATTGATATTGATACTAATTATATGGAAGATGAGACCACAGGTCCAAGTGCAAAACAAAAAAATGCCAGTGAAATAGACAAAGATGACAATGCAACCGACGAGGATGAGTTTAATCCTACCCTTGATGCTATGGAGACTGAAATTAAGCCAAAAGTTTTAAAAACAATAAATATACTAACAAAAGAATATAATAAACTTATTAAATATCAGAGAGAGAAACTAGATTGTGTTTTGAACTCTCAAATATTTTCTCGAACAAAAGATAAAGGATATGAAAAAATTGTTAGTGATATTTTGGAAAATATTAAATCACTCCAGTTGTCCACCTCTGTTTTAGAGGACTTAGTTCAAAAGCATTATACGGAAAATAAAAAAACTTTATCTTTAGAGGGAAATCTCTTAACCCTAGCCATTCAACATCAAATTCCAAGAAATGAATTTGTTAAATTTTATGTTGGCAATGAAATAAATCCAAATTTTAAAAAATTTTTAGATACCAGTCCAGTTTGGAGGCAATTTTTTATCAAGAATAAAGATGAATTTAAAAATATAAGAGAGAGATTAATTGAGTTTAGTTACAAGCTTGGAATGTCAATTACTGATTTTAAAAAATTGGTCAGTCGAGTTCAAAAAGGAGAAAAAGAGTCAAGAATTGCAAAAAAAGAAATGGTCGAGGCCAACTTAAGATTAGTAATTTCAATTGCAAAAAAATATACGAATAGAGGTCTGCAATTTTTAGATTTAATTCAAGAAGGAAACATTGGATTGATGAAGGCGGTTGATAAATTTGAGTACAGAAGAGGCTATAAGTTCTCCACTTACGCTACATGGTGGATTAGACAAGCAATTACAAGGTCAATTGCCGACCAAGCAAGAACAATTAGAATTCCGGTACATATGATTGAAACCATCAATAAAATAGTAAGAACCCAAAGATTAATTTTAAGTGAGTTTGGTAGAGAAGCAACACCAGAGGAATTAGCACAAAAATTGAGAATGCCTTTGGATAAAGTCAGGAAAGTGCTAAAAATTTCTAAAGAACCAGTTTCATTAGAAAAACCAGTCGGAGACGAAGAGGATAGTAGTTTAGGCGATTTTATTGAGGATACAAAAGCCTTGGCACCATTGGAACAAGCGATTAAATCTAATTTAAGTGAGGCAACAACTAAAATATTATCAACTCTTACCCCAAGAGAAGAACGAGTTTTAAGAATGAGATTTGGTGTTGGGATGAACACGGACCATACTTTAGAAGAGGTTGGTTTACAGTTTTCTGTGACTAGAGAAAGAATTAGACAGATTGAAGCAAAAGCACTTAGAAAATTAAAACATCCAAGTAGATCTAAGCAATTAAAAAGTTTCTTAGAAAGTTAATTTACACGGGCCGTTAGCTCAATAGTAGAGTATTGCATTGACATTGCAGGGGTAGTTGGAGCATAACCAACACGGCCCACCAAAAAAAATTATCTGTAATTGATAACTTAGAAAAAATGATATAATCGTGATTAAGATTTGGGCCTGTAGCTCAGTTGGTTAGAGCAGTACACTCATAATGTATTGGTCCCTGGTTCGAGTCCAGGCGGGCCCACCAATTTTTAATTTTTTGAATACTCTTCTAATATTTTAAATAGTGCATTGATATCACCATTATTGGAATTTAAGACTGACTCAAATTCTTCTTTTTGTGTTCTTGCTAAACTTAATCCCTCAATAATAAGATCTCTTATTAAAGGCTTGTCAGGATTTTTAGTATAAATTCTCCAGTCAATTTTAATTTCGGGTCTATCGCTAGTGCCTTTGAGTGAACTATTGACGATTGTATAACTTTCATTGATCACTTCTTTTGAAGTAATAATAATTTCTGGATTTTTATAATCTACTAATCTACTAGAAAAGCTTTTCAAAAAATAATTTTCAAATAGAGTATTATATTTGTCCTGTTGACTTTGATCTAAAGTTTTTACAAAAGATCCCAGCGTGTATAAACTAACACCCTTAATATCAACAGTTTCTTTAGCAACAACTTTGAGTTCAGTGATTTTTTGTTCTTTTGAAATATTATCCGATAATATTTTTGAGGTTTTATCAATTAATGATTGAACAAATATATCTGTCTCTTGCGAATAAGCGTTTACGAAGCTTATCAAATACAGAAGAGTTATAAGGAGTATTTTTTTTATATTCATGATTTAGTAATTTAGAAACTAATTATCAATTTCTTCCCAACTACTATCATCTTGGGTATCAACAACTTTATTTGTATTTAAAATTTTTTGTTGACGATCCTGAAGATATAAACTTTTTACTGAAGCATAAAAATCAATAGAATTTTTTTCTAAACTATCAATACTATCATAATTTTTTGCTCTAAAATTAATTCCAGATGTTACCATTGAGGAATAATAATCAAAATCATTAAAGTAGTGGGTATCATTTTTAACAGTAACATTATACCAAGCGTCTCCACCTGCTATATTTATTAATGAGGCAGCACTATCTCTAACTGTGCTAGGACCTAAAACTGGTAACACTAGATAGCATCCTGGTCCCACACCTAAGACTGCTAATGATTGACCATAGTCCTCTTTTTCATAATTTTGTAAACCAACATGTTTCGCAACATCAATCAAACCTAAAATACCAACTGTCGTATTGATCAAAAATCTTCCTGAATTTTTTCCAGCTTTATTAAGATCACCTTGAATTATGTTGTTTGGAATTGTTACTAAGTTAGAGAGATTATCTAGAGAATTGCTAATACCGTTTCTTACTGGTGAGGGAAAAGTCTTATAAACTTTTGCTGCTGGCTTAAATATCAACCCATCTAATGCTTTGTTAAAAGTGAAAGTAGCTCGATTTAAAGTTTCAAAACAATCTTTTATTTCAGAGGGCTGATTTTTATTTAAAAGCAATTCCTCTTTTGAAGATGCATTGAGATTTGAGATTAACAAAAAACTTAATAAAATCGCAAGAATAGTTTTTTTCATTTGGTATGCACTTTATAGAGGAATTAAATTTAAAGTAAATCAAGATTATATGATAAATTTCTTTAAATAATGTTCAATAAAATATTAAAAAGATATTCACCCAACTTTAGTTTGCCCAAAAGAGTTGGCAGCACATTAAGATTTATTATTATTCACTATACAGGCATGAAGAAAGAATCTGAGGCAATTGAGAGGCTTACAAATGCCAAATCTAAAGTTAGTAGCCACTATTTTATTAAATCTAATGGCGAAATTATAAATCTAATCCCAGATTTATATACAGCTTGGCATGCAGGAAAATCAAAATGGCAAAAATTTAATTATTTAAATAAAAATTCAATAGGGATTGAAATTAATAACCCTGGGCATGATCATGGATATAGTAACTTTAAAAAGAAACAAATAAATTCATTAATTAAACTTACTAAATATTTAATTCAAAAATATAAAATTAAAAAATTTAATATTTTAGGACATTCAGATGTTGCGCCAGATAGAAAAAAAGATCCCGGTGAAAAGTTTCCGTGGAGATATTTATCAAAGAGAAAAATTGGATTTTGGCATAAAATAACTTACCAAGTTTTAAAAAAAAGTAGAAATCAAAAAATTGATATAAAAAGTCAAAATATTTTTTTTAAAAATTTAAATAAAATTGGATATGTAATAAACTCAAATATAAATTTTAGTAAAAAAAAAAATAAAGCACTTATAACTCAAGCATTTCAAAGAAGATTTCGTCAAGAATTGATAAATGGTAAAATAGATAAAGAATGTTTTTTAATTAGTAAAAACATAGCTAAATTGATCAAATAATTTTACTTGCAAATTTTAGATTTTTTTATTAATTTTAACTTGCCAGATAAATGACTTATCGCTTTAATTTGTTTTAAAGAGGAAAGTCCGGGCTCCACAAGAATGCAGTGCCAGGTAACTCCTGGCGGGGGCAACCCTAGGGATAGTGCCACAGAAAAAAAACCGCCATAACATGGCAAGGGTGAAAAGGTGTGGTAAGAGCACACCGGTTCCATTGGTAACAATGAACGCTGGAAAACCCCACTGGGAGCAAGACTAAGTAGAGATGACACTGTTGAAAAACTAAAAGCCATTCTTGGCTCGTCATCAGGGTTAGTTGCTTGAGCTTAAGAGTGATCTTAAGTCTAGACAAATGATAAGTTTAAA
>Ga0194116_10003030_pt1 | contig 20717 bp, 22 predicted proteins | sample TA2MahsurfametaG_4_FD_148617 | JGI IMG/M metagenome (GOLD analysis project Ga0194116, IMG submission 148617) | Freshwater microbial communities from Lake Tanganyika, Tanzania - TA2015008 Mahale S9 surface | ecosystem: Environmental > Aquatic > Freshwater > Lake | place: Tanzania: Lake...
TTAATTAATGTTTATATAATTTAATAAATTGAAAAATAATAAGAAATTTTTTATAATTAAAAAATATTTATCTGGTTCCTTAATATATTCACAACAGAAAACCCTTTTAATTATTTTTTAAAACAAACAATATCTAAATATTTACATTAAAATTAAATAGCTTATGTATAAGAACAAAAACGATAAAGATTAAATTTTTTTATAGAAAAATTCATAGTCTCTTAATATTTTCACTGCAGAAAACCCTTTTTAATTGTTTTTTAAAAAAATACCATTTAATTAATGATTAAAATTAATTAGCTTATGTATAAGTATCAAAGCAATCTAGTAACCATTTAAAATTGAATTTCTTTAATGTTAATTTTTATTTATTTTGAAATTTATTTTTAAAAATTAATTTTGAAATAAAGAAAATAATACATTCTTATCTAAAAAATGAGATCAAGATTTACAAATAATACCAAAAACAGTATCAAAACAATAAATCAAAATAGAATTGCTCCTGCAAAACTAAAAAATTATTACGAAATTCTATTCGACAATAAATTAAAGTAAAGTTTAAAATTTTAATTAGAAATATTTTCCTAGAATGAATTATACTAACACTACAATTAACGAGAGAGAATTATTTATTATGAACCACAAGGGTTGGTTGTACGGGACCTTATATGATGACTTCGCCTCTGCAGATCATTTGATGTATCGATTTACATTTCGAAATCCAAAAGGAATCATTTTAGGTGATTTATCAAAAACAGATTTATTTTATAATTATCATAATGATAAAAGAAATTATTATTTGGGATTAAAATTACACAATATAAATAATGAAAATTTAATTGCAAGACAAGAAATGATGGAATATTTCAAAAAGGATTTTCAAAATTCGTTGTTATTTTTCAAGCAGCATAATGATTATATTTGTGCTTTAGCTGATTTCAAAAATAATTTAAAAATCTTTGATCCTAATTTATCTGCATCTTATTATGCTTGTTATCATGATAATATCAAATTATTTTACGGTGGAAATGCGAAAATTCTATTAGAAGAGGATCTAGCAATAAATATGGAGCTGAGTGAATTGCAAAAATGCTATGTTGAAAGCATTGATAAGTATAAACTTTTAGCAAAATACAATTGTTTTAATCCATGTATGAATCTAGTTGATTTTAATATTCATTTTAAGAATGTTGTTCAAGCAAATAATGCTGAACTATTATTTGATAAGAAGTGTCAATATAGTGCTAGTGTATTTAGAAAAATACATGAAATATACGATGAAAATTTATTTTTGATGCCAAATAACTTAGTGGATTTAACATACTCTTATGCGTATAGAATTATTTTTAAAAATTTAAAATCTCCAAAATAAATTATGATATTAATTTGAAGTTTATTTAATAAAATATTTATAGTCATTGAAAAAATTTATAGGGTGGATTCTTTATGCCCTGATTTCAACAAAATATTCAGAAATAAGCAGTTCATAAAAAAAATTAGCGAAATGGAATCTAATGAAAAAAATCTTGAAGAAATAATAGAAAAAATTGTAATTATCAATCTCTTATGCCACGATGAATTTAAAATCTTTCTACATAGTGGGATTAATCCTTTGAAAGATCTTTTCTTAGGCTTATTTCAAGATATCTCTTTTGAGAAAGTTTTAGAAATGTATAAAAAATATTACTATATATATTGTGAACCGTTAATGGAAAATTTCGTAGAGGATTTGAATCGATTAGAAACAAATGAAACAGAAGGGAGAAAATTTCTTAAATTTTATAATGAAGAAATAAAAGAAATAGAAAAAGAAGATCGAAATGAAATTTTAATTGATAAATACACTCTTGAAAAATACATGCTTTTTGGAACTCAATTAATTCTAATGCAAATAAATAATAATATTCGTAAACGAGAGCTTAAAGGTGAAAATTTGATCTCAACTAAATTGGCTTTAAAAAAGCTTTTTGTTAATGGTATTAAAACAAAACAAATTTTAGATACATATAATGAATTATTTGCAGAGGCAAATGCGCAGTTAAATATATTCAAGCTACCAAAAAGCTTTATTAAATTTGAAAAAAAAATAAAAGATACACTTTTGGAAAATTATAAAGAATTAATAGGAGAAAACTTTGAAGAAACATGTTATGAGGCAATGAAAAAAGTTCAGCAAGATATTTACGAATTAAATATGAATGAAAAAATAATTAAAACTGGTCCAGAGCCCGAGCTTACCTTATCAGATATGAAAAGCAATAAAAATAAAATTGATTTTTTCAAGCAATCTAAGATAATGGACAACATAATGAATGATTTAAGTAACGATAAGTTTAAAAATATTCAAAAATTAAGGAATGAATACTCTGCAATAAATAATCAAAAGAAATCTTCAATTCATGATGTTTCAATAGAAGAATTAGAAAATGAAATATGTAGGCTTCGCAAAAAACTCGGAATCGAAACTCAAGAAGAATATTTTGAAGATGACGAAAAAAAACATCTAAATATTGATAAATTAAAAAAAAAGGTTAAACAAATAAAATCAGAAAAATTTAAATCAATTACAGATTTCAATGCATTTAACAATGAAGAACAAAATGATAATATGAGAATAATCCAAAATGAAATAAAAAATATTTCTGGAGAAAATTTATTAATGAAAGATAATAATGACACTCAAAATGTTGGATTTTTTTCAAAAAATAATAATAATGAAAATTCTAGCAGTGAAGTTTCTATTTCAGAATCTGAAGACCATAAAGCACTTAAAAGACTTGAAATTATAAGGGATATAAAGCTTGGTTTTAAAGAAGAATTAGAAAATGAATTACAAAACAATGCTTTTTCTGAATTAAATCCTGCAACTTTTTTCAACTTGGATATTTTTGTAGGAAAAACTTTAGAAGAATTAAAATTAATGGAAGTAGAAGAACTTCATGAATCAGAGACAAAATTATCAAGCGACGGCTCAATGAATATAAATGAAGTTCAAATAGGTGATTCATTTTACAAATATGCACAAACAAATGCATTAAAAAATAGTTCTGTCATTGATTTGTCAACACAACAAGCTGAGTTAAATTTTCATACAGCTTTTGACAGTATAAAAGATGAACTTGTTAAAAAAGATAATATAAGAGCTGAAAGAATAATTACTGCATTGGAAAATGGCCATTACATTGATGATCCATTTTATGTTACCCTTTTGATGAAATCAAATAAATATCTAAAGCTGAGGGAGAAATTTTTGAAAAAATATTTTAGAGACGGAAATAATGACGAACAAAATCATTTCTTTTCTTCGAATGAAAATTATAAAATTTCAAGAAATAAATCAAATGCAATAAAAAATAAAAATGATAATGATATCAACAAAGAATTAAATTTATTTGAAACCAAAACTACGTTACTTGATAAATATATTAAAAAGCCAGGTAATATTGTTGATAATATGCTTGCAGATGGAGTATTTCAAAAATATGAAACTGATATTGGAAAAGTTTATGTTAGTTTATTAAAAGATTATGTTAACGATTTGGATGCTGAAGAAGAGATAACTGAAAAAAACCTAAATTTAGAAGAATATCATAATTCGGATTTGAAGGACATGGATAATGGAAATTCAAATTTTAATGTGTATGAATTAAATAAGAAATTATCAAATGAATATGATGATTATGATGTTAGCAAAGAAGATATTGAAAAGGAGCTTGGGTTGAAAAAAGTTAATAAACTGATAGTAAAAGATGAAAATGAACTAAAAGATAATCAAATGTTAATTACAAATAATAAAAAAAATGAAAATTTTCTTACACAAAATTTAGGTGAAAAAATCAATGTCTATAATGGGGAAGATTATGTCCCTGGTTCCAAAAGAGGTTTTATTAAAAAAAAATTTAAGAAAATCGCAGATAAATAAATAAATAATTTTTTGATTCAATTTTATTTTATCTTACAAGTTTAGTAAAATTTACTCAAAAATTAAAAACTTTTCTAATACTTTCTAAACTGTTGATTTATTAAAAAGGAAAAATGCTTTTTTTTAATATTCAATAAAACGATTGAATAAATTTAAATTTTAAATGATTTGAATACTTGTTTAACTTCTCCTTACTAAAAATACAATTTTATTATCTTTCAAATAAAATATATTTAATTTCCTTTTTATAATTTTAAAAATATTTTCAATGAATAATTATTTATTTATCATCTAATTTATTATTATTAGTTTATTATTAATATTAATTTCTATATTTTAATCAATTAATTAAGAAATAAATTAAATATAATATAATTAAATTTTTTATGAATGGAGCTTTAATTTTGAGTTTTACTTTGATAATATCAATTATTTCTTTATGGTAACAATAAAAATTTATTTAAATAAAAGAGAAATTATTTTCTTGAATTTTATTATTTTTATTGTTTGAAATTTAAATTTTTAGCAAACAAAAAAAATTCCTTACAAATATTGAAACATTAATTCAGTCTTTAGAAGTGAATTCCAATTGCAATTTTTTATCAAATGTCATCTCAGTTGATACCAAAAAAGATAATTATGATTTATTGATGTCTTATTCAACCTCAGAAGTAAGAAATAATTTTATAAAATTAAAGAAAAAAGTCATTTCTTAAAAGAATGCTATAATGCAGATAAAAATAAATAAATTTTTAAATATCCTAAATAATTCTCGATTACTTAATATTTCATTTAATTTTTTAAGTTAAATTTATTCAAATATTTTAATAAATTTATTAAAAATATTATAGGATTGCAAATATGACTGTTATATTAATTCTTCAAAAGCTGAAAAGATTAAAAGTTTAGAAATAAGCAAAGATCTATTTCATAATCAATATTATCACTTCTTGAAATTTCCTAATCTCGTAAATTATGAAAAATACACATTTAATTGTGTTCCTATTCAAAAAGAAATGGAAAATATTATAAAAATAAATATAACATATGAACCAATATCAGGGAATATCCAATTCCCTAAAAATCCTAACATCACTAATGTTATTTCATTTGGAGATTGGAGTAAAACTGCTGATGGAACGTTTACCAAGCAATATCTCGAGAGTAAATTGAGCTCTTTTGATGCCATTGTATTTTTGGGAGATCAAGGATATGATATGTATCAACAAGAGGGAAAAGTTGGAAATGAATTTCTTTTATTTGCAAAAACAATAACTTCTAGCATACCATATCAAGTATTATTCAAATTTTTTATGATTTTAGTTAATTTTTATCTAAATGTGTATTTTATTAATTTTTTTTAATTTATTTATTGATTATTATTTAAAATCGCCTTATATTGCATTTTAAAATTATATTAAAAAAAATAAAAACTCTTGTTTAATTAAGTGATTTTTAAATTAGGTTTCAACTGGAAATCATGAAACTAAATTAAAATTTGAAGATTTAAAAAGGAGATTTATTATGCCTAATAAAGAAAATTCAGAAAATTTATTTTATTCCTATGATATAAATAATATACATTTCGTTGCTATGAATTCAGAAATCCCCTACAAATTTAATGAGCAATATAAATTGGACTTCCAAAACTGGCTTAATAATGATTTAAAATCTACAAATAAAAAATGGAAAATAGTGTATTTACATAGGCCTTTGTATTGTAGTATGCCTGATGATTATCATTGTATATCAAGTTCTCAAGATATGAGAGACATTTTAGAGGTGATTTTAATGGAAAATAAAGTTGATTTAGTTTTAGCTGGACATGTACATGCTTATGAAAGATTATTTCCAATTTATAAAGAAAAAATTGATTCAACCTCTATAAGCCAAGATAAAAGTATTTATAATAATCCTAAGTACCCTGTTCATATTGTATGTGGAGCTGGAGGAAATAGAGAAGCATATGCTAAATGTAAATAATACTCGTTTTTATTTAAAATTATTTTTTTAATTAAATATCTATCTAAAACATTTCAAAAATCTTTAGTTTTCATTGTCAAAATTATTTATTTTTATATTGAATAGATAATCCAAATAAATTTTCATATAAAACCTTTGGTCAAGTTGGAGTATGTGAATTGAATATAACCAATGAAAAAATAAATCTTAGCTTTATTTCAACTAAGACTAAACAGGTATTAGATAATTTTAGCATTGTAAAAAAATAACAAAGATTTTAAATAATAAAGAGAAGAATAATCAATAATACATAATAGATTAACTGATACATTTTAATTTAAAATCAATTATGAAATCTTTGGAAATAAGCAATGCTTGATTTAACATTCTTAAATAATTAAAGTAGATATTAAGTTCTCAAGAGATTTAATAATTGATTTTTTATTATTATGATTATGAAAAATAAATCATTATTTTTCTTTATTTCTCTAAAAGAAGTTAAAAATTAGATTATTTAACTTCATTTATTTAATCAAATGTTATTATTTTGAATTGATATAACTGGTATAGAATCATTTAACATATCTTCTTTCAATCTCACAATATCATCAGAAAATATATATCCTCCATATTTTAAATCAGGATCTAAATTTTAGATATTAAAAAATAAGTATATAAAAATTTCAAATTACATGTTGGAATAAACCATGTAAATGCATTAGCTCCCAATGAATCTTCTAAAGTTTCAGGTTTTATATGTTTGTTTTCTACATGATCAGGATCATTTTGAATTTTAAGATTTTCCACTGTTGTTACACCTTTATAAATGATTTTTATATGGAAAAGAAGCAAATCCATCGAAAAAATAAGTGAAATAAAGCTAACTAGATAAAAAATAAGAAAAAAAATAGAATCAATATCTTCTAGACCCAATTCTTGGATGTGTAAGCTGAGTGACTCTAATGAGGTCAGAAGAACGAAAATTAAAATTATATTTAAATAGAAAACTATCAAAAAGAAAAATTTGTAATTATGAAATCCAATGCAATTATTAACTAAAGGGCAATGATGATCATATTTTAATACACATTTTCTGCATATTCTACAATGATGCGATCTATCAGGCTTAATTACTCTACAAAATTTGCAGACTCTTTTAAGTGCATTATTGGAATCTAATGAATCGAATAGTTGATAAAATATTCTTTTCTTATTTTCTTCTGCTGTATAAATATATAAATTATTTAATTTCAATATTATTTATTTTAAATTTGATTAATTATTTTTAAATACATTGTTTATCTATTTTCTCAAAAAATGTCAAAAATTCTTTTTTAGAAAAAGGAGCAATTTCTTCTTTACCACATTTGTTTTTTTCTAATGCTTCATTAGATTTTAAATAATCGCTGTTCTCATCATTAGAACCCGACAATGCATTATAGCATTTTTCTTCGTTTAATTCAAAATTTTCTAGCTTAATCATAAAGAAAAATGCGATATTATACAAAAATAAAATTCTAAAAAAAGTGTTATAATTAATTTGTTTTTATAATTTTACATAGGCTTGATCTAAATAACCTGGTGATGTAATACTGGTATTAATGAGAGTTATTACAAACAATACATATAAAATATGAAATATTAAAGTATATATGTAAACTTTAAAACATGATTCATCATGCAAATAATGGAGTTCATTCCATACTCTAAAAGTAATTAAATATTTTGTTCTTGAAGAAATTACTACTATGTTATACTAAAAATAAATAACTTATATATCAAAATTTAAATTCTTTATAATTTCAATTATAATTATTTTGTAAAAAATGTTCTTACTCTCATATAGGCATAATAAAGGTATAAAAGCATACTTATTCCAAGAACTAGGAATAAATTCTTTTTAAGTTTTATTAGAATATTTCTTTTCGAATATCTAGAGTTTTTACCAGTATCATTTAAATATATTGGATTGTTTTGTCGTTCAATATTATAATCACTATTTCCGGTGTAATCTTTTTTATTATTATTTGATATATTATATTCTAAATCATTTCGATTGGGGTCAGTATATAAATTTTGATTATTTCTATTTAAAAAACTCTCATCTTGACAATTAACTTCATTTACCATTTTTTAAAATTAAAAAAGTTAATATCTTAAAGTAAAAAATAAAGTTTTGAACAAGAAAACAAAAATTAATATCTTTTTAAAAATCCTGATCACTGCAAATATTTTATATGAAGGAAACCACTTAAATTAAATTAAATATAATTTCAATATCCATCAAAGTTTTAATTAAATTTTCAATCTTTTCATGAAAATTATGATTATAATTAAGAAATAAATTTAGAGACTAGAAAGCATTTTAAATAATAATAAATTAAGAACCTATTTGAAAATATAATTTTTTAATTAGGAGAATCTTTTGAACAATTTATTTTTATTAAAACTCAATTATAGAAAAAGTCAATCTTTTTTTATATAGATAAATGTTCATAACTAAATCCGATCAATATTTATTTTTTATTTTTATTTACTAATTATAAAAAATTCATTTATTGAAAAAAATTTAAATTTTTATTATAAAAAATTTATTATTTAGAAATTTTAATTTGAATCCTCAAAAAAAATATTAATCATGAATATAATTAATAATGGAAGAGAATATAAAAATGATGAATTCAATAATATTATCTATAAAAATGAAGATGTTAATAAAAATGAAAAAAATATAAAGTTAGAAATAAGTAAAGTTGATTCTTCATTATATGTACCGAAACTTTTGATGATTAGATTAAATAGAAGGAATAATTTAAAAAATTTTTCGATTTTCTTTTTTCTATTCAACTTATTATTATTGGGTTTGGGAATTTTATATATTGACGCTTCCTCTCATACAAGAAGATATATTAGTAAAGGAGATGATTTTTGGAATTTTGTATTTGAAAATAAATTAAAATCGAAAGAATTAGTATTGATATTTTCTTTCACAGGAATTTTTGAAATTTTCGCATCCAGTTTTAATATAATGAATGGTCTAGTGGTTATGAAACATATTTTTAGAGGAGGTCTTAAAATAAGACTTTCTTTTTCTATATATACAACGATGATTATTCAAATTATAAATTTTGGGTTTAGTTTTTTTATAATCATCAAATACAATTTAATAATAAATTTGAATATTTTCTTACTCGTATTGAATGGAATACATCTTTTAAATACTTTGATATTTTTTTATTATACAAGAAAAATAATAGTTAAAGAGGATGATTATATGCTTTCATTAAATACTCTTTTAAAACATAAAGTTGATTATTTTTCAGAATATGAAAGAAAATTAAATAATTGAATATATTTTTATTTGATTTAAAATTATTTTTCTTATTTGTAATATTCTCATTTTAAAATTATTAAATGAAACTTTTCTTTTCAAAATAGAATTTTGCATTTTGCTTTTATAAATAAAAAAATAATATATATAAATATTAAACTCAAACGATTTTTCCAATAAAACTTAATAAATATTTGACTTGTTTGGTTTAACTTTTAATAATTGAACTAGGAATATAAAATTATTAAAATAATAAAGATTTAATTTTATTTTTTAATTTTACAAAAATAATGATTTTTACGAATAAAAATATCTAAAAAGGAATAAATCATCTCATATTGACAGAAGGTTTGCACCATCCAATACCTTTGCTCTTTTAATTTTCTTACAATATTAAAGACATTCAAATTTATTGTTTCTTTTTGCATTTCAAAACATCTTTTGAAGATATAGTGAATATTATAAATACTAATTAAAGTTCCAGTCCGACCTACACCTGCAGAACAATGCACAATCACAGGATATCTCTTTTTATAAAATTCAAAATAATTATCAATTTTTTCATTAATTATTTCAAATGATTCATAGGTATTTACAATATCTGGAACTCCATGATCCGGCCAATTTCTGAAATGCAATTGAGTTATTTCTCTATTATCAATTTTATTGTCATTTGTTAATATAAATTTTCTTTCAGTTAAATTTAAATCTAATTGCGTTTCTGAAGTAATTTTAACCGATAACCCATTGCTCAAACTTAATTCTGAGTTCTTTAATGAAAATATTGGCCAATATTGAGCACATTTACTGCTTCTGTTTTCCATTGTTTCACACATCATTAAGATCATGCGAGAATTTTGATCCCAAACCATTTGCCAAAAGTCTGCTATAGTATTTGATACAGGGCCTTGTGTAGCAATAAAGCTATTCATGAAAGGGGACTATGATATTTTATGAATGAATATAAGCATTAATTAAAATTAAATCGATATTTAAATGATACATTAATTTTTGAGGCATTTATATAGTCATTATTTTCTAATACAATTCTATTGTCAGAAACTAAATTTTAAAAGAGTTAACAGTATATTATTAATAAAATAAAATTAGTAAAATTCTCCAACATGGTTTTATATTGCTGTATCTATTCTTATATGGATCAGGTGATTCATAAAATCTTTGTTCATTATTCTGATTGGAATCAATTAAACTCGATAAAACATCAAATTCTTTCTCAATATTATGATTATTTCTGAAATTTAATTGATCTTCATTTTTATTTATATCAAAGTTAATAGTTAAATTTTCTATATATTCTTTAAAAGAAAATCTAATATAATTAAATTTTCAAAAAATAATTTACTTTTTAAATTTATTATCATATGAAAAATCTATCATAGAGTTTGGAAGTCTCAAAATTTCCCAGGTTTCTATTAAATCTGTAGAGCTTTTAATTGAATTTTTATTTTTATTATTTATTTTATTCCCCATTCGAAATTTATTTAAAAAATCAACTAATTATAGTTGATTTAATTTTTTCAGAATTAAAACATTATGAAAAACTTTTTTTAATTTAATAAGTAAATATCTGTAAGGAATTTTAAAAATTTTTGACAGTTATAAATAAATACTTCAATCATTGTCTTGATTTTTCATCCATTCAAGGAAATTTTTTTAACAAAAAAATTATTGGAAATCTTCAAAAACCAAAAGATATAAAAAATTTTCAAAAAAATTATATTTTAATCAGTGGTAAAAAAATAGTTTATTTAATAAGTATATGTGTTCAAACATGAATTTTAATCATAAGTTTATATTGATAAATTTTATTTCTTAATTGACTAAACATTTTAATTACTTTGTCAATTTACCAATTATAGAAAAAAATACTGATTTTGAAATATAAAAAAAATATTTTCAAATCAAAATATGTTTTCTTTGAAAATCATTTATAATTTTAATAAAAAAATAAAATAAACTTACTTCCTTAAAAAAATGTATGAAAATTAAAAAATTAAAAGCTCTTTTTTTGATAAAATTATTATTAATATAAATTATTAAATAAAAAACATGATTAATGATGAAGTTCATTTGGAGCAAAAATTTTGTGATGATAATAGGCATATAATAAATAAATTAGATAATATTTCAATTTCAAATATAGCTCCTTCTTCAAGAAATAAGACTTTAAAATTTCTTCTTCAAGAAAGTCAGTTGATTAGCCCTACTTCCAAGTTAAATCCAAAAATTAATTATAATACTAATAAAGAATTCCATATTGATTTTGATAAAAATTCAATTTTTGAAAAAAATTTAAGTCCAAATATAATTCAAAGTAATTGTAGTATTGAAAATATCAATAAATCTCAAAAAATTTCTCCCTTAAGAAACAAACAAAATCAAGAGAAAAATATAAGCATCATTAATAATTTAAAAAATATAAAAATTAATTTACCCGCTAAATCTAATAAATATTTAAATAATTCGAAATCCACTACCTTAAATACAACTGAAAGTAATCAAACAAAAATAAACCATATCACAGCTGACGATGAATATTCAAATTTATTTAAATTAAGTAGTGATTTAAATTTATATCTGCAATCACAAGAATCATCAAGGCAAAAGAGTCTTCAAGAAAAAAATTTTAGATCATCGTTAAATCTGAGATTTAATAAGCATTTTAATACTTCACATAATTACTCCAATTATAATAGCTCTAGCCATATTTTTAAAAAATCTTTGAATTTTAAAAATAGTTTAATTGGAAAAAGCGAGTCTGATATTGATAATATTAATTTAGATAAATATAATTCTATAGTAACTCAAACAATGACGAATTACAGAACTGAGTCTTTACCAATTGATATTAACAATCAAGAGCATATTAATGAAATTATGAACACACAAAACAAAAATTTAGGGATTCCACTTTTCAAAAATAATCAGAAAAGTAAATCTATAAATAATTTCAATATTACTTATGGAGAAAATTCCTATATTAAAATCGACATAAAAGATAAAGATTATTCGAATCCTTTTGATAGTGAAAAAATATTAAATACAAACAAATCCATTTATAATGATATCAGTAGTTCATTGATAAATTTACAAAAAATGTATTATGATAAAACAATAAACCGAATAGATAGGTTTCAAGAATTTAAGAAAAAAATGTGCAAAGTTCGAGTTTCTAGTATGATGCCCAAAAACACTGCTGATATTCTTTCATTATTAAAATCAAAAGAAAGCGGTATTCCTGATAAATCTTTGAATATAAGTAATCCTATCTTAAATAAATCAAAAAATTTAACTGGATTTTTAAAAATGACAATTGAAGAACAAATTAAAAATAATATATATTATAGCAAAAATAATGAAATATACAAACCAAATGAATCTCCTAAAATTAATTCGAATAAAGATAGAAGTTCAGAGTCTCGAGAAAAGTTACAAATTCTGGAAAAAGAAAAAGAAAAGGAACGATTAAGAGAGCAAGAGAAAGAAAAACGAAAAAATAGAAATAAAAAAAAGAAAGAAGAAATTAAGCTTAAAAACAAGATTATTCGTCCTGACGAATTAGAATTATATGCTTATTATAAAGATTCTACAAAATATTTTCCAGAAGGAAGAGAACAGTTTGCTTTTGATTTTAATCTATCAGAAATAATTCTATATGGAGGGATAGTTCCAAATAAGAATAATAATTTATGGTCTCTGGATCCAAGTAGATTTATTTTATATTTAATAAAAATTGAAGGAATTTTCTTTTCATAATTATATATTTCATCTTTCAATATCATTAATTAAACTTTCTTTCAATTATTCAAAATTTGAAAAAATGATTTAATAATGTTTAAATGTAAAAATATTATCAGTTTATAAAGTGACTTTAATTAAATTTTAAGTTAGTTTGGAATGGCAAAATAAAAAATCAGAAAACATTCCTTCATATCCAAGATATGGACATACAGGTATCATATATCAGAAAAGATTTTATGTTTTTGGAGGAAAATCAAAATTACATAATTATCATTACATGGCCGATTTAGATGTATTTGATCTTACCGAAAATCAGTGGTTCACACCAAATATTTCTACCAAAAAGTATATAGAATTAAGAAGAAACCATGTTGCAGATTTAATTGGAAATCTAATGATTATTCATGGTGGAACGAATGAAGAAAATAAAATTCTAAATGATGTATGTGCTCTTTCAATGTCTCCACCCTTAAAATGGCAACATCTAAATATTAGTGATTTTATTGTAGGACCTGCTCTTGCTGCACACGCAAGTGCTTTGGTAATTCCAATGGAGCTAAAATATAGTGTAAAAACCAGTATTTATAAATTTCCAGAAAATGGAATCGGAAAGTTGAGTTGGAATAAAGTATATATATTATATTTTATTTTTGTTTCTTTTTATTATTACTTTTCTTTTTTTAATTTTTTATTTAATTTTAATTTTAAATTTTGAAATAATAAAGATAAGAGAAAAAGGTTGGTATTTATTTGGCGGATTAAATTCAGATGATGGAGCCCTGACAAATGATTTGTGGATTCTAAGACTTGGAAGAAAGCCATTAGAATGGGTTAAACCGATTGTAAAAGGAAAACCGCCTATTCCTAGATATTTACATACATTAAATTTTTATGAAGAAGGTAATTACTTGATTTGCCACGGAGGCAGGAATGATTTAAGATCCCAATGTTCTGCATTGAACGATACTCATATATTTAATCTTTCAAAAATGGAATGGCAAGAAATAAGCTTATATTCTGATGTCGATAAATTTAGTGCTTATAATAGATGTGGACATAATTCAGTTATATTTAGTAATTATTCAATTTATTTTTAAAGTACCTTTTTCTTGAATAAATATAATCGAAAAAATAGTTTTAAATTGAGTAATCAATACTAATTATAGATAATAAATTGATTATATTTGGAGGCATGAATAATATGAATTACCTTGGCTCTTCTCTATTCATAATTAATCTCGATTTTAATTATCAATATGAAAATGAAGCGCAAAATGAATTTAATTTTGAAAATCCTATTAAAAAGGGTAAAGATAAAATAAAAAGACAAAATCATGATAGTGATAATATTTCTAACAATCAATCAGAGCTTCCTTTACCTCCTATAAAATAAGTTATAGACATCATAATGATTAGGACAAGGCCTACAAATCGGCTTTTTTATATGACATTTTATGTTTATAAAATATTGATGTAATCAGAAATTCTAATAGTTAAGTAAAATTATAAATTTTACTTAACAATAAGGTAAATTATAATTTGCAAATAAATAAAAAAGATATTTTCCTTTCCTAAATAAATTATTATACGGTATTATTAATATATTGAATTTTGGTTTATAAGATATCAAATTATTATTTATGTAATAAAACTTAAAAACAGTATAATATTAATAAAATAACTTCTTCGTCAAAAGCAACAAATATAATTTACAAATAATTAAAAAAAGAAAGTTTTAATTACTCCCAAATTTGGGATAAATTTAAGGGAACTTATATAATCAAAAAAAATATTTAGAAACATATATATATATAAAACTTTTATAAATTTTTGGAAAGAAAATTTTAAATAATATCATTTAATCTTGTTTTAAAATTGAATTCAAATAAAAGAACAATCATCAAAGGAAACTAAAAACCTAAATTTTTAAAAAATAGCTTTTAAAATACAATAGATGTATTAACTTAAAAAGTCAATTTTTATATTGTGGTTTGTTTTATATAATCTTAATTATAACAATTAAAGTTTATTCTTTTTTTTAAATATATATTCATCATGAAATTTGACTTTATTTAACAAATTGAAATTTAAAATTAGAAAGTCAGCCTTTTTAGTCTAAATAATAAAAAGGCAGTAATAATAAAAAATATATCAAGAATGAAAAACTCTTAAAAATTTATTAATTTGATAAAAACATTATCTCTATTAAAATAATCTTCATTTTAGAAAATTATAAATTACTATAAAATGGAGAATTTCGATGTAAAAGGATTTCAAAAAAATTTAGATGCAATATTAAATAAAAATAAAAAACAAGGAGATAATAATGACATTAATTATAAGCCTCCACCAAATTTCATTAATAATAATCAAGCTACAAGTGAAAATCCCAATACAATGAATCATAATTTTCAGAATAATAATAATCATGGTAATAGAGTTGTAGATTACATAGATTTTAATAACCCTAACTTTAATCGAATGAAAAACCCCACAGATTATAACAATAATTTTTCACAAAATAATCAAAAGCCAGTTTATAATGAATTTACAAATTATAATCACAGCTCAAATGTAAATTTTATGGAATTCCCACAAAATGAAATTGCTCCATTGTTGGATAAAAATCAAAATAATAATGCCTATAAAAAGAACTTGTTTGATGATCAACCTGTAAATTTTAAATATAACACAAACACCTATTTATCTGATAATCAATCATTTTTGAAAAGTCCTTCTTTTTTGGCCTTAACTGCAATGACATTATTTATTTATGGATTAATCGCATATTTTATATATGTTTATGGATAATTGAAAAACTCTTATAATTTCATAAAAAACTAATTAGATTTTATGGAATATATTAATAATTATAATTCTCATTTTTAATACGAAAATTAATCAAATACTGTAATTTTTTGTAAATTTAAATTATTTCTAATTATTAATGAAAAAAACATTTATGTTAGAAATCTTATTATATTATACTTACTTAAAAGCATCATTAAAATCTTCTCTAATTAAATAATAATTTTTGATAATGTAAATCTAATTTAGCTAAATTATAAAAATGAAGATTCTTAGCTACCAACTCTATATATGGATGCTATTTGGGTTAATTTGTAGATACAAAATGATTTTTCCAGTAAAGAGCAAAAAAACTAAATCTATTAATTCTGATAACCTAAATAACTTAGAAGATCAAAATTTCCTTAAATTTATAAAGATTGAGGAAAATATCTCTAATGGATTTTTCAAGAATAATAATAATTCAACCATATATAATAATAATACTTTAAAATTAGAAATAATAAATAATTCTAAGCCAAAAAATTATAAATATCAAAATACAAATAAAGAAAATTTGAAAACAATCAACCAAAAAAATTTAGATAGACATAAAAATGAAAGCCTTATTAAAAATATAAATAAAAATTCATCATATCAATTCAATAAAAATGATAGTCATTTCAAAGACAAAAATACATATAAATTAAAAAATTATAATAACTCTTCTACTAGAAAAAATCACCAGTCAGTTTCTCAAATAGAAGCAAAAGCAGATAACTTCAGTCCGGATTTGTACGAAAACAATATAGATGAATCAAATTTATCGAGATTTAATAATTTTATCTTTGAATCTAAATGTAATTCTAATCGATGCGCTTTTCCAAAAGGAGTATGTTTAAATGGCTCAGAATTTGAAGAAAAGATATGTCAATGTCTTACTGGTTATTTGAATTTCAAATTTTTTGATAATGAAATTTCTGTATGTGAATATAAACAGAAATCTCAATTTATTGCTTTTTTACTAGAAATATTTTTTTTCTTTGCTGGAAATATTTATCTAGGTTTCTATTTCTATGCTTGTTTAAAAGGTAGTGTTTATTTAATTATTATTTTAATTGCAACTTTCAAACTTCCATGTAAATTATGCGGCTTTGAAAATATGATAAAATCTAAATTCAATTGTTGTCCTTGGTTTGAATACACAACATTTATAATTATCATTTTTGGTATTTTTTGCTGGCAAACTGTAGATTTGTTAAAGATAATGACTAATAATAATAAAGACGGATTTGATATGCCCATTTTAGATTATTTTTAAGATTTTTATTTCAAAAATTCAAATTACAAATTTAAATTCCCTATTAAAAAATTGTTTTAAAAAAAGAAAATTATTACATAGATTTTAAAGAATTTAATTTTAATTATATGTAGAGAAAATAATTTTGATTTCATTCTTAATTCTTATTTTTCTAGTGAAATTAATTTCATCTTTAAACATCAAAATTTAATAAATAAAATCAAATTGAAGAAATTATAAAAATAAGAAATATAAATAAATAATCATTTAAAAATGGATTTAGAAGAAAAAGATATAATTACTAATGATTCATCAGCTGTTAATAGTGATGAAAGCGATAATCAAAACTATAAAAAAATGCGCAGAGAAATTAAAAACAAAGACAAAAAAAAGAAAAATCTTGGAGAAATAATTGGAAATTTATTGAATAAAAAAACAAGTAATTTCCTATAAACTAAATATAATCTGAAAAATTTTAAAAGTATATTGCTTGTTAATTTAAATTATATTACAGCAAAGGATCCAATTCTAGCAAATCACACTTTGCCTTTTAAAAAATTGGAAGATGAAAAAAAAGAAAATGAAAAAATGTTATCGAAAAAAAGACAAAAATACACACAAAGAAGATTAGGTTATGTTCCCTGTTCTGAATGGAAAAAAAAACAAGATAAAAATTTAGTTAAAATAACTACTAAAGGAGTTGTGAAATTATTCAATTCTATATATCAATTCAGAAAAAAAATAAAAGATGATAAAGAATTAGAAGGTATGAAATTTTTATAAAAACAGATATAAGTTTGAATATAAATAAAATATATGATTGAAATATAATAAAATCTAAATGTTAGATTTGCAAAGAGAAAAAAAATCAACAAACTTTTTGCTAATGCATAATCTTGATCCTGAAATCGGAAAAATTCAAAAGACAGAAAAAAAGGAAAAAAAATCTTTAGATATTCGAAAACCAACAAAAAAGTTTCAAGAAGATGAATGAGATTACGAATGATTGAAATTATTTTAAATTTTAAAACAACATATTTATTATATCTTGTTAATATTTTTTTTTATGATAAAATTGATTAAAATAACAAACTTTCATTAGACAAAAAAACTCATATTAATTCAACTTGTTTAAAAGTAAATTATTTTATTTTAAAGTTAAAAATTATTCTAAAATTTTAATTTAATAAAATCCCAACATAAATTTTTATAAAATGAGGAATTTAGACAACAATCAAAATGACAATAAATCGAATAATAGCTCTAAAAATATTTTTAAAAATGAAATAATTGATAAAAATTCAAAATACATGTATAAAATAAAAATTTTTATAACCTTGCTTCTTATCTTCAGCTTTACAATTTATATAAATTTATTCAGACCTTTAATAATAATATTAAACTTTATTTTTGCAATACAAACTGAATTAGAGAAACAAGGAAATACTGATCAAACTGAATTAGAGAAACAAGGAAATACTGATAAATCATATCTTTTGATAATTGGAATAATTTTAATTATTATTTCCTCGCTTGTTCCTTTTGGTTTTTACCTTTGTGAAGTTTTATGTTTGACAAATAAATTTTTAAGTAAAATTTATTATGGATTTTTACTTTTGATAGAAAGTGTTTTAGATTTTCCATTAACTTTTTTATATAATTCCAATCGGCATTCTATTTTTCTTTTATTACAAGACGGACCTGAACAAATATTAAATCCTTGGCTAATTTTTTTCCCTACTAATTATATAATTTCCCCTATTAGCCTTGTGAAGAATATTCTTATTTCTAGTTATTTTATTTTTGTGACAATCTTTATTAAAATTAATGTAATAGATGGAACTGTTGAAGAATTCTCAACAATATTTAAAAATTGTGTTCTAGCTTTTAATATAATTAATTTGTTTGGAATTATTTTAATTCTTATATTTATTATAATATTCAAAAAGAAGAAAAAAGAAAAAAATAACTAATTTTAATATAATAAGCAGAAGTTAATAAATATAATCGAGTATGTTAAATAAATTAAACAATATTTGATAAAACTAGTTATAAAGATTATGTGATAGATCTATTACCAAATAATAGAAAATTTTTAGATTAAGAATATATTCATCTTATTTATAGGATCATTATAATATTTATGGATAAATTGATTGAATCAAAAATTAATTTTAGATAAAATTTTATTTTTATCAAAAATTTATAGAAATTAAAATAAATTCTTTCTAGAATTTCAGTATTTTTCATCTTTCTAATATCTAAAAAATTTAACTTTAAATGCTTTTATTTTGAAAAATAACACATATTTATTAATATACAATAAAATATCTAACCAAAAGAAGAAAATTGGTAAAAATTTATTCTAATCTTTTTCTGGTTTTAACTTAGATATTAGTAATAATTTTTTATCATTATTAGTTATTAAAATTTTAAATAATTAAAATTAATCCTCTCAATTTATTATGATATTTTACTTTGAAAAAATTAAATTTATTTTATAGAATCTTTATAGTGATCTAAAGCTTTAGTATACTCCTCTCTCAATCTTTTTAGATTTAAAAACATTGACTCAGGTACATATTCAATTTTCTGTCTATTAAAATTTGTTCTTTTTTCGATTATTTTCATAAATTTATTATCTATTATTGCTTTATCAGAGTATAAATTTAAAATTTTAGATTGTTTAATATTATTATCTAGCCTAATTTCCTTTTTTTCAATGATATCATTTTTGTTTTTAATTTCTTGATTAGTAAAAAATATATCAGATTCGCTTTTTTCAAAATCTCTATTCTCAATTTTCATTTCATAAAAATAGTCATTTCTATTTTTAAGATCTTGTTTTTGTTCACATATATCTTTAGAAATGATTATATTATTAGAATTTGGATAGACCTTTTCATTAAAAACATTTTTATTTTTATCTTCTGTTGAATGAATTTGATCACAAGAATTACCCAATAAATTATATTCATAAATATCAATAGAATTTTTTTCTAAAAAATTAGTATTAGTATTGTTTTTCTGAATTTTAATTAAATTCTTTTTGCATTGATTACAAAAACATTCATTAAAGCAGCAAGGGCACTTCCAATCTTTATTCATTCTATTTTCCCAATAATTCGGAAAAGTTTTCTGAAGACAATCAAAACAAAATTTTTTATTGCAATTTTTTTTCTTATGTGAACTAACTTTTATCAAAGCAGTATCTATTTTAATAAAACAATTTTTTAGTAACTTAATTTTTTAAGAAAGTTAACATGAAATTTGAAAGCTTTACTTCTACATGCATTGGAGTCTTGTACAGTTAAAGTAGATTTGCAAAAATGGCAATTACTACCTGTTAAGCTTAATTTTTCTCCAATCTTGGCAAAATCAATTTTTTTCTTTCTTGTCTCATACTTATTTGATTTTTCACTGAAAAATTTAGTGAATATAAATATTACTCTGGAGATTTATGGGATTTTAAATCTTTGTCATTCATAAATTTTTTTATAGTAAAATTAAATTTTTTTATAATATTATATTTTATTTGAAAAATATATTGATTAGAATCACAATAAAGTCCTATTTTCATAAAATATTATAATTTATCCATTAATATATAAACTTCCTAATTTTCTAAAAAAATAGATTAATTTCTTGGGGAT
>Ga0194116_10003031_pt1 | contig 20716 bp, 16 predicted proteins | sample TA2MahsurfametaG_4_FD_148617 | JGI IMG/M metagenome (GOLD analysis project Ga0194116, IMG submission 148617) | Freshwater microbial communities from Lake Tanganyika, Tanzania - TA2015008 Mahale S9 surface | ecosystem: Environmental > Aquatic > Freshwater > Lake | place: Tanzania: Lake...
GAGAATTGGGTATTGGGAATTGGTGATTGGGCCCAACCCCCCATCCCCACTCCCCAAATCCCCAATCCCCAATCCCCAATCCCCATCAATATTTCCTTTATAAAAAAATAGAATATAATTTTCATTTTAAAATCAATTTTTTTATAAAAATTTAAAATAAGAAAAAAATGTCTTCATCATATGATTTCAGCTGTGACGAAGACATAATAAATAATTTCAACATTAATCTCCTCGATGCAGAAACTTGCATATTAGACTGCAATAATGGAGAAAAGCAAATAACAGAGTTAAATAATTATATATGTCTTGGACAATACGAAATCGCAAGAACATTTTTCAAACAAATTGTTGAAATAATTCCTGTATATCTGAAATATTTTTACAAGATAATATTTACAAGGGGAATTCCAGATAAATGGCTTCTTTCTAATCAGATAAGAACTTCAGCTAATTTTATTTGGATTTTATATCAAGATTATATAAACGAATTGAAAAACTTAGAAAATTTTCCAAAAATAGAATTTTCCAAGGAATTCCTTAGCTCAAATGAATTTGATTTACTTATCACAACAGCATTTTACAACTCTTATGAAATTTTAACCAATTTTAAAATGAATCTTGAATTTCTTAAAGATTTGAGAAATATATACAATTATTTTACATGTTTGAAATTCCAATTAAATTTCTTTTTGCCAAAATTGCGAATCTTATCTCCTGATATAACGCTTAAAGGACTTAATTTAACTATAGAAGAATGCTATTACGAACACAAAGAAGATTCCAAGTTTGAATTTTCAAACCTTAAAAATTTTTTCGAAAATTTGAAAAATTTTATTCTTACCCAACCAATTTTAGCAAAACAAGTCATTAATAAGATTCTCGCAAATTGCTCCGATTTGAAAGCCAATAATTATGAAGCGAAAAATATTCAAGAAATATTTCAAATAATATATGTTGATTTAATAATGCTGTTTGTTCAATCCAGAGATTATCACCAAGTATACGAATATTTAAAATATATTCCTTTTAATAATGAAATCGAATTTTGTAAATCATTTGTTTTGTTATTATTTTCTGTTTTAGTGGCACTTTGCCATAATAATGACTATGATCCTATAGAAGTTTTAAAATTCACAACTTATGTTGAAAAGCATTTGAAATTAGATAAGAAAAATCAATTTTTAAATAATTTCAAAAAATTGGAGTATTTTACAAAAGAAAATTCGACTTTTACAAGAGTTAAAAATATCAATCCTACTAAAGACCATGAGAAGTGGATGCTTAAGCATAAAATTTTTGAAGCTATTTTAGCGAACCCAAATAAAAAATTGCTTACTAATTTACATATTGTCGAGGATTTGTATATTACTTATTTAAGCGATTCATCTAATATTCCAAGTTTCTTTCATAAATATTCAATGAATTTGGAAAAAGATAATTTCTTTGATAATCTAAGCTATGAAGAAATGAAAAGTCTAATATCTGCATATTCGAAATTTGAAAATAGCTTTTCAAATGAATTTATAAATAAAATAAAAAATCATCATGTTTCAAAAAAATTAGAAAGTTTACCTGATGAAAATACAATTAATATAAATAATACGGATTATTTTAACTTAGAAACGGGTGAAATACAAAAAAAAGATTCATATTCGGATATAAATAACTCTTCAAATAGCAATAAAAATTTAACTATGAATAATGATAAACTTAATAACTCAAGTAAGAATTCAGAAGCATCAGATATTAATATTAGTAACATAGAAAACATTATAACAACTAAAATTTCTTTTATTGACAATATGAAATATTTCTGGAACATTGCAAATAACAACATTTTTTGGAATGAATATTTAAATTTTTTACGTGTTTATCAGGAACATTGTCTAGGATATGTTCTAAGACAATCTATTAAATTCGTTGAAAAGCAAAAATTTGACCTTGCAGTTATGCTGTTGCATCCTTTAAACAATATAAAATTATTGCTGATTCTTTTCGTATGGGATAAATTTCAAGATGATATCTCTTCCAGAAAAGAAATTTTAGAAATTTTTTGGAAAAGCTATTTAAAATATCGTGATCCTTTATACAAATCTTATACTTTAGTCCCATATTTTGAAGACATTATAATTAATTTGGATTATATAATTAACTTCTCTATGTGGATTCAGAACAAATTGGAAAAAATAGAAATTAATGCTGACTCAAATAACATTTATTCAGATCTCCTTGCTCATTCAATCCCTTTCGTTATGAAAAATAATTTGGTTGATTTTAAATTCGAAGAACTTGTTTCCTATTTTCAAGAGAGGTTTCCAATATCCAATAAGAAATTGCAGAAAAATCACTTTCATTCAATGATGATTATATTTTCTTTCTTTTTTTATGATATTATAATTAAGAAAATTGAAGATCATTTTAATAATTCTACTGAAACCAACAATGAAAACCCTTTGTTCTCAGAAAAAGATAAAGAAGAGATGGTCAAAGTTTTAAATAAAATAATTCTAGTACCATATCGCTTGAATATAATGACAGATATTTTCAATCTGATATTTATTCCAATAAAGGATTTTCTTGAAAATATTCGCGAGAAGGAAAATCTTATAGAAGCAACCCAAATTGGAAATTTCTTTTTCAATAATTCACAGTTTTTGCATCAGAAAAAGATTTTTATTGAAATTGTGAAGTTTCTTAAATCAATAATGAATCCATTAGAAAAATTCAATTTTAGCAATTTGAACACAATCTTCAGTGAAGATTTTTTAGATAAAGATATTTGTGCTATGCTAAAATCAAATGAAAATAAAGAAATCTTTTTGGAAGATTTAGCCTATATAGATACTGATTATTTATCATGTTTGGAAAGAGAAAATAATTTGTCCTACAAAAACTTTCTGGTTATGAAATCTCAAAATTTAAAAAATAATGTGGATGAAATAATTTTTAGATTCAATATAGTCGATAATCCTTGGCTGGAAATAATATATGAGAATAATATCAATAACTCTTTTTTATCAACCATTTTGCAGAATAATAAACATTACTTTCAAGTATCTAAGAAATTCCACATGTGGAAAATCGCTGAGGAGGTTGTAAGATTCTTCAATCTTCCGCATCAAGATTATCACAAAAACGAGATTGATTTATTAAAGTATTTTTCTTCGCTAAAACAGAAACTTAGTGATTTAGATGACAAAGAATTTAAAATTGAAAATCTTATCGATTTCAAATATTTAGAAACGCTTCTAATGAATGATATTCTTTACAAAGAAAAAAAAAAGCTAAGTTATTTTAAAGATGGATATCCAAAATTTAGTCTTTTAGAAAGCTATCATAATTTTAGAGAATTATCAATAATTATTAATAATAATGGAAATCTTAATCTTCCCTCTTCTTCAAAAAAAGAAATTATTGATAATCAAAGTTTCGAGAATGATAAATTCCATGAATGCATTGATATTCAAAATTTATCGAATTTAAATGATAAAGAAACAGACCAAAAACTTGAAAAAGATAGCGAAAATATTAGGATTAAGGATATTAAGGAAAAAAGTGATTTAGAAAGTGCCAAAGCAAAAGATGCATCAAAAAGCGGAGTCTTTAAAACTGATTTCATGACAAGTTTCAATACAAACTATTCCTTATTAATTGATATTGAAAAAATAGAAGACCCAACTGAAAAACTCGCTATGAAAAACGAGATGTATAAACAAATAATAAACTTCGAATATTTCAAAATTCTTTTTGATTTATCACTAACAGAGCATATTTCTCCTCATAAATCAACAGTCCTGATGGATAAAGCAATTTTATTTCTTGCTCAATCAATAGAAAAAGGAAATGAGCGATTCACTGATATAGTTGATAAATATAAAATGTTGATAGATCCGAATTTATCTAAAGAACAAAGAGAAGAATCACTTTGTAAAATGGTTGTTTCGACAAAAAATGTTTCTTCAGTGCCAATTTCTTGCGGTCCAATTTTAATAAGATCACATTTAAAATTTTTGTCTAATCATAGGGAAGCTTTAAAAGCCTTAATTGAAAAAGTTAATCAAAACAAATCTGAAGACTTGTCATATGAAGAATTAAATAAATACTTTTCCGATGCCTACGGGGCGCTTTTGAAATACGAAGCTTATTCAGAAGGTGAAAGTGTTACAACTATAAAGATCAACAAATCAATGAATTATTTAAAAAACTTTTTAAATTATTTAATTAAAGTAGGTGACATATATCACAATGCTAGAATTAAATATAAAAAAAAAGGCTCAAATTATTTAAGGATTTTAAAAAAATATCCTAAAGAAATAATAGCAAATTTATTTTTAAAATATAATTCAGAGAAAGATGCAGTTACAGTTGCGAAAATGACCAAAACTGATTTAATATGGGTAATATTGGAATTTACTGATTACTATAAAAAATCAATAATCAATTACAATGAATTCAATAATTATTTCAACGAATTAATGAATGTTTATGAGTCCCAAAAGATAAATCCAAATAGATTGGAGAGTAATTTTTCAAATTTTGAGAATTTATATGTAAAGGAAGAATGGGTGAAAGGAAATTCAAGAAAAACTTTTCCACTTACAATGAGAATCTTGGAATATGTATACGAACTCTCATATGATCCAAACGAAGCTTTTGAAGAATACAATCACTTCGTACCTCTTTTTGTTTCTTTATATAGAATAGATTTCGATTCCTTATCAGATGAGGAACAGGTTAAATTTTGGAATTTGTTAATCGATAAATACAGCGGAGTGAAATTTTTCAATAATTACATTAAAATGATTTTCACTAAATTTTATTTTTATAAAACCTTTTATCAAAAAAATACAAGTTTTAAGCTGTTGTATGATAAGATGAATAATCTTGGAAAATCCGAATCTTATATAATAGAAAGTATGAATGGAAAAGAGGAAAATCAAGAAGAAGAATTGAATGAAAAAAAAGAAGAAGAAAAAATAAAAAAAATAAAAAAGGATTTATTAGAAAATGAAAATAGTATTAAAGAGAAAAATGAAGGAAGTGAAAATGTTCATTTTATTCAATATAATGAAAGTAATGACTTAAACAACTCCAATACTCAAGACTTCAGAAAAAATAATACTTTTTCAGAATTTAAATTTAACAATAAATATAATTCTAAAACTAATTTTGAAAACAATTCTAGAAAAGAAAAAAATGAAATACATAAAAAACTATTAGAAAAACTTAAAACTCCAGGGGAGTTTAACAACCTATTGCCTAAAACATTTTCTTTCATACCTACTACATATGAATATAAAAATAAACTAAATAGTAATTTGCAAAACTATATGTCCTCTAAATTAAACAATAAGATAAATGATTATTCAAACTTGTATCGAGAAAGTAATTCTTTTAACAAAATTAACAATGCTTATACGGAGAGAAAAAATGATCAAAATAAGTCGAAACAGAGCTCGGAAGACTGTAATAAATATGAAATTTTATTATTAAATAATTTTTAGTTAAACTTAAGATTAAATTTACTGATATACAAAATCTTTCTTGCAGAAATAATATGAGCTTTTATGAAAATCTATGTAGAGGATTGTTAGTAGAAAAGCAGTATGATTTGGCTTTAGAAATCGCGAATAATTATGTAAAAAATAAAATAATTAAATTGCAAACTAATAAAATATTGATAAAAATATACATAGCTTGATGATACTAAAACAGAGGTTATTCAAATTTTAATAAATGAAATTGTTCAAAACACAAAAGAGGAGGAAAAATTATACAAGCTCTTGATAAGAATGAAAGATAAAGTAAATTAAAAAATATTTTTATTTATCTAAGTAATTTTTTAAAAATATTATAGAAGAAGGTTTTTGAATATACAAAAATATACTGGTATGATTGGCGACCTGAAACTACAATTACAATTCTACGTCTAATCAAAGATGAATATGGGATAAACCAAGATGAAATATCTAACATGATAAAGAAATTAAAAGTTTTCTACTCTATAATTAAGTAATTAAAACTTTTCATAAACTGCACATTATATATAATTCTTTTAAAAATTAAATGAATAAAAAAAATTTAAAAATTATAATTGATTAAAAAAGACGAAATGTTCTTCCAGATATTACTCTTCAGAAACTTGAAGAAAATTGCAACTTAAATATTGAAGAAACTTTAGCACAATTAATGACCAAGAATTCACATGATTTATGTTACAAATTGCTCAAGGTTTACAATAAATTTGACCAATATAAAAATCAAGTAAAATTTTCAGAAATCAAATTATTACTTTCAACTAATGACATAAAAAATAAAATCCTTGCATTAGAAAAACTCTCCGAAGTAAATGAAAGAAAAATTCACTTTTGTTCTCAATTAATAAAAGAACTCAATAATTACAATAATAAACTTTTGATAATAAAATATTTGCTTGAAAATTATTTGGATAGATTATCCGATGAAGATAAGAATTATTTAACAAATCAAAAAATTGCAATTAAAGTTTTTTTCCTGATTCCAAAAGACCTTCAAGAAAAGCTAATACATTTAATTAATAGCCCTGAATTGATTATAGAAACTCTTTTAATAAATTTGCGATTTGATATAATTATTAAAATATTTAGTTATTTTCCGCAATTAGAGAGTGATAATCTCATTACATTTTATGCAAAAAAGGCAATGTCATTTAGTAAAATCAATAAAAATAACGACTTTTATTTATCTAAAATTAACCCAAATAAAAAAGATGAGTTGGTTATTTTAACTTCTGAAAATAGAGAACAAATTATATTCACACATGATTTTCCGACAGCCCCTGATTTCAATTTATTTGTGAAATTTATGGATATATGCAAAGATATTAACATAATTTCTACGATTTGTTTCGAGGTCTCTAACAATTGTTCTAAGTATTTGCTTGAAAAAAATCCAACGCAGCCAAAGATTTTGTTTATTAATTTCATTTCTAAAGTTCTTAATTATTTAGAGGAAAGGCTAAAAAACTATGATGATTCGGAAAAAGAGGAAACAGAAATGGAGCTAATACATAATAAATTATATATATATGAAAAATTGGTGGAATTGTTTAAAGAATTTTTATATGTAAAATACATTATAAATTTATATAATTGAGCTTAAAGGTTTATTTAAAAATTGAATAAACTTATATAAAATTAGCAAGGAATTGATGATCTTATCGATCTTGAACTAAATAAATTTTATGAACAAGAAGATTACAAATTAATTGTTAGAGACAAGCTTATTGATAACGATTATCTTAAGTAAAAATAATTTTTTTTTTCCCCAAGAATGACTAAAATTATGATCATATTGCATATATTTCAAATAAAATTACTTATTTTTTAGTCTTGCTGAAAAGTACTGTGTTGAATTAAATATAAATTCTTCAAGAGTTGATTTAGAAATAGGATTATTTTCATTAAAAAACAGGAATTTTCATGCCGCAAGAAAAGGCTTTGAAAAAATTCTCTGTTCAAACCCAATTAGGAAAACTGGCTCAAGTTCATTATCAGATCAAGAACACTATAATGTAGTCAATCAAATTATTAATATTCTTCAAGGTTCATTTAATTTGAGAATCGACGAATTAGAAAAAATACATATATATCTGCTTTTTAGATTAAGCTGCAAAATAATTCCTAATGAAGAAAAAACTTTGAATATACTAGACAGATATAGAGAGCTAAAAATGAAAAAATTAAAAGAATCAGTAGAAGATCCGAGTATTTTTATTGAATATTTTAAAAACATTAAAATATTTAAACTTTAAAGCCTTTCTTAAATATTCATTTATTTTGAAATAATTATCTATTAAATTTGAATTTGTTTTATAAGATTAAAATAAATTCAAATCAAAAATTTATATTTTTATTTATCCAATTTAAAACTAATATTATCTGTGAATTTAAATTAAACATTGCTTAGGCTATTCAGAATTAGGTTTCAAAATATCTAAAGATTTGAAACTTAATAAATATATTGATGTCATTTTACTTGATGAATATCTTAAACGCGAGAAACAGGTTATTATTAATGAAACCTCTTATTATGTTAAAACTTACGGAACTAGCATTCAATTACTTAATTTTTATATAGATAATGATTTACTAGGTGATACAATTGATTATATCATTAACAACCGAATCTCTTTGGATGTTTTTACAGAAGAAGTTGTGAAAAAATGTTTCAAAAAAAAACAAATGATGTACTCTCTATGTTCTTCATTGCAGAAAGTCTATACTCAAAATAAATATGGAAAAGACTTAATTTTTGAAGTAATTAATTTCCTCAAAAAAGAAAATGCACATCAAGAGCTTATAAACTTGTATGTTCTGATGAATGATTATCTTGAAGCAGCATTAGAAGCAATTTTCATAATTAAAAAAACTGATGATGTTGATATTAAATTGGCCTATTATATCAAAGCATCACAAAATTTAAATGAATACTTAAATATGCATCAGAGTAATAAAGTAATCCATATTTTTGACAGAAGCATAGAAGAAAATTCAGCAATTTCCATGAGTCTTGGACAAAGCCAAATTCATTGCACAAGCAATACTAATGATTTAAATTCTAATGATAATCTTATATTAAATAATAATAATAATTTTAATAACAATTATAATCTAAATAAATCTAATACTAATCAGAATTTAAATTTAAATAATACTAATAATTTTTATGGAAATACAAATACAAGCGCCAATGGAGTTAATTCCACTTCGAATTTAAATAATAATAATTCAACATCAAATTTAAACTCTGCAGGAAATACGCTTCAACATAAAAGAATCGATAAGAAGATAGATCGTAACAGTTTGCAAAGACTTCTAACGCTTCTGAATTTCCAAATTGATGTTTTGAATTTAAAAAAAGATATACAATATACTTTAATAACAGATGATGAAGAAGATCGTTATAGTATTATACAAGAAATTATAACATTAGATTCTGATTTGGCATTGGCAATAATTAAGGAATATAAGCTAAAAGTAAACGAAATATTTATCAGAGCCACTCGAGAGTATATATCAAAGCAAAATTTCTCAAAGTTTAATCTCCTTTTGGAAATTTTCAATAAATGGAAAATGGATGGTTTGTTTAAGAGGATTTCAGAAAATGAAAATGAGTTATGGAATAATATCCTCATACAAGCTATTTCACTAATCCCTTTGGATGAAGAAGAATTGAGGATGAATATTAAACAGTATATAATTCCCTATTTCACAGATGACTATTGCAGAATGTATGCATATTTGTTGATTGATGAGCTAGAAAATGCATTTATTTTAGCTTTGCAGTTGAAAAATACTGATGTAATGCAAGAAGTAAAAATGAAAGCTTATGAGAAGAAAGATTCACATGTCATAGATCTAGTGGAGAAATATAATTTCCAAAATTCTTAATTATTTAATCTTATTTTTAAACTTATAAAAGACATTAATTAAAAAAAATATTTACTCTCCTTTTTTAAAATATTTATTAAATGCGTTTTAATGTTTTATTAAATAAAAAAAAATATCATTTTTAATTAGACGCTTTTAATAAGTGTAATTTATTTATTCAATATATAATTTTGAAGAATTATCAAATGTTTTTGATAATATTTTTCTTTTTTAATGTCTTATCATCAAAAAAAACATTCAATAATGCCTAAAGCCTTGTACTTAATTTAATTAATTATTTATCATATTTAAACCAATGTTTTTTTAATTGAGAAGTTTAATGTAAAAGATTATTCAGTTTTGAAAAGGAAAGAAAATAATTAAAAAATTAAATTTAATACAATTTAAAAAAATAAAAATAAAACTTATGGATAACAATGTAAAATAATTTTTCAGTTTTATTAAAATCATTTATAAGATTCTCGATAATTTGAGAGACGAAGAAGAGCAAAAAGATCAAGAAATTGGCTTATCACAAGGAGAAATTATCTCTAATTATATCATTGAAAAATTGATTTCTTATACTATAACAGAGTCATATAGAAATGAAATTGATAAAAGTCTTGGATTACATTGCTTTAATTTTTTAAAAGATATGTTAAACCATATGATTATCATAAATAATATTGCTTATGAAAGAGAAGATTATGATATTGAAGATGTAAAAGAATTAGAAGAGCAGCCAATTTTTTATGATAATATATACTATGGATTCAATGACTGGTCTGGAATTAATGAACCTGTATAAATTTATGAATATAATTTATTCTTAATAAAGTTTTACAAGCAATCTTTTTAATTTTTTATTATTAAGTTTTATATAATCTTTAACTTAGAAAAAAACAAAGATCGACAGATCAGCCACCTCAAATATTAAAATATTAAAAAATAATCTTTCTGGGAGTTATAACGAAAATGAAGTACGAAATAATTTATTAATAAACTATAATCCAAAAGAGAATATTAACTTATCCGGACAAAATGAATCACTAAAAAAAAAGATTTCTTCAAAAAATTTGGCTTTAAAAACACCGTAAATTAATTCTTTTTGTATGAAAGATTAAATACCTTACATTTAATATATAACTTTATATAATAAAATAAAAATTAACTTAAAAATAAGAATTAAAGCTGAAACAGAAAATACTACTGAAAGCTCTAATCCGCTAAGTATAAGCTTAAATCAAAATCTTCTTTTAAGTATGAAGAAAAAAGTTGGTGAAAAAATTGATCAATTAAATACCAAACCAAGCAAAGTGGAAGAACCTTTCCCAAATTATAAATTGGAAAATATAAAAGATAATTTTGTAGAAGATCCAGAAATTAAACTAGTTAGAGAAGAAAGAGAAAGAGAATGGAAAAGAGCTGAAGAAGAAAAGCAGAAAAAAGCAACGTTGGAGATCATAAAAGCAGAAATTCTGAAAAATGAAAATAGATTGAAATCAAAAGAATTAGATGGAAGGAAAGTAACTTTTGATTGCGATGGAAAAGTTATAGCGATTAAAAATGTAAATTTGGACAAATTAGCAAATGATTTTTTAAATACAAAGTAATATTTTTTAAATTTTTTTTCATTTAATCTTTATAATTATTTTAATAAAAAATTTATTTTAAAATTTAAATTACAAATAAACGAATAGAAATGATATTAAAGAGAAGACAGACATATTCAATGCAACTATGAAAACAAAATCAGAAAAATTAGGAACTCAAAAAAATGTTTTATCTCCAACTGCAAGAGAGAAAGAAAAAGAGAAAGAAGTTGGTATTATATTTATTCCATTAAATTCTTTTTGTTAATAAAATTTTAAAAAATTTATTAAATTTGAATATTTAATTTTTCATAATTGAAATAGAAAAAGAAGATCTTGCTAAGAAAAAAGGAGGTCCGAATACTGCCTATAGCAACAGTAAAGATACAACTACTGCAGGAAACGCTTTTAAATTTGATAATAAATTTGGAGTAAAAAAGCAGGATACAGTTGATAATTTTATTCAGCCTGCTGGATCAAATTTTGAGTAATCAAACTAAAATATAATTCAAATAAAAATTTTTAGAATGTTTGTTCCTGAAACAGGTGTCACAATTTTAGAGGAAGGAAAAGAAAAAAAAGGAGACAGAAATTATTTTCAAAAATATCATAAGTATTCCAAATATGATTATGTTAATTTACTGGTAAATTTTGAATTAATTTATCCATTACAAACAATATTTTAAAAATAATCTAACATCAATAAAAAATAATCAATACTTTATAAAAAAACATTTTAACAAAAATTTTATTTGAACCTATTTTTATAATTAATTTGTTAAGTTATTTTAATTTAAAAATTAGAGAGATAGTATTAAAACTTCAACAACAACACAACAGCAATCAAAATTAAATAAAGACAAAAAATTAGATACCATTCCTTCTCTTACAAACACTCAAAATCTCAGTTCTTTACCGATGTTAAATAATAACTTATCAAATGAATTCAGTAAAAAAACAAGCTTTTTAAGAAATAATTTAGATCATTCATCTGGATATTTGAACACAGTTTCACACTATCAAATTCCTGAGGGAATAACATTAAGTCATAAAGTAACGATGAATTTAAAGAATACAATAGATTCGCTTGAATTGATTCCTGAGTTAGAAGAGAAATTTGCCCTTGAACCTAATTTAGAGCAAAAGAATACTTTTATGGATATTTTTAGAAGGAGGAAAATAGCAAATTCTAAATTAAATGATTTGGAAGAAATCAATAAATTTAATTTATCTATTATAAATAATAATAAATGGGGAAGCGATTCGCTCAATAAAGGTAGACTAGAACCTATGAGAAGAATTATGATTAAGCCTTCTAAAAAAGAATTGGAAAAAGAACTAGGTATAAATTATTTATAAAATATAAAAATTTTTTTCTTTATATTTTAATAAAAAATAGAATAATTAAATTTTTTTTAGGTGCCCATATTGCAAACACTAAGTTGCCAAGATCAAGGTTATTTAACACTAATAAAAGTTTAAAATTAAACTAATTCTATCAAGTTATTTGCGAAGTTATAAAATCAAAATAACTTCTCTAATAAAATCATTTTAACATTATCCAATAATACAAAATGTCTTTAAGATATTACATTAAAAATTTTAAAAAACAAAAAAAGCTTGTTGATTTTATAGCAATTAAATGATATTCTAGAAGAAAAACTTTATGATAAAATATAAATTATGAAATTTTTATTTATTTACAATTTATTTTAAAGAATGTTAATAATATGATAAATAAATTTTTTATAAAATAACTGATAGAATATTTTTTTTTCATTTTACTCATAACCTTAGAAAAAATAAAAATTTTTAAAAATTTTTATTTCAAACAACTTAATAAAATAAAAAACTATTTAAAAAAAAATGAATTATTTAATCAACTGAGTTATTCAAAAAACAATTAATGATTACAACATGCATAGTCAATATTTAATTATTAATTCTTCATCTTTATGTAGAAAAAATATCGCTAAAATAAAAATTGAAAAATTCTACAGATGTAAAAATAAGAGATATATAAATAAGATTGAATTTATATAAAATATGTAATAAAGCTTATTTTAAATTGATTAAAATTAAAAAAATTAAAGTTAATATTTGAAAGCCTTTTATTATATAAAATTATTAAATAATTAAGCTATTTAATTATTTTTAATTATTTCAAAAATTAAAACACAAAATTTAGTTGAAGGAACTATTACTTAGTAAACCAAAGAAAAATAATCAGCATAAATAGGGGAAATATCTTCAAATAATAATAAAAATGAACACATTTCAAAGCAATGGAAAAATTCTTAAAGTTTTAAGAAAAATGAACGATGTTTTACATCAAATGGGTATTCATCATTACCAAGAAAGGATTCATAGAATTTATAAAATTTTGCTTTCATTTGAAATGCATTCGAATTGCTATGTATCAAACTTTTATTTTGATGATATGAATTTTTCTAACAATTATCAAAGTAAAATTCTTTAAATAATTATTTCTAATTACAAGAAATATTTTTAATAAATTTTATTGAAAAAACTTAATTTAGTAATACTTTAATATAGTGTTTCTTATCGAAATTTTTTACATGAAAATAAATTTTTTTATTTAATGCTTTATAATACTTAATTTTAATAAATGTTTATTTTTTTTATTTAATTTTAAGAAAATTTTTATATTCAAATAAAAATAAATACAAAACTTAAACCATTAATTTATTCTTTATCTCTGTTTATAAATATTTTAAATAACTTCGTTTAAATCTTCTTTTTGAATTTCATTTTATTCGATTTTGTGAAAATTATTTTAATGAAACATCAATTATTAGTTTTTAATTAATAAATTTCAAAAGGATAATCATAAACTAATTTAAATTTTAATACTTTATTTATCCTAAAAAGAAGAAACAGATGACTCTAAGATTACTTCTCCAATAAACAAGAAGTCTGGTTCTTTTTTTATTAATGATGAAAAAATTAAAACTAAAAATTTTATGGATTATCAAAATGAAAAAGTAGAAGAAAACTGCTTCTTAAAATCTGATTTGGAAAATTTGTTTCATTTCATCGAAGATATTTTACAAACAGAGAATCTATTATTAATGCAAGATTCAACTCATTCTACGTCGAATACAGAAGAAGACCAAAATAAGGTTGAAAAAAAGCTGATTAAAAAACCATCTGAAGATCTAGAAAATGCCTTTACAGACTTTATAAATGAAAATGATTCTGATACTCCTGCAGCATCTAAGGAATTCATTTTTGATAAATATAATGATAGTAATTTTATAAGTGAGGTTCCAATATCAAAGAAATCTTCAATTCAAACTAGAAAAAATAAAAAGAAGAAGCTTTATAATAATCACAATTTGAACCATAAAATTTCTTTAGAAAATGGGAATGATTGTAAAGATAAATATAAAACTGTAAATATTAACAAAACAGATTTAGAAAAAACAGATAAATACACTATTCTCGAAATACTCCAATCTGAAAAAAAGAAATTTTCAAGTATAAAAAAAGAAGCTTTAGAAAAAGAAATCGAGAGTTCTCAGAAAGATGATCAACTGCAAGCAAAAGGAAATATAAAACAGATCTTTTCAAAAATTGAAGTTAAACTCCGATGTTATTTAAAAGATTCACAAGCCCAGAAAGTTTTTGATTCCAAAAATTTCGAAAGTTTCTTAAATGAAGGTAAGCTGAACACTCCTTCTAGCTTTCAAACAATAAAATCTCAAACTCCTTCAATTATTAAAAATTTCTTTGAGGATAAAGAAGTAATAGAAGTTACTAAAAAAAGACATTCTGTCGCTGGAGAAGGTTTACAAAATCAACTCGAAAAATTGAAAGATTTGGAATTCAAGCAAAAAAAGTCTCTTTCAAATAATAGAGAAACTGAATATTTTAATGATATTAAAGATTTATCACGAAAGAAGTCAAATATTTCAGATTTTTCTATAAATATTTCAGATCAATATGTTGAAAATAATATATTGGCAGATGACTTAGAAAATAATTTAAATCAAACCAGCACTTCAAATGGAGAAATTGTTGGAAGATTAAGTGGTATTAGGCTATCAAAAAGAGGGTCTATATTAAGGGAAAGATTGAATAATTTGAACTTAAATAAATTTGACGTTGTTCAGGAAGAAGATCGAATTATTGATTCAGATGGAAATGCAAATGAGGAAAGTAAAGATTCTGATTACTATAATTCAGATAATTGACTCTAAAATTCTTAAAAATATCTAAATAATTTACAAAAAGATCTAATTTAATATTAAATATGGATATTTTAATAAAAGAACTATCTATATATATTATTTGAATTATAAATTTAGATAAAATAATAAATAAATCTCTCCCTAATTTAATTTAGAAGATTAGATTAAATAAATTAATATTTTAAAAATCTTCTTCTTGGCAATTCCCTTATAAAGGACTTATAAGACATAATTGAATGTATTATTAAGAAATAAATGATGTGAGAATTCATTCCTTATGCAATTAAAGAGAATTATTAATTTATTTTACTTTTTAGTTTAATAAGTTTAATTATAAAATCTTCTAAAATTAATTAATCTTGAATTGTTTATTTGAGGGAATATTTTATATTTTTGAAAAACTTATAAAATAAACTTAAAAAATTATTGATAAAAAATGCTTTTATTTGACCTAAGTCCAATGTACATCAAAAGCGCAATCCTCGTAAATAAAGATTCTTTAGAAAATAAATTACTAGAACAATCTCTAAGCGAAATAAAAGAAATAAAATATTTTAAGCAAAACTTATCAATAGAAATAAATAATAACAAAATATATTTTTTGAAAGTCAATTTAATAAAATTCGAAGATTTTAAAAAAAGCAATGAATTTTCAGCGATTTTTTCATTTTTAGAAAACATCAGAAAAAAATCCTCTTCTGATTATCCAATTGATCCTAACGCTTTTTTAAAGAGAAAAAGCTTTAGCTCTTCAGAGTTCTCATTTTCAGATGGAATTTTAGAGAAAGATGATTTAACATATAAATCAATATCTCAAAACCACATTCAGAATTCCAAAGAAAAATTCGATAATGAAAATAATTTAGAAATCTCATATAAAAACTGTATAGAAAATGAAAATAATTATTCTTTTAAACAAATTAATGCCTATTATTGTGGAATTTTAAAAAGCGAACTTGAAAAAAACCTGGAAGAAACATTTTGCTGTAGACTCATTAAAACCGGTCATACAAACCAACTGACCATATTTGGATTGGATTATATTTTTAAACATATAGAAAAAAGCTTCTTTTTTCTTCCAGGCCAAAAAGTAAGTAATTTAGTTAAAGTTGGAAGATTAGATGAAGTCACTGAGAAAAATTACACAAATATATATGAAGAGTTTTATCCTTTTATTATGGCTAATATTTTGGAAGGAACTTCTGTATACAAAGTAGAATCTAAAGAAAATTACACCCGAATAGGTGGAAACAATTTCGGAGCATCTTCTTATTGGTCTTTGGTTAGCATGATTTGTGGATATGATGATCCAGAAAAAGCAGTAGAAGATGCAATAAAAGGAAATAATGAACTAATTGATTTAAGCGTAAGTGATATTTATGGAGGTGGATATGGAACCTTTAATTTAGACTCAAGTTTAATTGCATGTAGTTTTGGAAAAATAAAATACATAAATGATATGAATGAAATTGATAAAAAAGATATAAGTAGGTCCTTAATGACTCTTATGTGTGTTACCGCTTCACAGATTTGTGCTTTTCTTGCAAAGCAGGAAAACATTAAGAATATAATAATTGTAGGAAATTCATTTGAAAGTTTAGAATTTATGCAAATGGTTCAAATGTGTGTTGGTTATTTCTCAGAAGATAAGTGTAAAGCTTATTTTTCACAATATTCACCTTTTATAAATTTAATAGGAATGGTTGTTTTGCTGGAATTATAGATAGAATTTATTAATTAAGGAAAATTTTTTTTTTAGATATAAATTATTTTGTTGATTTTATATTATTAAAAATTTTTTATATCTTATATATATTTATTGAAAGTACCTTAAATATAACTATAGACTTAAAAGACGTTTTAATCTCATTATAATTCAGATAAGCATTTATATTTTTTATTTGATTGTATTTTTAAATTCTTTTTTTATATAAAATCCATTTAAAATCAACAATAATCTATAGTTGATATAGATTTGCATAAATTTATTTATTAATCATTAAAATTAAAAAAAACCTAAGTAATAAATAAATAAATTTGAAAATCTTCGTTTAAAACTGAATCGAAGAAGAAAGAATTCTTAAATTCATTTGTAATAATTTTAGAAATAAAATAACTTAATTATAAATAAATTAATTATCCCCCAATTTATTTATATTTTAATAAATTAAGATTTTACAAATTCTTAATTTTCACAGAAAGAACGAATGAAAGTCAAAGTATATCATCAAAAATTAAAGTTTATACTGACAAATACTTTTTTTTATTAATAATAGCATTAAATTATATAATTTGGTACTCTTAGTGTTAATATTTGAAAAAAAATTATTGAACTTTTTAAAAATAATGAATTTATTACAAAAAATATTATATATTATTTTAAAGAATTAAATGTAAATAGATTTATACAAAAGAATAAATTTTTCAAAATTTCTTGAAATTACCGCTATAGTTTTGAATATATTCTAGTGAAGATTTCTTATAAATAAAATCACTGTTGTTACAGTTATCTACACTTAAAATAGAATTGTCTTCAGCGATAAAATCTTTATTATAAAATTTGTTAGTGTTTTCAAACTCTATATGCTTGTTTATTAAAAGTTTCTGTTGCTCTTCAGCTCTTTTTAATTCTTCTTCTAAGATAGATTTTTGTTTTTCGTCATCATCGATTTGTTTTAAAATTTCATGTCTTAATTGAGCTTTTTTATCATCTAATTTTCTTTTTCGCTCAACTTCCTCAATTAATTCATTTTGATTCGTTATCTTATTTTTCATATGCACTTCTTTCATCTTCTTTATCATATCAACATTTTGTTTTTTTAAACTCTAATTTAAATGAATGTTAAATTAAATTTAAATAAATTCAAATTATTCAAAATCATTTAGCTAAATTTAAAGATTTTACTTTTTTATGTTCTTTAGAATCGATTGGTTTTGCAATTACTAAATCTCTCTTATATATATTATTTTCTGAAATATTTTTAATATAAGTATTGGTGTTGTGATTATTCTTAAATTCATCATAGTTATTTATATTTTTATCTTCTATAATAAAGTTCTCAACTGGCCCTAAGGTGTAGGCATCATTTTTGAAATCAGAGTATTTATCTCCGCTCTTTAAAGAGTAATTATTCTCATTTAGCCTCTTTTTCATCGAGTTTTTATAGTTATCTAAAATTTCTTTCTCTAACTCTTCATCATTTTCATTATTTAAGTTATTCGATTGATTATTATTAATGCAATTTATATTTTGGTTTCCCTTGAGATCAGCTTTATCTTTAATTTTATTGTTGATTTTATTTGAATTATCATATATATTTTTGACTGGTTTATTATTATTTAAATTAATTGCCACAGACGAATTCAGAGATTTATTTGGTTCAAATAAATTATTAAATTCCTCTTTATTCAAATTCGATTGTATATTATCATAAACAAATTTGCAATTTTTGCTTTTATTCTTAATTCTTTCTGTTGATTTTGATCTCGAAAGATTGTTTACATGATCGTAATTTGTTTGATTTGCTTGATTTGGTTTGATTTTCTTTCTAATTGTATTTGTTTCATCTTCTTTTTTGAATTTTTCATTATTTTCACTGTCAAGAAATTTTTTCATATTCTTTATTTCATTATATAGCCTATAATTGAGGCTTTCTTTTTGTTCTTCATTATTGAAATTTTGCTTTAAATTATCTTGATTCTGATTGTCATTAATTATTTTATATTTCTCTTGAATAAAATTATTCTTTATCTTTGGATTTATTTCACACACTTTATTTTCATAATTGCTTTTATTATAATTGTTATTATTCTTATTTTGGCTGATTCTTTTGCTATCAAATGACTGATTGAAATTATTTTTCGCAATTGTGCTATTTTGAATAACATTGGGAGTCTTTTTATTTATACTTTTGATGTTATTTCGTTTATCAATATTCTCATTATTTTCGTTTAAGAAATTTATGCTCTTCTTATTGTCAACGGAAATATCATTCAAATCATTTATATTTATTCTATTTTGATTTGCGTTGGCATCATAGCTGATATTTTTAACTCTTTTTTTTTTGTGATTGTTCACTAATGAAATATCGCTATTTTTTGGCTCCTTAACATCATTTTTTTTGGCGATTTTGATTAAATCTAAATCTGATTTTTTTTCATTAATTTTATAAAAATTGTTTTGGATGGAAATAGTTTCTTGATTATTATTTCTTAGATTTTTCTTCCTGCCCTTATGAGATTCTATGGTATTTTTGTTTATTTTTGAATTATCAAGAGCTTTATTAATGTTGTAATAATTATTTTGGTTTTCAATATTATTTTGTTCAGCCGAAATACTATCTTTGGTATTCAAAGAAGCTTCTTCATTAAAAATTGATTTACTATTCAAGATATTTTTAGAATTATTATTTATCACGCTAATTGTGTTATTTAAATTGTCATTTTTATTTATAAAAAAATTTTTATTTTCTTTTAGGTTATTGTTTTTAAACGAATTTTTCATTTCAAATAATCTCGAATTATTGATAGAAAAAGATCTGTTTTTTTCCAAAGAGTTTTCTAAAATTCGAGAACTTGACTTTGAATTAATCATCTTTCGATATTCTTTATCAGGGCAATAGTTTTCATCATAATTTAAATTTCTTATTGGAGATTTTGATGTATTTATACGATTGAGACTTCTATTACCATTTTTTTTATCATTATTAAGGTTATATACATCTTTAATTGTTATTCTACTTTTTCTTTGTTGTTCTGCTTTTTCTTTCAGTTGCTCAACTTCTTCTTTTTTTCTTACTTGCAAAAAATATTTTAACTTGTTTTCTTCATTGATAAATTTTCGATTTTTCACTATTTGCTCCAAACGGTTTTTTGTTGATTCAAATTTTTTAACAGCCTTTAATTTATAAATTCAAAATAATTAAATTTATCATTGAACTAATTGGAAATTTTATTTTATTCAATAAATATATAAACAAATGAATTTTTCAAATTTAAATATAATTTAAGTTGTAATCACTTATATAAATACCAGTTTTTCTTGATTCATTAATAAAACCACTCTATGTTCTAAAATTTTTGAGTTTTTTTCTGCTGTTTTTCTTTCTTCTTTAGCCATTTGTAATTTTCGGAGAAGCTCATTCAAACCAATTTTCTGATCTTCTCCGTAATCAGCATATTTATTATTAATCAATATTTCTTGGTTATAATTATTTCTATCGTTATTTTTTATTTCTATATGATTGTTTTGATTTTCAAAATCATTTATGGAATTATTACCTCTTAAAAGAGTATTATTCTTTATTGATCTTGATCTATTCAGGCTTTTATTAGTTGAAGTTAGTGAACTCATCATTTCAATTTTTTTATAAATTTACTTTATTATTTTTAATATAAATTTTAAAAGAAATTGTCAATTTTGAGGTTTTTTATATAAAATTTTAAAATTTTGAATATTAAAGTTAAATTAGTTAATGAAATTTAATCTATTTTTATAAAA
>Ga0194116_10003032_pt1 | contig 20716 bp, 23 predicted proteins | sample TA2MahsurfametaG_4_FD_148617 | JGI IMG/M metagenome (GOLD analysis project Ga0194116, IMG submission 148617) | Freshwater microbial communities from Lake Tanganyika, Tanzania - TA2015008 Mahale S9 surface | ecosystem: Environmental > Aquatic > Freshwater > Lake | place: Tanzania: Lake...
ACGAGGGAACATGTTGGGCACATGCAATGTCAAGATTAATAGCAAGGTTAATAAAAATACATTTTAGTGGACTACAAGATTTGAATAGTAAATTTGATGATCCAATTTGGTTTTATGAAGGTGAATTATTAGATGAGTATTATGATACTATTAATTGCAGTACTGAACATACTATTTTTCATTGTATTGCTGAAGCACAAGATGTTTATAAACGAAAAGAACAATCATTTAGTATGCATAAACCATTGAAGAAAGTGATAAATTGGGAGTCTGAGAATTTATCCGCATTATTGTTTCATTTTATTTATAATAGTATAAAAAATAAATATTGTCATCTGCTATATAAACCACAAAGAGGATTAGCTGGACCAATATTTAATTTTTTTAAATTAATACGTAGGGGTATATCAGAAGAAAAAATTAAAGCTTTATTAAAATATAATGATTATCAAGATATTCAGCCACCAACACCACCGCCATCACCGTCGTCACCCGAAGAAGAATTATATAGTGACTACAATGACTACGCCTCTAGTAAAGCATATAGGGACATGGTTGCCGGGGCTAAAGGTGGTGGATTAATAAAACTAACATATCAGCAAGTTCAACAAAATAAAGTTAACTTTTCAAGACTTATTACCAAATTAGCATATATATTTAAACTCCTTAGAATAGCATTAAGGCAAAATACTTTAAAAATCAATTTGTTTATGTCAATGGATCTTAATTCTTTTGTTCACCTTAACCCTAAAAGTGGATTCCCATATAATCATCCAACATTTAACACAGAATCAGTTAGCCACTCAAGCTTTTTGTCAAATAGACAGAGCAATTTCTTTTTCGGAAAACCAATGTGGTTAAAAACAATTATACAAGTACTTGGGCGCGGGTTATATGTATTACTTGATATATATCAACATACTATTTTAATAACTGGTATTGAAGATGAATTTTTGATTGTTAAAAATTCATGGGGTTCAAATAAAGACTGGATTTTACCAGATGAGGTAAAGTTTATAGTACACAATAAACTTAGTATAGTTACTTTAATAGAGCACTCAAAGTTAGTTGAATTTGCAGTAGAATTAGTGTATATAGATTTTGAAATTATAGAAACTAGAATTCTTACAAAGAAGAAACTTCCTAATAAATCTATTATTCATAATTTACAGAAAACAGCAAAACGATGGTTCCCACATTTTGGAATGGGAAAAAAAGCAACTCTTAAAAAGTTAAAACACTAATATAACAAATTAATAAAACAAATTAATAAAACAAATTAATAATACTAAGAGAGAATATATATATATATATATATATATATATGGCCTTTAGAGAAAAAGTGAAAGATAGAGGATATAGAGGAGAAGATAGCGATGATGATACAAAAGAACGACTGTCACGATCACGATCACGATCACGATCACCGCCAACATCTTTTCATAGACATCATTTACTTAAAAGTAATTTATCCAGTTATGCATATGGAAATAGATTGAAAACATTTCGCACTTTTGATGATATTTTTTATGAATTATTAGTTAAAATTAGAAAGGAAAATCTTAATCCTACTGACTACAATTTTACAAAACAGTACATATACAATAGATATATCGATATTGCAAAAGCTGAAGCATCTGCGATTGTAAGCATATTATTAGACATGAAGAACGGCGGTTCAGATGCAAAAAGTTACCGTTCAAATCCCAAGGAATTTTTAGACAGTTTAGTAACACAATGGTTAGCTAGTAATAACCAAAGTGATTTTGTTCATATAAAATTGAACCCAGCAGATGCGTTACAATTAAAAAGCGATATTCTAATAATACTGAACCAAGAAATAAAAAATCAAGAGTTACACGACATTGCTTCAGGGTTTGCCTCTATAGAAACAACACAAACACGAAAAAAAAATTAGACGACCTTATTACAAACTTAACCAATTTAAAAACAGCCAACGGAGGTAAAGCAAAATATAATAAAACATATTGTCGTCGTCACAAAAAAACGCGTCGTTGTCGTGACAAAAAGACACGTCACCGTCGTTACAGAAAATAGTAAGTAATAATTTTAATAATTAAAAAAAAATTTGATTTATGTATCAATTATTTATAGTACCAAAAAAACAACTATGACAAGTGTTAAAACAAGTAACCAAGTTTCATTTTCGGTCGCTATAAATCGGTATCAAGAGTTTTTTGAAAAATTTGTTCCAATGCAGTGTCAAGAATGTATCAACCCTAACTGTAGACAGAAGAAACAAAGCGCAATAAAACATATTTGGCATGCTGACACACTTATATACAAACATAATGAAGACCATACGGTGTCAACTATAGCACCTACGTTAAATATAATAACAATGCTGGTTAATGGAGAGCAATTTACTGTTATGACACATTATTGTTGTGAGTGCTTCAAACAACAAGTGAAAAAAGAACGGAGTGCAAGGCAGAGAGAAAATCAAGAAAAGCGCATACAAGAAAAACAGGCGAGCTATTGCTTACAACGAGATTTGCGTTTAAAAGAAGAGGAGGAAAAAGCTAAAGCACAAACTAATGATTAAATGCTATAACAACATTTTTATAGATGTTGTTATACTTTTTAAAAATTGATTTCTTTTTTTTACTATTTATTTATAGTCTAGACAAACAAGTGAAAAGCAAAAAGCAAACAGAAAAGAGAGAATAGCAATGATGATGTGCAAAGATTGCGCTCCAAGCATTTGCGAGTTCAACATTTGCGACTTGCCAAGCGAGCTCATTGCTATGATTGTTGACCGCCTTGGAAACAAGGACTATCTTGTGAGTTTCAAAGAGACGTGTGTGTTGTTTAGCAAATGTGTGAGCCAGTTTTACATTGCGGGGCAAATGGTTTCAGTTAAGTATGGAGTGTTTACTGAACGGCCTGTTGACCATAGCTTTACTTACAATATTAAGAAAAGTTATTGTTTTAATACAAAGTGCTACGACGATAGTGTTTGGGTTCTTGACTATGTATGGCATTATGGTTTCAGGAACTATATTCATCAAGTCCAACAGCCCATGAACTCAACAACCATGGTTGTAAATGATAAACATTACTCAGTCAAGTCTCATTATTGTCCTACTTGCTTTGTGAAGCACGTTCTGTGTGGGTCAAATCCAAATGTGTCACAGCACTATGGAGATTATACCAGCGATGGTGGCATGCAAGTGAATGTATCATTCAACGCAGCGCCTACGCCTTCAACGTGGACGCATTACCAAACAGGAACTAAAGAACCGTTGAGCCAGTGGCAAGTAAATGCATTAAACGGTAAGTTTGACTAGTTTTGTGTTTTACTTGTTTTGTCTTTGTCTGTGTCTTTGTCTTTGTCTTTGTCTTTGTTCTAATGTTTTACTTTTTTTAATTCATTTTGTTACTAGCAGTTGTTCTCCTTCTATTATAATTTTATAGTTATAAGACCAATCATCAATTTCTTTTGGTGTTTTACAACCGTGTTTTATTGCCTCGTTATAGCTCCAATATATTGTATTTGGTTTAAGTTTCCACTCCATAGTTAGCAAATCAATTAGTCCAGAGGCATCAAAATCAAATAATTTATAACTTCCATCTAGAGCTTGTCCCATATTATCAAATTTCCAGTCTATATACATAATCCCGACTGCTTGTAAAAAATCTTTCACCTTAGTCATTGTTTCTATTATTGTATTTAACTCTGTGCGTGTCATAACAAGTAATTTTTCGGAATCTACTTGTTCCATATCTACATGGTTAGCGCCTATTTTATAATAAGTAACAATATTAGGATGCAGATGTGTCATTAATATACTAACTATTGTTAGTTCTACATGTTTTGAATAGTCTAATAATGGGTGTGGCTCACCATAGTTTTTTCTAAAAAAAAATGCTCCATCATAAGTTTCATCTGTTTGTTCTTTGCTATTACTATCTGGATAATAAATGATAGAGTGAGTCAACATAATATTATTATTTACTTAATTAATATAGTTTTAAATAGTATTAAACTTAACAATAACTAAATAATTAGTATTTAAAAACAAATTGCTATTATTTATTTAGGTTAGAAAATTAAATAATAGCATATGATTAGTTTACCAGATGATATGCTAATACATATATTTTATATTCTTAATAAAAATGATTTATACAGTTATATAAGCTTATCAAAGCGTTTTAATACACTATTTAATCAGTCACAATTAGCAAGGCATATGCTCACAACTAAAATACATAACTATAATCCAATAAATAAATGTGTAAATGCTAATTGTTATAGGGTTACAAAAGATATTTTTTATAATGTATATATGCGACACAATACACTTTATAGACATAGTCATCAATACGCCATTAATAAAAAGACTATAATACATAAAAGACTAAATTATGAAGTTACTAGTCCGTATTGTTATATATGTTTTATGACCTATGTATTAAACGAAGATTTTCCTAAACATGTATTAAGACTAAAATAGTTTGCTTTAGTGCTTTATTACTTTATTGCTTTATTGCTTTAGTGCTTTATTACTTTATTGCTTTATTGCTTTATTGCTTTATTACTTTATTGCTTTTTTTGTCTTATTTTTTAAAGACAACTGGCTAGCCTTTTTCATTAGCTTATGTTTATTTGTGTTACTTGTTTTAAGTGTCATCTTTTTCTTACAAGTGAAGCCATTTATTTTTAAGTTTTTGCGCTGTATTATGCTATAATTACATATTCCAATTGCTCTGCTTTCAGGCTGGTTTTTATTTGGAACTTTTTTAACACAGCTACATAATTTTTGTGCTATTATTTTTTCAGCTGCTTTTTTAAGAGAGCTTAATGATGCACCGCTTTTAGTTTGAATACTATAATAATTAAGCAATTGTTTATAGTCTTGCTTTGAGAGATTCATGCTTTATATAATAACAGAAAATAGTTATAATATTGACCTAATTTGAGAAACACCAGTGCTAATAAAGTGTTTTGCTTTATATTGAATATAACTTTCAATAGAACTTATTATTGTGCTTGATAGTAACAAAAATATACCTGATGAAAATACTAATTGCCTATCAAATTCGCCAAACTGTTTTTGCTTATAAGTATATGGATTATAAGTAATAAATAATAATAATCCTATGTAAATTCGTAAAAAAGACTTTAAACTTTCTAAATATTGTGGAGCATAACCACCTACACCAAACAATACTATTATATATAAAGCGAAACTAGCATTTAAAGAATATATGAAAATTCTCTCACTTAGCTTAGTCATAGCTAATTATTAATATATATTAATATACATTAATATTTATTAATCTATAAAATTGGCTTTTTGGATTTTTCGCATTTTTGCAAAACTAAAGAATTTGAATAATCTCTAAAAAATCTCTAAAATATCTATAAAAAATCAATAAAATATAATTAACCCATAAATGCTAATAAATAAAATTATGAAAATAGCTGTTTTTTTTATGCTGACAAATAAATTTTTTTATTAAGACCTAATTTTTTTCATTTTGGACATTTATAAATGTCCAATTTTACTTTTAGTACCCCTTTATGGCAAAAATATAAGCAAAAAACCGATTTAGAGCATTATGCTCTAAAAATATTTTAAAAGGGTATAAAAAAGCCTTATCATAACTTTTTTTGTATAAAAATGCGCTTTTTTTATAAGTATTGCATACTTATAAAAATACTTATAAATTTTACGCTTTTTGGCGCACTTTTAAAGCCAATATAAATTTGTTAGCATATATGATGTGAATTTGAAACATTTATTAAATATTTTATGACGATGTCTTTTCAATACTTATAAAAGCGCAAAATTTGTATAATAATGATTTAGAAGTTTTTTTATAAGTATATTATACTTATAAATGACTTATGAAAAAAGCGCAAAAAGCGCTAATTTTTTTGAATGTATTATTTGTGACTTTAATACGTGCAAAAAATGCGATTTTAATCGCCATTTGAAGACGTTAAAACACAAAAACAACGAAATACTTATAAATAATAGCCCCGAGCGCACAAACAAGTTATTTGCTTGTGAATGCGGAAAAGTATATAAACACAATCAAAGTTTATATAATCATAAAAAACGATGTATAGTTAAAACTATTGAGCAAAAGGACGAAGAACCAGCTACTAGTGTTATAGTTAATAGTAACATAGACCAAACAATGATTATGCGATTAATTAGTGAAAATAATGATATCAAAAATTTGTTACTTATGCAACAACAACAATTATTAGAACAACAAAAACAATTAGGCGAACAACAACGTCAACTTGTGGAAATAGTCCCTAAAATATGTAATGTTACAAATAATACAGCACATATTAAGCAAAATTTCAATATTAATGTATTTTTAAATGAACAATGTAAAAATGCCATAAATATGAATGACTTTATTAAGCAAATAAAACTAACATTAGACGATCTAGATTTAACAAAAAATAAGGGTTTAGAAATAGGACTTAGCAATGCTATAATTCAAAGTATTAATAAAATGTCACTATTTGAAAGACCATTACACTGCACTGATACAAAACGAGAAACATTATATATTAAGGACAATGATTCTTGGGAAAAAGACAGCTCAAAAACTAAAATTAAGGGTGCTTTACATAATTTAAACAAAGCACACTTTAAATTGATACAAGATTGGATAGCTCAAAATCCAGATTTTAAAGAAAATGACGCAAAACAAGATTATTTTGCTTATTTATTAAAAACTTGCTCTGTTAACCTAAAAACAATAGATGATAAAATAATTAAGAAAATTTGTGCTTGTAATAATTTAAAAGAAAATTTAAAAGAATTAGAAAATATAAATTGTGACTAATACATTAAATAATTATGTTAATTAATACAATTAACATAATTATTTATATTGCTTTATATTAGTTAATATGAGTAACACGCCCGAATATACTGAATTTAATACTGAATTTAAAGTAATAGGTATACCTAAGACATTCGGTGATAGGCTTGTCAATATAGGTGATAGTGTAATATCATTTGTATCAACACATTTAAACACAATGAGCTATGAGGGTATAATAGTTGCTAATATAGTAATGTTTTTTGTTTGGATAATTGGAATAGCATTAATGATTTATTATTATGTAATAATAGCAACATATAAAGATGACCCAAATAGTGGTAGTAAATTATTTAAAACTATATATGCAATATGTCATTGTATAATAAGTGTAATATTATTGCTGTATGTTTTTGTTAAAACATGTAGTTTTATTAAAGATGCACCTAAACTAGTTGATATTAAAGATGTAAATAGGCCTATTGTGGTTGGTGGTTCTACATATGATAACTCATATGTTAATATACTTATATCTTTTTTTATAGCTATGCCAATTAATATACGTGAACAGATAAAAAAATTATTGGATAAGTTTAATAATCTAGATTATGATGGAACTAAGTATCTAACACAAATAAATCTTAGTATTATGTTTAAATTAGTAGCTGCACAATTTCCTATTATTATATTTTTAATAGTGTTTACAAGTATTGTTTCTATGATTAAAGCATATCATAAAATATTATGTGGAAATGCTAATTTGGACCTTATAATAGATTGGCCATATAGAATTATTGATATACTTATGTATGCTATTTTTCGTATAGCTGGTGTATTTGTAGCAATTATGAATTTTTTTATACCAGAAACTCCACTACCATTGTGGATGCCTATATTTTATTTTACAGCAATATATTTAATAATACGATTTATACTACTATTATATGAAAATCTGTTTTCAGATACAATTATCAGATTATACAAATGGGACATACGAGAAACTGAGTGTGGTAATAACAATTCTGGAGAGACTGGAAACTGGATTTTAGACCCACAAAAACGATTGAAAGTAAAGAATCAACAAAACTCAGCTGATTCAAATAAGCTTACTAATGATGTATTTAGCTTAATATTTAATATATTAATTATTTTGTTTTTATCGGGAATTTCTATAACTGCAGTTTGTTTATTATTGATGTATAGTGAACAAGAACCACTTAAAATAATATCTATTATCACGCATAAAATAGGGCATACAACAGTGACTCTACCGGCAGCAAGTGTAAAAAAATCAGAGTTTCTACCATCAGAAACAGCAAAGCAATAACTAGTCTTTACATATTCATTATAATTTATTTATGTTTATTAAATAAATTATTTAAAAAGAAGACCCAAAAATTCCACCTAGCGCTCCATTAGCGGCCATAGGTTCCATGGTGTCCATGAATGCTGTTTGCATTGCTTGTGATTGATAATTAGGTTGACCATTAGCATTCATCATATTTGGTAAAGAGTCAATCATAGAAACATTATTGTTTGGCATTTGATTAATTGGTGGAGCAATTAATGTGTTGTCTAATGTGTCAGAACGGCTCATTTGATGCATATTATTGGCTACTATTGGTTGTCTAATTCTAATATTTTGCCCATTAACATTAACGGTTGTTGTTCCTGTTCCATTTCCTGATGCGTTAGAATATGAATTTTTTGAACCACCCCATAATTGAAGGACCCGATTATATATAATATTAATTTTAGCACCTAATTTTGTTTGCATGGTAAACATTAATAGTAAAGTAGGTATTATAAAACTAACTTCGTTAAATTTTGAATATGGAACTTTACTATAAGTTGGAAAATATCGTGTTATTTTATCAATAAAGTAAATGGCTACAAATAATACACCTAATTGTAATATTATTTCCAATATTATTTCTAAATTATCTTTCTTTTCATCATCTTCAGGAATATATTCCTTAACAAATTTTAATATTAATACAACAGGTATCAAAGCAATAATAATATATTGAAACATATTCAATATAACTGCTTTATTATCACTATCAAAGTTAAATACATAGTTAAAAAATGAGGAAGGACCCATTTTAGTAGTGCCGCCTTCTAATTCCATTTCTGAATGTCCTCCTAACATTTTAATTTCTATTATATATAGAAATTAAAATAATATTATAAAAATTATCTATTTATAAAAATTATACATTTATAAAAATTATATATTTATAAAAATTAGTTATTATAAATAATAACTAAACATTATTAAACTGTTCTAAACTAATCTAAATAAATATTAAACTATAACAAATAATATTAAATACAAATTATTAACATTTATATATAATATAAATATGTTGTCAAGAGCATGTGAATCAATAAAATATAGAAATTCTAGCTATCATGAAGAAAATCAATATTTAAATTTGCTAGATGATATTTTATCTACTAATAGTGAATTTGTGGGCCGAAACGGAAAAACTTTGTCTATTTACGGGAGTGCCATGCGTTTTTCTCTTGAAAATAACACTATTCCACTAATTACAACAAAAAAAGTTGCATGGAAAACTTGTTTACGCGAATTATTATGGTTTATTAAAGGTGCAACAAATAATAAATTACTAAAAGAACAAAACGTTCATATATGGGATGCTAATGGTAGTCGTGAGTTCTTAGATTCTCGTGGTCTTCAAAATAATAATGAAGACGATTTAGGTCCAATATATGGTTTTCAATGGCGACATTTTAATGCTGATTATGTAGGTTGTGACACAGATTACAGTAATAAAGGAATAGACCAATTAAAGGAAGTAATTAATACCCTAAAAGACCCCAAACTTAGAAACTCACGACGAATGATTATTAGTGCTTGGAATCCTTGTCAACTAAATAGTATGGCTTTACCGCCTTGTCATATTATGATGCAATTTAATGTAACAAATAATAATAAATTGAGCTGCTCTATGTATCAGCGTTCTAACGATGAAGCATGTGGAACATGTTTCAATATTGCGTCATATAGTTTTTTAACACATTTGTTGGCTATTCATTGTGACCTAGAGCCATATGAATTTATATATTATAAAGGTAATTGCCATATTTATGAAGAACATATTAGTAATATTAAAATACAATTACAAAGACAACCGTATGAGTTTCCTACTTTACAAATTTTAAATAAGCGTGAAAATATTGAGGACTATAACATAGACGATTTTAAAGTGTCTAATTATAAATATCATAGCCCCCTTGAATATAAAATGGTAGCTTAATTACATATACTTGTTTGTTATTTTGTTATTTTGTTATTTTGTTATTATTTATTATTTTGTTATTTTGTTATTTTGTTATTTTGTTATTTTGTTATTTTGTTATTTATTATTATATTATAATTATTGCTTAAAAAAAAGTTACTATTATAATATATAATGTCTAGTTCAGCATTAGCATCAGCACGAAGGAGACGTGCTGGAAGTGAATCTGCGGCTGTGCCTCAAATTACAGCGCGAAATGCTAAAGTAGAACAACAAGAAGCACCTATACAAAATCAACCACTCACACCATTAGTAATTTTACAACAACACGAGCAAAAAATAAAGCAATTAGAAGGATTAATTACGAAAGAAGAAGATTATGAAGAATTATTTCAACAAATAGATGAAAAGATTGATAAATTATTTACTGTAAATTTTGAAGTATTTAATAATGAACTAGATGCGTTAAAGTCTAGATTAGATAATGGAACAGTTACAAGTGTAAATACGAGTGTAAATACAAATACAAATACAAATACAAATACCCTACAAGCACTAATTGAAGATAAACTAAATATTCAGACTTCTATAATTGAAGATTTTAAGAGTTCACAAAGTCAATTATTTAGTCTTCTTAAAGATGATACTACTAAAGTTATAGATTTATTAAGCACCAATATGGAAACAAAAATAACACTATTAAATAGCAATACAAGTCAATTAGAAAGCAAATTAAATGAATTAAGCGTAGGTTATGAAAACCAGCAAGCCAGCACAAATAACTTCACTAAACTTGAGTCTGAGCTAAATATGGTAAAAACAACACTTATTAGCAACCAATCGATGATTTTAGAAATGTCTAATGTGTTAAATAACATTAAAGATACATTAACAGCCCATAAAGAACATATTACTAGTTTAACTTCAAAAATACAAGGATTAGGAGAAGGACAAGAGCGTAGAAATTCAACACATGCTTTACTTAGTTCGTTAATGTCAATGAATACACGTTGTATTAATCCTAATAATATGTCATTTTGTTGTCAAGCAGAAGAGTGTGACGCACAAGAGTGTCAACCAAACACTGGGTCATTTGATTTTAATAATGAAAATAATGGCGAATTAAATATTGATTTTAATAATGATGAATTAATTATGGACGAAAACCAAATAGCCGAACTATTAGAAATAAAAAATTTTGATACTATTAATATTGATGATCCAATTGAAGAATTGGAGTGTGAAATTGTTGAAACAGATGTTGTAGAACCTGTTGTAGAACCTGTTGTAGAACCTGTTGTAGAACCTGTTGTAGAACCTGTTGTAGAACCTGTTGTTCCAATTGAAGTAGTTGCATAAGGTTATAGTTATGTATTATTTATTTTGTGTTAAAATAAAATAAATAATAAATAAATAATATGTATTAAAATAATAATGTTAATTATTATAAATTTATTAATATTATGTATAGTATTATTTGTATATATTCATATTTATCATCATATTAAAACAAGTAATTATTTAGAAATATACGAAATAGAAAACCCATCAAAAGATAAATTAGAAGACTTAACAGCTATGAAACAACCATTAGTTATAAATAATATAACTCTTAATAACATGACACTCGATTATTTAAGATCCAATTATCCAACTTTTGAACTTAGCCTGTATAATAAAGTAAATGATTTGTTTGTTAAAATAAAACTAGAAGAATTTTGTAAATTAATAATGTCTAAAGATAGTTATAACATACTAACTTATAATAATTATGAATTCTTAGAAGAAACAACAATAGATAAGCATTTGGAAGTTAATGATTTGTTTTTAAGACCATATAATATGCTTTCAAAAAAATATGATATATTAATTGGTTCTGTAAAGAGTGTAACGCAATTAAAATATAGTATTAACTCTAGAAACATTTTGTATGTATCGCATGGAAAAATAGAAGTAACATTATGTCCACCAAAAGACTATAAACATTTACATGTAAAAAAAAACCATGAAACACTTGAATTTTATTCACAAATCAACATTTATGATGTTGAACAAAAATATTATAATGATTATAATAAAGTTAAGTTCTTAAGAATACAATTAGTTCCAAATCAAGTATTACTAATACCACCATATTGGTTTTATAGCATTAAAATTTTAGAGTTAAATACACTAGTATTTTATAATACTTATAGAACTTATGCGGGAACAGTTGCAATAATACCAGATTTATTTATGCAATTACTTCAACAAGATAATTTAAAATTAAATATAACAAAGCATTTTGCCAATAGCTCAATAATAAAAGAAAGTGAACTTAAAGACAACAACGAACAAAGTGAACTTAAAGACAACGACGAACAAAGTGAACTTAAAGACAACAACAAACAAAGTGAACTTAAAGACAATAACGAACAAAGTGAACTTAAAGACAACAACAAACAAAGTGAACTTAAAGACAACAACAAACAAAGTGAACTTAAAGACACAAAAGATATATAATAATTATAATAAACACTATTTTTTGTAGTTAATTAAATATTAACCATTAATGATATTAAATAATAAATATGTAGTCTTAGAAAATATAGCAAGTGGAGAATTTGGAGCATTAGTTAAAGTCCAATACAATAATGCTAATTATGCCATAAAAATAGGAGCTAAAGAAGCAATAAAATATGAAGCTATGATATATAAAGAGTTAAAAGGAGTTGCTAATATTTCAAAAATATATGACATATTTGAATTCAATTCTAACTATTGTCTAGTGTTAGACTATTATAACAAAACTCTTAACAGTGTAAAAGAAGAAACATTTTCAACTAGTCCTAGCTATATAGTTAGTGTATTAAATTATATAAAAGAGTTAATATATATAATTAGTGAAGTCCATTCTAAACATATTATTCATAGAGACATAAAACCGTCAAATATATGTTTAGCTAATAATAAAGTATTTCTTATAGATTTTGGAATTTCTAAAATCTATAAAATTGGACGTATTCATAATAATGAGTCCAAAATAAGTGGACTAGTGGGAAGTGTAAATTTTTCAAGTTTAAATATAATTAATTGTATAGAACCATCGCGACGTGATGATATTGAGTCAACTATATATGTTTTACTTTATATGCTATTGTCACACACTAGCTATAATGAGTATAATAATTTAGAAATTATTCAAAAAAAGGATGGTTCACGAATTATTGACATATTGAAAACTAACTATGCCAACATTATTGACTATGAACTATTTAGTAAGCTCTTTAATTATATACGTCGCTTAAAATATAATCAACAACCGAATTATGACTATATTATAACATTGTTATGTTCATTAATTAAATAATTAAAATTATTTATTTTAGTTATTAATAATAATGACACTTTATTAAAGTTAGAATTTAACAAATTTTCATAAAAGTTGAGAGAATTATAAATATTTATGTTTAGCATAAATGTTTTTTTATATATTAATGACACCAATATGGCTTTAATATTATTAAAATAATATTTGTAATAATTAAGCCATCTACTATCCATAACATAATAATATTTATTAAGCATTGTTATTATATTTGTTAATTCTGCCAATGTGATTTCATTGTCTTCAATAGTAGTTAAATCCTTTATTTTATGTGTCTTTTTAAGAATGAGTAAATTAATATTAGTATAGTGCTTCGTGTTTGTAACATTAAAATTTAATATATGGTGTTGTAGGTCGCGTGGAAGCCTAGCATATATTGTTTTCACATATTTTCTGCGTCTATATCCTCTATATGTTTTCTGGATTTTAATAACAAAATTATTAAATAACAATTTTGAGTGATTCGTGCAATAATTAATATTATTGCAATTAAATATTGGAAATTTATGCTTTTTGCATTTAATACACAACATTAATTATATAATAATAAAATAATTTAAAGGTTTATATATTATTAATATATAATATATTAATGTCATCTGCTGGTGATAGTGCAAACCAATTTACTGGAAAAGTAAAATGGTTCAATAACAAGTCTGGTTATGGGTTTATTACTTTTATTAATTCAAAAGATAGTAAAGAAAAAGAAAAAGATATTTTTGCGCATCATTCTTCATTAAATGTGACTGGAGAAATCTATAAATATTTAGTACAAGGAGAGTATGTTGAATTTGAAGTTCAAAAGATGTCAACAGGAGAACACGAATATCAAGCAGTAAATATTAAAGGAATTGGACAAAATGATTTAATGTGCGAGACACGGCATAAAAACAGGGATAATGCGAAAAGCAATGAATTTGTAACAGTTAGACCAAAACGTGGTGGTCCTCCAAGGTAAATAAGTTACAAGTTACAAGTTACAAGTTACAAGTTACAAGTTACAAGTTACAAGTTACAAGTTACAAGTTACAAGTTATAAAATATAAAAAAAGCACTATTTAACTAATAAATTGATTAAAAACTAATTATATATATAATTTATATATATAATGAGTGACGCAGTAACACGTTTACAATATAATAAGTTATTTGAATTTGACAAAGTATCAAATTCAAATGTATCACCTGGAATACCTCCTTATGTAATAACAAGTGTAACACTGCGATTAGTAATAACCAAATTTTTAGAAGCTCAGAAAGAGAGAAAAAGTAAAAGGGGTCGTGATTCTTAAGTCAGCGCGGAAGGTAGAGTCAAGGTAAATGTGTGCGAGCGTGATAAATCCAAAGGAGGCGTTCTTCGTCAGAGAGTGATTTCCACATAGAGGCGAGTTCGCGGTTAACGTGGTGTTGGTTGAAGGTGTTAGAGTGTGAGTAGAGTGTAACTTTAGCGTCATCTTTCATAGTAGAACAGAATAGAGAATAACCAGAAATACGTTTATTAGATTTAGAGCGTGTGAGGAAAGAAATTTGTTGTTCAAGAATAGCAATACGTTGAAGAATAGAAGGGTCCATAATATAATAAATATATTAAATATAATAAGACTGAATAAAAGAGTAAAAAAGTAATTCAATTTAAAAAAAGTATAACAAAAAATAAGTAATTATAATAGAAGGTTAAACCAGACCCAAGAAAAAATATGTAAAAAAAGAACCACCCATTAGCAAATCTCTCAAACTCTAAAAGTAAAACACTAAAATTTATAAAAAACTTTTAAAAACTTAATAAATTATTATATAAGTAAGAGAGAATTTAAATGCTACTAACAAACGATTATGTCACCGATTTACGCTTTGCTATTAATCATAGAACATTAGTATAACAAATCATTCAACATAATAATATTAAGAATAAACTAAAGCATACTAAAGCATACTATAGTAAATATTTACAAGTTAAAGGCGTAAAAAATCTCTCAAAAATTTATAATAATAAGTAAATATATATTGGAAAAGGCGGATTGCTAAAAACTGTAAGACCTTATAAAACAACGCTGTTAATAATGGCGCTATTAGTAATAATAGTATTTAGCATATTTAATACAAAAAAGGGAAAAAATAATAGAAAATTTACCACAAGGAACAACAGGAACAACCACTAACACCTGCTATAAAGACAAACAATAAATATTTAGAAGTATTCTTATGGTATGACCCTCTAAATATTGCAGGAAAACAAGGTGAACTAATATTATAAAAGTTATAATATTAAATTGCTACTAGAATCTGGTTATGTCACCGATTTACGCTTTGCTTATAATCTCTCAACGTTATAGTAGGTAATACTATAATGCTTATATGCTTATATGCTTATATGCTTATATGCTTATATGCTTATATGTTAGACTATAATGCTTATATGCTTATATGCTTATATGCTTATATGCTTATATGCTATAATGCTTATATGCTATAATGCTTAAATGTTAGACTATAATGCTTATATGCTATAATGCTTATATGCTATAATGCTTAAATGCTATAATGCTTAAATGTTAGACTATAATGCTTATATGCTATAATGCTTATATGCTATAATGCTTATATGCTATAATGCTTATATGCTATAATGCTAATATGCTTATATGCTATACTATACTTTAGTATAGCAATCTCTCAAATTATAAAAAATAAGTTTATAAATTTTATAAATTATTATAAACGTTTATATAAATGGTGAAACTAGGACTGCTAAAATCTGTTAAAAATTTTTTAGGGTCTAAGAGAGAATTAAACTATTTGCTATTAGGGTTAGCTCTATTACTAGGATTGCTAATAATAGGGTTTAGCTTATTAAATAAGCCTATACTAGAAAATGTAGAAAATATAAACAAAAAGCTGGAACTAACTTTAATGAAGCCACTAACGGACAGCAGTGCAAACGCGGCGTTCATTAGCTTATATAATAGCATTAAAACAAACTACTCAAGCAACCCGAATATAATTTTTGAGGAAAAAATGTGTTCGGGGTCAATATTAGATGATTTTTTAAAAACATGTACCGAAGGCAATTTAAATTATACTAATTTTTTACAAGCTAAAGTGCCGTCATGGAATACTAACTGTCCAGCACTACTAGTAACATTAAGCACTAGTTCTGTAACAAATACTGTATCTGGTCGCACTTATATTAACGAACTAGGGTTTGAAACAGATAAAACCGTTATAACACTACAAACAGCAAAAACCATTATAGACAAAGCAGTAACAGATTATAGATTAACTCCAGCTCCTCCTGTTACTCCTGAACCACCTCCTCTTCCACCTGTTACTCCTCAAGAGCCTCCACCTCCAACACCAGGTCCGCCTCCGCAAGTTCCAGACGCCATCGTTTCTGCTCCATCAAATCCACAACCTCCAGTTACAACTCCACCAAATCCACCACCTCCTGTTCCATCAATTCAAACTAGTCAAGCATCGTCGTCATATCCAGTTACAACAACTACAACAACAACGACAACAAGAAATACCCCATAATCTCTCGCGCTATTAACACTTTTTTTGCTACTAAGAACTGGTTATGTCACCGATTTACGCTTTGCTATTAGTTAGGCTAATTATGACACTATTATTTTATGCGTTATTAATGGTATTATTGGGGTGTTATTGGAATGAAATTGGGAGGGGAGGGTTGGCGAGTGCACAATTCCCTTCTCTATACTTCCAATCCCACTACAATCTCTCAAAATTAAATAAATAATTGATAATAATATATTACAATACTAATATATTATTAGTATGACATCTTGTAATGGACTTGGTGAATGTTTAATTCAATGTGAGTGCGAATGCTATAACGAGAAAACAGACGAATTTGATGAAGTATGTATTTGTGGTCATAGAGAACACGCGGGTTATTGTCCTACAAATTGTTGTGTTCCTGTCGAATGTAGAAATTATAAATATTGTGGAACAAAACAACCACAACAAGTATCATATTGTCATAATGGAATGTGTATGAATTGTGCAGTTCAAATGGGAAAACATACTTATACAAATATAATAGAAGAATGTTGTGTATGTTTTGAAGATAAAATTATGCTAATACTAAAATGTAATCATAAAGTTTGTAATGATTGTTGGTTTAATATTACAAACAATAATTTCGGAAATAATAACCATAAACCTTGTTGTCCTTTGTGTCGTAATTTAAATGATTGGACAAAACCCACAAATCTCTCAAATTAAAATAAAAAAATCACAAATTATTTATAAAATTTATTAACTAATTTACTAACTATCATAAAATAACGGAACTAACTCTATAGTCTTATTTGTAACATTAACGGGGTCTATCCAGTAAATAATACTTTCTTCTAACGCATTCAATCTCTCTGACCATTCCTTTTCTTTATTTTTTTTAACACTAACTATGCCATTTCCATTTGAACCTTTGAATTAGCATCGGAGGGAATGTTATACCCAAACCACTATAATGAGTTTAATGATTATGTTCAATCTATTTATAAAACTCGTAATCCATAGTATGCTTAATCTTCATTCGCCATTCTCTCATAATCTCATATAAAACTTTAAATTATAATTTAAAAATTACAATTTAAAGTATACTAAAATACAGTTTATCATCTATGAATACTTATAAAATCACAATAGTGTATTGTCACGAAGACAACAACCGATTAATCTTTAATAAAAAGAACTTAAAAAAGTTAATAGCAAAATTTGACTTTATACAAAAAGCGCTACTAACACATAAAACTTATATACCTAAAGCAGAAGTAGTCCCGCTAAAAACACAATCATTAGAATTTATGTGTGAATCTCTCAATATATTAAGTGAAAGTCAATTCATAAATTTTATTGAAACCATGCATACTTATGGATTTTATTCTTCTAAAAAGAACAATATTGCTTTAATAGACCTAAATACTAATTATAAAGTAATTTATAGCTATAATTTTCAGTCATTAACTAAACAACTAATAAAAGAACAAATCAAAATTAAAAATAAGTCAAATTACCAAACACAAATTTTATATTGTAAACCATAAATTAACTACCTTCTACGTGTCATATGACGTCTTTTTTGTTTACGCCTATGAGTTTTGTGTAATTTTCTAAATTTCTTTCCTCCTTTCTTGCTGGTGCTTTTCTCTAGTCTAGCTAGTCTGCGCGACTCACTTCTATTAACTCTTGCTATATGATAGTGTGCTGTTTTTGACAATAATATTTTTTCTAATTCACGTGAATCCAATCTACCTGAATACAATTGACCTGAACGGTCACCAAGCAGTCTATACACACCTTGAGGGTCTCTGCTTTGTGCTAATTTCATAGCTTATCTAATTAACCTGTCATATCGTTTTCTTTGGCTGGTTCCTATAGCACCTGGTGGCATGTTATTTATATATATTATATATATAAAACTCTAAACATAGTGACTTTTAAAAGTAGTGACTATAAACATATAAAAATAGTAAGTAATATATTTAAAAATAAAAACACATTACTAATTATGATGTATAAACTAATATTAATATTACTAACTTTACCGTTTAGCCATACATACAGCATTAAGCCCAAATATTATTATGACCCCCGCATTCACAATATGGGTAACGTAGGATTAGGAGGACAGCTTCATTCACTACTCGCTCCTTACGCAACAAAGCTAATAGACAACAAATGTTATAATTCAGTAAATATACGTCAAGCTATTCTCTCAAAGTATAATCAAGAATTTTATAATAAATATGAGCGTGTTCCAAAAATAATAGATTTATGTTGTGGAACAGGAACATCAACAGCGACCAATCAATTAGGAATAGATAGTAGTTTACCAATGTTAGAGCACGCTAACAAAATACATTGCGGCAGTAAGTTTATATTAGCCAACGCAGAAAACTACGGCCAACCTCAAGAGTTCGACACAGCAACATTAATGTTTGCTTTTCACGAAATGCCAAACTATGCGCACCATAAAATAATAAAAAACGCAAAAAGAATAACAAAGCACGATATAATAATATTAGACATTAGTCCAAACTATAGCCCATCCAAGCTAATGCTATATGGCGAACCATATTTATTAAATTATAAAGCCACAATACAAGACCTATTACAAAAACACCAATTTAACTATTTAGAATATATTCCAAATCACGTAGGGTTATGGATTTATAGTCACAACAATAAAATTAAACTTAACATTCTATCAAGTCAGTCACAAATAAACACATAATCAGTATCATAATTGGAGCATGTCCTATATTCATATATATTATATATTTCAAAAACCATCAGCAATAGTAAACTTACAATATGCATAAACAAGACAAAATAAAACATCATCTAAATTAAAATTTAAAAATAAAAAAGAGTTCAATTTTTTTAAACACTAATATATAATCTAACACAGCTTAAGGTAGCACAGCAAACCTTATCTAAGGTAGCACAGCAAACCTTATCTAAGGTAGCACAGCAAACCGTGTCCAAAGAAACAAACACATTAAACCAAATCCAAACCAAATATCACGCGGAACTATTGAAAACAACACAGAACACACAAAAGTAACAAATGGAGAAAGAAACACAAAAACAGCAACATTAAAAGCAACAGGATTGCTATTAGCCAACACCAAAAGCATAATAATTGATACAAACCAAACGTTAATAAGCATTGGATTCATTTTATAATAACACAAAATAAAAGGTTTATAACGCAATTCAATTTTTTTCCAACAAAACCAAAAAATAAACAAAAAAATAAACCAAAAAATAAACCAAAAAAAACCAAAAATAAAATATATATAAAATAGACTTAAAGCCACCCCACTATATATATTATAAAATAATAAAACCCAAAAAAAAGTTTTTACTCTGCTCTCATAGCTCAGTTGGTCAGAGCGTTGGTCTTATGAGCCAAAGGTCGGCGGTTCGAACCCGCCTGGGAGCATTTTTTCTTTAGCTCTTGTAGTGTAGTGGCTATCACTGAGGACTTTGAATCCTCCAACCCCAGTTCGAATCTGGGCAAGAGCTTTTTTAATGCTGGGATGCCCGAGTCAGGTCTAAGGGGGGCGACTTAAGATCGTCTGGCTAACGCCGCACGGGTTCGAATCCCGTTCCCAGCATTTTTTCATGCTCCGTTAGCTCAGTTGGTCAGAGCATACGGCTGTTAACCGTGAGGTCATTGGTTCAATCCCAGTACGGAGCGTTTTTAAATAAAAAAACAAAAAAAAACAAAAAA
>Ga0194116_10003035_pt1 | contig 20690 bp, 11 predicted proteins | sample TA2MahsurfametaG_4_FD_148617 | JGI IMG/M metagenome (GOLD analysis project Ga0194116, IMG submission 148617) | Freshwater microbial communities from Lake Tanganyika, Tanzania - TA2015008 Mahale S9 surface | ecosystem: Environmental > Aquatic > Freshwater > Lake | place: Tanzania: Lake...
GAAGACCTTCCCTTACTGGAGCAATTCATTACAGACTTCTTACTATTCATTGCTAATTAAGTAAATTAAATTGTCTTTAAGTTGTTTTTGTCCCATTTTAAATCTTCAAGGGTGTAAACAGTTTTGTAAATGTTTCATTGCTTTGTTTTTTAAAAATTGTAAAAGTGGGATCATTTCAATAGTTTGTTCAATGTGAATACTAAAAAAGTTATTAGATTTAATATCTCATTTGAAAAATTTAAGTATTTGTCTTTTTCATTTTCAACATTACGGAAACAATATATATAATATTTATTTCCGCGAGAGTTAATACAATGAATTTTTTGTGGATCATTATTATTGTTGAAAACAGTAACAAATCCATAACTAGACATTTTATCTGACAACCATTTGGGATATCTAGATGCTATAATTTTAACACACATTTAATATAAAGTATTATTTATATATAAATAATTTTTTTAATTATATTATAAAATTATACAATAACTTATTAAATTGCAAGAGTATTTATTACAATTCAAATAATGACTGCGTAATAATATTGTATATTTGAAATTTTTAACGGTGCCTTACCATCCAGAAACCAATTCTATTGAAGAGTTTTTTAGTCAGTTAAACCATTACATAAAAGTAAAGTCCAAATACTTATGAAGAAATAGACAAGGTTATAAAAGATATATTAGCGAATAAAATCACAAAAGAAGATTTGACAAACTATTTGAAACATAGTTATAAGATATATAAATCATAACTGCATTTGTCTCATTTTTCTTTTCGGTCGGTTTAATACAATTAAGACAATTAATGTCCGGTGAACACATTATAAGATTATAACAATAATTACAAAAATTTCCTCTCGTTATATGACTTATTTTTTGTTTAAATATATGTTTACACTCAGGACAATCAAATAAATATTCTTTATGTGATTTTTTAAATACTTCTTCTGGCAAATCTTCATTTTTATCTGACCAATTTTCAGAATATTCAACAGAAGCAAAGGATTTATCAAAACATATTTTACATCTACTTATAAACATACATAATTTTTTATTAGCACAATAAGGACACCATCTACCTATATTAATGTTTTTTAGATTGCTATCGAACTGATGACCACATTCACAATCAAACCAAAACTTTTTATGCGAATTTAATGCCACATCATTCGGTTTTAAAGTATTTTTAGATGACTAAAATTTCGACTTAGGATGACTATTAAAGGTTGCCATTATTTATTGTTTATAAATTTAACAATAAATAATTTTAATTCAATTTTATTTATGATTATGATTAAAATTATGACAATAAATAATTTATATTATTAATATATGGAAAAGCATGGTATATTTTTTTACATATTTTTAGGTTTTGTTTTATTTTTGTGTTTAATAATTTATTATCAATCTGATGCTTTTGATTTAAAATGTATTATTGCTTCGCAAGACGGCAATCGTTATTGTGTAAGAGAAAGAGAGAAAATGGAATTAGCAGCCAATCTTTTAGCAGATGTTACACAAAAAATGAACGATACTGTTAATTTTATAAAACAAAAACATCCTGAAGATCCAAGAACTAGAAGACTAGTAGATGGGTTCAATCCTAAAAAAATTAGTGAAACTTTACCAACAAGTGAACTAACTGCTTTCAGTGAAAACAAAGGCGAAAAAATAGCATTTTGTTTAAATAAATCTAAAAATGGGTCAAAATTAATTGATATAAACACATTAACATTCGTAGCTCTTCATGAATTATCGCATATAGCAACTGAATCAGTCGGACATAAACAAGAATTTTGGCAAAATTTTAAATGGATACTAGAAAACGCAAAAGAAGCTGGAATATATTCACCAGTCGATTATAAAAAATATCCAGAAGAATACTGTGGTATGACAATTAACGACAATCCATATTACGATTTAGTGTAATATGATAATATATAAATTATTTATATAAAACTAATATATGAATACTAAACCATTGCATGATCAATTTAGAGAATACGTTAATCCTGGAAAGATTCCTGATGGCCATTGTGCGTCTTGTGCATTCAACACATATTTATTATTAATGGGATACATTAATGAAGAACAAGCTGAAGCATTTGAACCAGGCGACTCTTTTAAAAAATTCGGTGATTGGTTTTATGAAAAATTTATGATAGATAAAGACAATAATGTTATATTATCATTGTCAATATCAAGTAAAAAAAATCAAACTATTAGAGATTTTGAAGAATTAGTTAAAAATGAAATATTAGATAAAACAAAACCAGGCGAAGCTGTAATTATATGCGTTGATTACGGAACACATTGGTATAATGCATATCACACCCCAAGCAATGATGTTGTTTTTATTGATGCACAAAGCGGAATACAATTCAATGTATATTCGTCAATCTTAAGTGAAGATACAAATATAGATATTATTATTCCAAAAGAAGAAACTGTAAAAGAATATTTAAAAGATGTATTACCAAAAATAAAGAGTGGAGGCAAACATATAAAAAAATATAAAAAAAGAAAAACAAATAAGAAAAAAACCATCAAGAAAAAAATATCAAGAAAAAACAAGAAAAACAGTTTGAAATTTTACAAATAAGAAACACAATTGTGGTAAGTAATAAAATTTATATATGAATTAAACTATTTACTGATTGACACACAAGTTTGAATTATTTTAATTTAATTTGATAAACTAAATTAAAAATAATAATTTATTTATATATATGTCACAATCAATATCTTCAAGTATAAAATCAATAGACAAACCTTTAGACAAGATAATTTATAAGGTAAAAAAATTAGTAAATGATAAAGTGGATACTATTTATGTGTTTTATGGAAGAAAAGAAAAAGAGATTAATGAAGATAAACTCATTAAACAAATATTTTCAGATAAAGAGTATGATAATATTAAAGCTAATAACACTAAAATAATTTTTAGTGAACAAATAATTCATCCAGATGACTCAATAGCTACAATTAAAATTAAGATATTTAATGAGCTTAAAAAAACAGTTTCATTAGAAGAAATATACTTATTCTGTGAAAAAAGTGAAAAACTTAATTCTGTAACTGTATACCAGTCATTAACTCAAAATAAAAAAATTGGTTTAACAAAAATACGATTAGACCAATTTATTCAAAACATTGTTTCAGATTTAGAAGGCAAGCAATTTCCTGAACCTCAAGAAAAAGAAATTTATTCGTATGACGACATTTTTGAAATGAAATTTGATAATAAAGAATATATTATCAATAAAGTTTTAGGACAAAAGTTTTTTATTGTTGAAAACGAGTATCCTTTTGTATGTAATCCATTTGATGTTAAAGAATATGATGATTTTTTTGAAAAATATGCCCGTAAGTCTTTATCAACGCTTAACAATCATTTATTACTTAATACTGGTAATATAATTGATAATAGTATTTATTTATGTTTAGCACAGGACGTTTTAAGATATGTAGAGACTAAAGACATATCTGAACAAACTACAATAAAGATATATTATCCATTTCTTTATAACAAAAATATTAACTCAATTGAAGACTTAGAGAGAAATCAAGACAAATTAATTGAAGGAAATAGAGTCTTGTATAGTGAAAAAATTTTCGATTCATTTAAGACTATTGATATGTTTTATGATATTTATAATCTGAGGAAAAGCGAATTAAATTATGTGAATAGAGGCATTAAATATATCAAAGTCGTTATGAAGCCTGATTTTAACGTTAAAATACCACTTGAAATTATTTTTAAAATCGTTCATGCAACAGAGAGTAATCCATTAATTAAATATAATCCATCATCAAGACAGGAAAATATATACAGACTTTATACTGATAAAATTGCGACTGATGGACGCAAAATACCTTACCTTAAAAAAGCTTCTATATTTAAGTTGATGAAAACTATTGGACGTACTAAATCTGTTTCTGTTTATATCGAAACGATTGATGAGTTCATTTTAAATTGCGAGTTTGATGAAGAGGGATATATCACTATGTCTGGAGAATTTAATAAACTTATTAATGTTTCGCAAATTGATGAAATATTTAAATCTACTATAAATCCTATTATTCAAGAAATAAAATCTGTTCTTGAACAAAGTGGATATAAATTTAATTTATTTAATAGTTTGAATGATGAAAATATCGAAATTAAACAAATGACATATGAAACTCAAATTTCAATAACAAAGGCTTTTGATATAAAAAATTATAGAGCCTGCATAAATAGTGTCTTTGTTAACGAGACAAATGCCTTAAAGGGAACGCCTGATAAAATAAAGTTACGATTTAAAAGAGTTTCTAATTTCAGTAAGTTTACGAGTCAAGAAGCGTTTATTCTTGAAAAAGCTGAACAAGGTTTGAGGGGAAGCGACATTATACAATCATTACTTGAAAATTTTGCTGATGATTTGACAGAAGAGCAAGCTAGAGAACTTGTTGCTAAAGTTGCTAATGAGTTAGAAGTTGAGAGAGGCGTTAGAAAATCTGATATTAAAATAAAAGAAAATCCTGGGTTCACTACTGAAATTGTTTTGGATTTTAAAACAGCTATATTAAAAATAACTACTGAAAATATAAATAATATCAATTATTTACTTACATTGCCAATTTATTTGGATACAATGGTACGTATTACACAGGATAAAAATTCAACTAATTTTCCTAGTTCTGAAATTAAACAAATATGCAATACAGAAACTGGTGATGTTTCTATACCTGATATAACGTCTTCTACTGAATTGTCTGCTAAAAAAGGTGAAGAAGCTGATATTGAAGGAGATGAAAGCATTAAATATATTAAATATACTGAAATTGAAAAAGAAAAACCAAAGGGTGCTTTTAGTTTACTTTTTGATGAAGATGACTCTAGTGAAAGTTACGAATCTGAAGGAGGTGATAACAAAAGTTTAAAAGGTGGCCAAATTTCGTCTGAAGAATTTATTTCGTCTGAACCAGGTCCTTATAAACCTAAAAAACTTAAATATGGTAATGTTGTTCCTTCAGGTATCTCGTCGCCTCAAGAATCTTCGTCTGAAGAATCAATTTCATCTGAAGAATCGACTACATCTACTAAGATTTCATCGCCATCAGTTATTAATATTCCAAACACAAATATTGAAAAAAATGTAGTTCAATCTTCGTCCCAATCTGAATTAAGTTCGCTTGCAAAAGAATCATCGTCATCAAAAGAATCCGATAGGCCTCTTGATTCATTGCCTAGCATAAGTAGTTCAAAAGAATCTGTGTCAAGTGAAAAAGTAACAACTCCAGTTACTCAAACAAAAATTCTTTCACCTACGAAATCAGAAGAATCTGTTTCAAGTGAAAAAGTAACAACTCCAGTTACTCAAACAAAAATTCTTTCACCTACGAAATCAGAAGAATCTGTGTCAAGTGAAAAAGTAACAACTCCAGTTACTCAAACAAAAATTTTTTCACCTACGAAATCAGAAGAATCTGTTTCAAGTGAAAAAGTAACAACTCCAGTTACTCAAACAAAAATTCTTTCACCTACAAAATCAGAAGAATCTGTGTCAAGTGAAAAAGTAACAACTCCAGTTACTCAAACAAAAATTCTTTCACCTACGAAATCAGAAGAATCTGTTTCAAGTGATGATGAAGATATTGCTTTGAGTGAATTAAGTGGAATACCAAGTTTAGCAAAAGATAGTGTATCCAATAAAAAGTCCAGTAAAAAAGCAAAATCGGTGTCAAGTGAAAATAGTATATCGTCTGCTAAGTTTAGTGAAAGTAGTAAGTCAAGTAGTCGCTCAAGTAAATCTAAATCATCTGTAAAAAGTTTAACTGATAGTGAATTAGCTGATTTATATATAACTGATAGAGATGCTTTTAATAAATATATGGAAGACTATGAAAATAAAAAAGTAACAACTCCTGCTACTCAAACAAAAATTCTTTCACCTACGAAATCAGAAGAATCTGTGTCAAGTGAAAAAGAAACAACTAAAATTGATAAGTCTAAAGATGAAGAGCATATACCTGTTTTATCTTCAATTAAAAGCATGTCATCAGAAAAAGAAGAAGAAGAACCTGAAGAAGAAGTTCAAGAAGAACCTGAAGAAGAAGTTCAAGAAGAACCTGAAGAAGAAGTTCAAGAAGAACCTGAAGAAAAGCTGAGAAATATAGATGGAATGAAATTAAATAAACCATATTATTTTCAGACTTTGATTGAAAAAAGAGACCCAATTTTAATCGTTAAAGAAGATACTAAAGAATACAATGGTTATTCAAGAACATGTCTCTCTGACAAAAGAAGACAACCGGTAATATTAACTGATAATCAATTGGAAAAAATTCATAAAGAGCATCCAGGTTTTTTGAGGGAACAAGATGTCATCAAATATGGTTCAGATAAAAACCACCAGTTTAATTATATTTGCCCACGTTATTGGTGTTTAAAAAGTAATACATTTATTAACCCAGCTGATATAAAAATTGTAAATGGTGAAAAAGTTCACAAACCTAAAAAAGGTCCTTCGTGTGGTAAAGTTTTGCCAAAAAAAGAAAAAAAAGTGAAACCAGGATATTATATTTATGAATTTAACGATGAGGCTTATCCCGGGTTAATTCCTGATAAACACCCAAAAGGGTTATGTTTGCCTTGTTGTTTTAAAAATTATAATACCGAAGGAAGAATAAAGGCAAAACAGAGTTGTTTAGACAAAGAAAAGAAACAAGAAGATAAAAAGGAAGTTCAAAAACAACAAATTCCATCAAAAGAAGACGCTTATGTTTTAGGTCCAGAAAAATTTCCATTAGATTTTGGTCGTTGGGGTTATTTGCCGGTAGAAATTCAAACAATTTTACACGAAATAAATGCTGATTGTCAAGTAAGCAAAATTAATACAAATGTAAAGGAAAACCATCCTTGTTTATTAAGACACGGTGTTGAAGTAAATAAAAGACAATCATTTATAGCTGCAATTTCAGATTTATTGTTTTATGGAAAAAGAGTTATTGATGAAGAAAATAAAATAACAACAAAAGAAGCAAAGGTTTTTAGTATTAAAGAAATGAGAGAAAGAATTGTAAAATCTATCAAGATTGATACTTTTATTAAATATCAAAATGGCAATTTAGTTAATGATTTTTATGACCCTGATAAGAAAGTAGATATACAAAAACATCAGAATTCGAAATTGTATTCAAAAATTGATTTAAATAAAGAGGAAGATAAGTCATATTTTACAAAAGTAATATCAGCATTTGAAAATTTTACAACATTTTTAAGAGACGATGATGCTATTATTGATCACACATACTTATGGGATATAATTTCAATGCCTAATAAATATTTATTTCCAGATGGTGTAAATTTAATTATTTTCCAATTGCCACACGACGATATAACAAACAATGTTCAGCTATTATGTCCAACAAATCATTATTCTAGTGAATTTTATGAAGCAAGAAAACCATCAATATTCTTAATAAAAGAAGATGGTTATTACGAACCAATATATTCTTATTTAAACAATGGGAAAAAAATTATTGTCACAAAAGAATTTAAAGAACGCGACCCGCAATTATCAAAAACAATGAGAGCGGTATTTAAAGAGCTAATTAAGCCATTTTTTGAGTTAATATGTAGACCATTAGATAGTATGCCAAAAAATATATACAAAGCTAAAAGGCCATTACTTTTATACAATTTAGTTCAAAAATTAGATAAATATGAATATACTATTGAGAAATTAGTAATGAATTTTAACAATAAAATTATAGGCGTTATAGCTAAAGAACCAAAACCTTCGAAGAAAACAGGATTTATTCCATGTTATCCATCAGCACTTAATGAAAATTTAAAGAAAGGGTTGGATTTTGTTTTTATGAATGATGAAACATTGTGGAATACATATAATGCAACAATAGACTTTTTAGATAAATTACACAGGAAAAGTGCAAAAAGAAAAGATGAACCAGATATTCCTTGTAAACCTGAATTTAACATTGTAGAAGACGAAATGGTTGTCGGTATATTAACGAATACAAATCAATTTATACAAATATCTGAACCTATTAGAGCCGATGAAATAATTTCTAAATTAGATTTGCCATCGATCACAGATGAAGATTATATTGTCAATTCGAAAGACAGACCAATGATTCAAGCCGATAGTCAAATTATGACACAAAATGTTGTGGATGTTGAAAGGGAAGATTATATTAAAAAGATAAAACTAGAAACTAGCTTCTATAATGTTTTCAGAAATACTATCAGAATTTTATTGAACAATTATGAAAATATTAAAATTAGAGTGAAAATCGAAACAGAAATGGCAAAAGAATATATTATATATTCTGATAAACTAACAAATATCAATAGACTATTAAGACAACTAGTAGGTGATAAAATTCAATTTATTGGTGATAAAAATTATTACAAACTTATTAATGAAGTCTCTACGTGTATTGTAAAAGATGCAGATAAATGTAAATCAACGCCTAATTTATGTGTTGTCACAGAAAATGGCAAATGTAATATTATTTTGCCAGAGAGAAATTTAATAACAGATAAGGAAAACGAACCCATTTATTTTGGTAGAATGGCAGATGAATTAATTAGATATAATAGAATTAAGTCATTCATGTTACAACCACAAACTTATTTATCATTTGGAAACATTGGGTATAATTTAAGAGATAACGAAATTATATTAATTCAATCATCATTAACACAGGAATACTTTGAAAACTTAATTCCTGTTGTTGCAAACAAATATGTTAGATATAATTCTTATGATGAGACACAACCAAACATCACACAGTTATATGATAATAAAGTTCCTTCACTTGATCAAGCAATTGGAAGAAAAAATAAATTAATATGTGATAAAATTGACAATGACCATATTAAATCAAGTGTTTGGAAAAAATGCTTTCCAGACAACTTTATTGAAACAGAGTACAGTAAATATAATTTTTGTACATTTAATTTTATAATTGACATCATAGAGAGAAAAACAAAAGAAAGATTTACTATAAGCGATATTAAAAATCAACTATATGATGAATACAAAAAATATTTGGAAAAATACAAAGAAAAAATTGTTGACATTTTAATTATCGAAGGTAAGAAAACATTAGGCGACCAAGTTCATGCTGATACATTAACATTTGCTAGTTTTATTTATACTGATAATTATTTTTTAACAACATTAGATTTATGGTTACTAGTTAATAGATTTAAAATACCGACCATATTTATTTGTCAAAAATTTATATTACAAACTAAATATGAAAAACATTTATTTGTTGGTTATGGAGATGAAAATGATAAATTTGCTTTCGTAGTTTTGCCTGGTTTTAGACCAGAAAATGTCCCTAACTTTAAAATTATCAAAACAGATAAGGGCGATGTTTTTATTTCTCTCAAGGAAATAAATGAAGAATGCATTGAAAATATTGAAGAAGCTATAAGAAATAAGATAGACATTGAAGATTATCTTCAAAATTTTATACTACCACCTAAAACTAATTATGTAAAGAAAAAACCATTATTAATTATGTCTGATAGTGAAGAAAAAGAAGTAAAACCCAAGAAATCCAAAATAATAATTGAAGAAACTAGTAAGGTTTCGGTAGATATTCCAATTATAAATAATGTAAAAAAATCTAGAAAAATTAAAATTAAAGGAGACCCAAAAAATAAATCGAGGAGAAAACAAGGCGTGAAAAAACGTAAATTGCTAATAGTCGACAGTTCATCAACGGAACAAGTTTAACTCTAGAGTTCTAGAGACCATTCTCCATCATCTTCCTCTTCATTATTCCAAAAATCTTCTTCATCCTGTACATTCTGTTCATCTTCATCTTCATCATCTTCTTCATTTAAATCATCTTCTTCATTTAAATCATCTTCTTCATTTAAATCATCATTTAATTGTGGTTGAGAAAAATGTGTAGTATCATTGAAAGTATATTCCAACTCATCTTCACTTTCTTCATAGTTATCTTCATCTTCTTGTGGCTCATTAATATACGATAAATGATTAGTCATGAATGTCCCAATATCATATGTATTAAATTTTTTATGTTTCATATTAAATTCAATATGCGATTTCACTCTTTTACATTTTCCATTTTTTATAACATTTTTAAATCTAATAATTTTTCTTCCGAATTGTGGATTAAAACATTGAAATTCTTGCAATTTTTTATACAACTGTTTATTAGCTTCGATTTTATTTTTGTTAACTAAAGAATAGCAAGATGTTAAATGTAAATATAAGTATGGTTTCATAATTCTAATGAGTTCATCTTCTGGAAATTCTTCTGAAATCGTAATTTTGTTAATTTGTTTTGAAAATTTATTATTAAATGTGTCGACTATTGATTTAATTTCAATCAAAAGAGTTGGTTTTGTAGTATTATTTAAATAATTTTTAATCACATATTCTCTCAAAATATGTTCATAACGATTTACAAACATAGTTATATCAAAATTACATTCTTTAAATTTGAGAAATATATCAAGATATTTATATTTTATAAATGTAATTTTAGCGTTTAAAGCTAAATAAATATAGATGTAGTATAGTATTGATTTCCCAAATGGAACATTGTTATAAGGATTTTTAATAGAAATAGGTTCAGAAAAAACTAAAAAACTATTTGTTAATGATGCATAAATAATCTTGAGCAATTCTTCAATTTTGAATAAATATCTTGAATTTATATGATACAAGCATATAACGTTAGGCTCATTTTCTGCAATTTTGTTAAGATGTAAATCAGTATCAATAATCAAATTGGATTTTTTATATTTATATAAATATGCTAATCTATTTAGTCTATGATATATACTTTGTATTTTACAAAATAAATTAAAAAAACTATCCTTTTCATTTTGTTTTATTAAAAAATAAAAATTATTTAAAGTTTCATCAATAAAGTGAAACTTATTTTTATAAGATTTAAATGATTCGTTACACATAATGCTAAAAAAAATTTTATCTATTCCTGATATTTTATCAGCGTTGTTATATTTAATTGAAAAAATATTATTATCTAAATTAGTTACCTTATTAATTATTTCGTTAAAACTACTCATTATTAATGAATAATATAATTATTTATATTTATATTATTTTAACTATTTAATACCCTGGATTGTAAGAATTGTCTCTTCCTATATCTTCAGCTTTGATTGTAATAACATTATTTTGTATAGCAATTCTGTTTGGTCCACAAGGGTCATCAGGATTTTCTACAGCTCCAAAGAATTTCTCAATTTCTTCATCAGCATCAACATATTTATATTCGTTAGCAGCTTCTAACTTTTGCATTTCATCAATATCTAACACTACTTGAAATGCAGCTGTTCCAAAATGTCCTTCTTGACCACACATAATATTAGCGGATACACCTCTTAAAGTATCAAGTTCGGCATGTCTAGCAGCTTTTAAGAACATTTCGGGTGTCTCTTCAAATGAAGCTTTAGCAATTGGTCCAATGTTATCATTGTTAATTCCGTGTCTGAAAATTGATATCAATTTGTGAGTAAACGTCATTCTATCAACAAGAACGCTATAATTATGATAATTGATGTAAGTGCCATCAAACTCTACAACTTCAACTAATTCATTGTAAATAGCTTGTCTAGCAGCTTCAATGCCAAGAACATTGTATATTTCAATGATATCATTGCTTAACGTTCTTGTATTATCAATATAATCAAGACCTAAAACGTCTAACAAATTTGTTCCAACAGTATCAAGAACCCAAATGTCTTGTTTTTTGTATACCCCATTAACCTCTACAACATTATCTAAAATTTTTCTTAGTATTACTTTATTGATACCTTGAATTCCTCTTAATACTACTTTTTGTAGAAGTTGGTCTTGGAAGTTTTTCAAAATATAAATTTGGTCTGATTGGTCAAGAGGATTTATTTTATTTTTCTTTTGTCCATTTCTGTTATTTCCAGATTTTAAAACATCATTCATTCTAATTCTGAATATTAGTTTATCTGAGTTGAAATCAGAGTAAACACAATTAATTTGGTCTTCATAACAACTTTTTAACGTGAAATTTACATCATCCATAGTTATATTTTTCTCAAGCATAACTTCAGGGTCCATAACCATTCTAACAATCCATTTAGATTTTTCATTTTCATCGGACGCCAAATTAATATCATTACATTCATCAACTAAATTTTCAAAAGCTCTATATTGTTCAATACAATCTTTGTCTTCGTCAATTAATGTATTTAAATCATCAGGGTCAAAACAAATTTCAGTTGATTTAACAATTTCTTCTAATTTAGTATGCTCAAGCATGTACATAATTGTTCGTGCTTTATCTTTTTGTCTTTCATCTTCAGGTTTTAAGTAAATGCTTAAAGAAGGATTTTTAATTTCACTAGATAATGATAAAATTTCTTCAATTCTTGGAACGCCGCGAGTTACATTTGATTTAGAAGCTACACCAGCAAAATGGAAAGTGTTCAAAGTCATTTGAGTAGACACTTCACCAAGACTTTGTCCAGCAATCATTCCAACCATTTCACCAGGTGTGACGATTGATTTTTTATAATTAAGAACAATTGTATCAAGTAACAATACTAACGAATTCTGACTAAATCTTTTTACAACTAAAATTTCTTTAGGCGACAAATAGTAGAAGAATAATGTTTTAAACAATTCAGTTGGTGGCGAATAATAATTGTTGTTTAATTTATCGTAATAAGACTGAATAATGTTATATGCTTCAAGTGGTGTAATATCTACTAATGATGATGATGTGATTCCACATTGTCCTTGAATTGTATTGATAATGTAATTAAAAGCTACTGGACAATTTACAACTTTATCACCTTTATTTTTAAAAACATGCTTAATTATATTTAACCTGACGTCAATCATTTGATTCACTAAATTACTCATTTTAGTAGCAAATTCAACTTGTTGTTTTTTAAGTCTAGTCATTGTATTTTTTAAGAAAATGTTACTCAAAGTTTTGACCTTGCCGGATTCCTCAGGTATCAAATAATGGTTGTAAATATCTTGTATGCTCATTTCAACAATAGGCATATCTTGGTCTTCAACTTTAGTAGTATCAATTCCATCATCACCGTATTGAAATTGAACAATTTTCTTCTTATTAGTTCTGATTGTCATATCATAATTAACCATCAAGTCTTCCAAAGCTTTAATAAGTCTTCTTTGAATGTAACCAGTTGTAGAAGTTTTAACAGCAGTATCAATGAGACCAACACGACCACCCATAGCGTGCATGAATAGTTCTTGTGGTGTTAATCCATTAATATATGAACTCTCTACAAAACCACGAGCACTTGGTGAATCATCGTATTTAGTAAAATGTGGCAAAGTTCTATGTTCAAATCCATAAGGAATACGTTTTCCATCTACGTTTTGTTGACCTAGACAAGAAATCATGAAGGAGATATTTAAATCTGAACCTTTAGAACCCGCTTTAACCATTTCAACAAATCTATTTCCTTGAGATAAATTTTTTAATCCAATCTTACCAGCTTCTGCTGTAGCTTGATTTAAAACGCTATTGACTTGAGTTTCAAATTCTTCTTCATTAGTTTTGCCAGTATTATTTTCGAATACTCCTAATTGAACTTGATCAATCAAGTTTTTAACTTCATTTTTTTTATTTGTAATTACTTTTACAATTTCTTCATTGGTGCTTTGATTTGAAATTAAATCACTAATTCCAACGCTAAAGCCAGCATTTTTCATATATTCAGTTACAATATTTTGTAAGTCATCAATAAATTTAGCTGATGACATATTGCCAAAATCATTACAAACTCTTTGCAAAAGACCTCTTGACCTTCCTCCTAACACTCCTTTATCCATTTGACCTTTAATATATTTTCCATTCTTAATCTCAATCTTATTCTTAATTGATAATGGTGGCATAATTTGACTTAAAATTTCATAGTTGGTAATTCCACCTTCTTTTTCAATATCTTTCAAAAGTTCATTTTCATTAACTCCATTAAACATCATAAGCAAACTCATTGCCTGTCTTGGTGTAAACTTTACACCTTCCTTTGAAAACAAATATGAACCAAGCATAGAATCTTGATAAATACCAATAATTGATGCATTATTAGCTGGACTAATGATTTGATAAGGTACAGCAGCTAAATTTTTCAACTCAGCTTCAGATTCTGGGTCTTGTGGCATGTGTAAATTCATTTCGTCTCCCGACGATATCCCCAATGTTTCCAAGGGGGGCGGACTGTATCTTAAGCAAGCTCTGGACGGCTAATCCTTCATCGCTCACCAACACCCGTTCAGTCTCTGAATGCCTTCCATAGTCTACCAAACGACTTTAGGAAGTAACACTGCGGATTGCCCAATTCTCTAACATTATTACCTTTGGGTTCGGCTATTAACCGAGTTCCCTCAAAATATTTCTATTAAGAGGTGGTAGTTAGAGACTCTAAGGGGTTTCCCGCATCAAGGTGTTTTGCCAATCCACCTTTTGGAAAGGTGGAGCCAAATTATTCTCAATTTTTCTAAATATTTTATAATCATTTGGCTCCACCTTTCCAAAAGGTGGATTGACTATAGGGTTTCACGTTTTTAGCGCCCCATGTTTTCGACAGAGAGTTTATCGAAATCCGCATTGTAAGGCTTTGTGTCTGCTACGTTCATTCTAAAAGTATCACCTCGTTTCATGATGCGAGCAATATGACACATCATACTCATTCTGTGAAGAGTAGGTTGTCTGTTAAATAAGATAGCATCGCCATCCATCATATGACGATGAACAATGTCACCTTCTTCTAAGACAATAGAATTTCTGTCAATATAATATTTTAATGTTATTGATTCACCATTTCGCTTCTCCAACATTTTCGCGCCAGGCCATACTTCAGGCCCATTTCTAACCAGTTTAGTTAAGAAATTTTTATTAATTTTATTAACATGAACTGGTTTCGTAATATTTTTAGCAATCTTCATAGGAACGCCTAATTCACGAATGGAAATATTTGGGTCTGCTGTAATGACAGAACGTGCGCTAAAATCTACACGTTTAGCCATAAGATTTCCTCTCATTCTTCCACCTTTTCCATTCAAACGTTCTTTAATCGACTTCAAAGGTCTGCCTGAACGTTGTGCAACTGGAGCGGCGCCTGGAATTTTATTGTCTACTTGAGTTGCTACATAATATTGTAATACAGTCGTCCAATCAAGAATGACACCGGGCGGAGCATTATTTTGAATTTTCTCTTGAAGTGTTTTATTAGCTTTAATAATATTTACTAAAATATGACTTAAATCATCTTCCGACCTCTGTTGTGAATCGTGCTTAACAGACGGTCTTACTGCTGGTGGCGGAACCAACATAACTTGACAAATCATCCAATCTGGTCTTGAATATACTGGACTAAAACCCATAAAATTAACATCTTCATCTGATATTCTCTTAAATAATTTTAAAACAAATTCTGGTGTAACCATTACATCCATTGGTTCAGATTCAGAATCTTCTGGTTTCCATTCGGCATAAATTGTTGCTAATCCTTCTTTTCTGATTTTATGTGGCTGAAGACATCCACAACCATCTTCAGTATCTTCGCCACATCTTTTAATTTTACTTGCTAATGAAAATACATACTTCCATCGCGAATCTCCTTGAAGTTTTAAAGCTTGCTTATATTTTTCTTTACTAATAAGAAGTTTGCTACATTTATAACAAACACATTGTAAAATTTTTTGAATAGTATTTAAGTATTGAATATAAAACACCGGTTTTGCCAATTCAATATGACCTGAATATCCTGGTGTTTGCATATAATCCAAACCATCTGTAGGGCAAATTAATCCAGGCTCTAAAACGCCCATTCTTGGGTCAAATAACCCTCCAATTACTGGTTTATTATTAATATATGTATCCCTACTAGTAATCTCAGCAACTGAACCCTTTCTAATTTCATCCGGGGATAATATACTAAATTGAATTCCAATGACCTTGGAAACATTCATAGAATTATAATTGGAACTTGTGAACTTGGACATCTCTTATAATATATGAGATTAGATTTAAATTGTTTTTCTTAATCAATTTTAAATTGATTTATTAAATTATTTTATTGATAAAATCTTATATTCTATTTCCATTATCAATATTAAAATATTTAAGTTCAAAAACTTAATTATCATATTAAGTTACAGTAATTATAAGAATTGATTGACTATCTCTTAAAATAACTAAAGAATTGACAATTATAACCATCTTTAGCATTCAACTATCTATAAACAATTAAATTTAGATTTTAAAATAAAATTGATTTTGATTTAAAATTAAAATTATAAGATATATAATATAAGAATGACGCGCGATATTTCAAATAAGTTATCTAAGAGAGAGCAGATTAATAGTTCTAATAAAAAAGATGATGCTAATCTTAAGAAAAAGAAAAATGAAACATCTGACAGTGAAGATGATGAACATGGAAGCGATTCAAACGATGAAGAAATAGATATGCATGAATTTCGCAAATATGTTCAAAAAATATTTCCTTCAAAGCATATGGATAAAAAAATTAAGGCTGGTGAAAAATTAAAAAAAATGGCTCAAGAAGAGGAAGAAGTTGTAAAACCCAAAAAGAAGTTTTCAAAGAAACCTAAAAAAACTGTTGAAGAATCTGATGAAGAATATTGGGAAACTGAAACAGATGAAGACGAAAAACTTAAAACTAGAAAAATAACAAATTCAAAAAAGGCGAAAAAAGATAAAAAAAATAAGAAAATAGAAGTTTCAGATGATGAATCAATTTCATTGGGTTCTCATGATACAGAGGAAGATGAAGATTATGAAGAAGGAGATGAAGAATTTCAAGATGAAGATTATGAAGAAGAACCTGTTAAGGAAGCAATCGTTAAGCCTGGTAAATTTAACATTATATTTACAATTGGAGGTGCCGAAGCCGAAGACGAAGACGAAGACGAAGAATGGGACGAAGATTATGAAGATTGCGAAGAATCAAATGATGATACAGAAGATGAAGATGAAGAAGTTTCTACAGATGAATCTTCTGAAGAAGAGGAGGAAGTAAAACCTAAAAAGAAGAATTCTAAATCTTTGCCAAAAAAGAAAAATGCGCCTAAAAAAAATGAGGAAAACGCTTCAACAACTGATGACAAAAACCAAGTTCTTGCTCAATTAAAAAATTTATTGTCACAGAACCCAAAGGATAAATCAATTGAAAAATGTATCGAAGTTTACGAAGAAGATGTTAAAAAGGAAAAGGATAAGAATGAAAAAAAGAAGAAAAAGCAAAAAGAAAAAAATATGAGAATTTTTAGAAAAATTATCAGAGATAAAAATACTATGAACGATTTCTCATTCTACGAAAAATTGGATACAGAAAATCAGAAAAAATTAATTAAAGAATTAAGAGAAATAAATAAAATTACAAGAATTGAGAAGCCTTATAGAATGACACTTTTAGAAGCTGATATTCCTGTAGAATTCAAAGCTGCTGCTATGAAAAAGGTAAACTCATTAAGATATATGGAGCCAGGGAGTGGCGAGTTTTATAAAATTAAAAATTGGGTTGATACGTTCATGAAGGTCCCGTTTACAAAATATCAAGACTTGCCAATTAGTATAGACAACGGAGTTGATAGCTGCCATGAATTTATGGAAAATGCTCAAAAAACATTAGATTCAGCAGTTTACGGATTAAATGATGCCAAGATGCAGATAATGCAGATGTTAGGTCAGCTTCTAACTAATCCTAAAGCAATTGGAACTGCTATTGCAATTCACGGACCCCCTGGAACAGGTAAAACTAGTTTGGTGAAAGACGGAATTAGTAAAATTTTAAACAGACCATTTGCTTTCATTGCCCTAGGTGGTGCTACAGATAGTAGTTTCTTAGAAGGTCATGGATATACTTATGAAGGAAGCACCTGGGGCAAAATTGTTCAAATTCTGATCGATAGTAAGTGTATGAACCCAGTAATTTATTTTGACGAATTAGATAAGATAAGTGATACTCCTAGAGGAGAAGAAATTGCTGGAATATTGACACATTTAACTGACACAACACAAAACTCACAATTTCATGACAAGTATTTTGCTGAGATTAATTTTGACTTAAGTAAATGTTTATTTATATTTAGTTATAATGACGAGTCAAAGGTAAATCCTATTTTGAAGGATAGAATGTATAGAATTAAAACAAAGGGTTATTCTGGAAAAGAGAAGACGGTAATTGCAAATAACTATTTATTACCAAAAATTAGAGAACAAGTAAAGTTTACTGAAAAAGATATTATTATTCCAGACGATGTTCTAAGCTATATCAACGAGACACATTGCCAAAAAGAAGACGGTGTCAGAAATATGAAACGTTGTTTAGAAATTATTCATACAAAGTTAAATTTATATAGATTAATGAAGCCAGGTTCAAATTTGTTTGAAGGAGAAATGTCATTAAAAGTAGCATTTCCTTTTAAGGTGACAAAAGATATTGTAGATAAATTGATCAAAAAGGAAGAGCAAAATGTATCAGCTTTATGGAGTATGTATGTTTAAATAATATAAAGTAACAATATAAAAATAACGCTATATAAATAATATTATGAGTCTAGAATATTATTTACTTTGTAGAAAAAAGTACGAACAAATATTACATGATTTAACAGATATAATAGAAATATATGATTCGATTAATGAATTTACTAAGTTAGAGGAAAAAAATTTAGATAAAGAAGAATGTGATTTTTTTTGTCCAGCAGTTTTTAGAAATCATTTTATTGGACAAAAAAATTGTGTAAAGTATAATAAACGTATATGTGAGAATAAAATAGCAGAATTATGTAAGCACGAATTTGAAGAAGATATTATAGATATAACGCCTGAAAGAAGTGAAAAAATAACTTATTGCAAAATTTGTGAATACACAAAATAATATATATATTATTTTCCTACTTAAAGACGTGCTACTACATAATGAAGAGAAATTCAATCATTTATGGAAAAAGGGCCATTTTTTCTTCCCTACACATGTAGAGAAAAATACTGATTTCAAAAAATGAAAAGTATTTTAACTTTTAAAAAATGGACAAAAAAAATGTCCAAAAATTAAAAGCTTGAATATTTTATGCAAAAACAGTGGAACGTGACGATAAAAAAAATTATCGTAAAGGCCATAGAAAAAATAATTTTAATTTTGTGACGATATTTTTTTTAATTAAAATTTAAAGATTTTTTCTAAGGATTACATATGGAGGACAAGGATGACAAAATTAAGGAAAAAAGTAGCCATAAAGTAGCTCAAGTGTTTTATTGTAAAATATGTGACTATAATACGAGCAAAAAAACTAACTACGACAAACATATAACTACAAATAAACATCAAAGGATGACAGAGGATTACATTGGAGGACAAAAAGTAGCCAAAAGTAGCCAAAAAGTAGCTAGCCTTACCTTCAAATGTGAATGTGGAAAAAAATATAAACATCGACAGGGATTATGGAAACATAAAAAAACTTGTTTTGGAAATTGTGTAGACGATGATTTTTCTGACGTTAATCATGATAAAAAAAATATAAAGTTAAGTGAACCTATAGCTGATAAAGACTTAATAATGATGTTAATAAAAGATAACAATGAGTTGAGAAAAATGATGATGGAACAACAGTCATTAATGTTAGAGAATAATAATAAAGTATTAGAAATATGTAAAAATGGCACAAATAACACTACAAATACTCATATGAATTCACATAATAAAGCATTTAATTTGAATTTCTTTTTGAATGAAACGTGCAAAAATGCGATGAATATTATGGATTTCGCTGAGTCGATACAGTTACAACTGTCGGATTTGGAATCAGTTGGTGAAATGGGATATGTAGAGGGTATTTCAAGCATTATCGTAAAAAATTTAAAAGCATTGGATGTAACTAAGAGACCTATTCATTGTGCTGATAAAAAAAGAGAGATAATTTATATTAAAGATGAAGATAAATGGGAAAAAGAAGACGATGATAAGAAAAAAATAAGAAATGTAATAAATAAAGTTTCACGCAAGAATGAGCGGTTACTTCAAAAATATAAAGAATTACATCCTGGCTGCAATTTTAGTGAATCAAAATATTCAGACCAATACAGCAAATTAGTAATAGAAGCAATGGGTGGTTCTGGAAACAATGATGAAGAAAAGACAGAAAAAATAATAAGAAATATAGCAAAAGAGGTGGTAATTGATAAGTCAGTTCTTTAACCGAAGGTATCTTTGATTTGACCGAATATAGGCTCTTTAAGTAGTTTAAATATATTATTAACTAAATATATTTAAAGAAGGTTTATAAATATCTGAATTTTCTAGACTGTCTAGTCCTTCTATGATTTTTATTTATTTTTCTAGTTTGCTTCTTATTTGATTTAATATATTTACGTAGATTTTCAACCGAGTTTTTATATTTTTTTGTAATCCCTTTCTGTCTTAACTTCTTAGAATTTATGACTTTTCTAGATTTTTTTATATTTTTTATTTTCCTACCTCCACCGACTCCAGAACAACCAGGTAAATTCTGTAAGGTTTTAAACTTTTCAACTGCTTCCGCAACACATAAAGGGTTTTTGTCTGGGTGAAAAATCAAAGATTGTCTTCTGAAGTCTTGTTTATTTTCACAAGGTTTAGGA
>Ga0194116_10003037_pt1 | contig 20684 bp, 16 predicted proteins | sample TA2MahsurfametaG_4_FD_148617 | JGI IMG/M metagenome (GOLD analysis project Ga0194116, IMG submission 148617) | Freshwater microbial communities from Lake Tanganyika, Tanzania - TA2015008 Mahale S9 surface | ecosystem: Environmental > Aquatic > Freshwater > Lake | place: Tanzania: Lake...
CAGCAATAACCTGAATCATGCTTTGTGGAAGTTCCTATCACCTTTCATTAAACCCTGCCGAATGAGTATCTTTGTAGAGGTGGGCGGGGAAAAATTATCATTTGCCGAAAAACTGGTGTTGGCTGTTATGGAGGACAACCCCAAAGGCACCATGAATGCCAACAGGATACTGAGCTGTATCCCTCGTGAGGCAGGGCTTAACACCGATTTGGTTTACAAAGCGCTGCTGCGGCTTACCCATATTGGCAAAGCCGAACAACCCAATAAAGGCCAGTTTCGCGTTAAACATTCTGCGATGCAAATACGCGGTGTTATTGAATTTGTGCGCAGTGGTGATGCTTTTGTAACACCTGAAAATGCCGGTCAGGAGACAAATGACATACACGTTCATTCCGAATGGCTGAACCGCGCCCTACCCGGCGATACCGTGGAAGTGGAAGTATTAGGACGCGGGAACCGCCCGTCAGGAAGGGTTTTGAAAGTTATCAGCCGCAGCAAGCGGCGCTACACAGGCAATTTGGATGTTTTTGATGGAAATGCATACCTGATTGCGGATAAAGCTCCATTCAAAACAGACATTAAGATTGACGGCAAGGTAGATTCAGGCCTGGACGGCATGAAGGCGGTGGTGGAAGCATTTGATTTTCCCGAGAAAAAACAAAATCCGCTGGGCAGGCTGGTGGAAGTACTAGGCAAACCGGGCACCAATAATACCGAAATGCACGCCATTTTGGCTGAATTTGGCTTTGCGGTTTCGTTTCCTGATGATGTGGAGAAAGAAGCCGAAAACTACAGCGAACAGATACCCGCAGCCGTACTCGAGAAAAGACGCGATTTCAGAAACATACCTACCTGCACCATAGATCCTGTGGATGCCAAAGATTTTGACGATGCCATCTCCTACCGCAAACTCGATAACGGACTGGTAGAGCTGGGGGTGCACATCGCCGATGTGAGCCATTTTGTAACCGAAGGCAGCCGCCTGGATCAGGAAGCGTTTCATCGTGGAACCAGTGTGTATCTGGCAGACCGAACGATTCCCATGCTGCCGGAGAAACTCAGCAACAACCTTTGCAGTCTGCGCCCGAACGAAGACAGACTGGCCTTCTCAGCGGTTTTTGTGATGGATGAAAAATGTGATGTTAAAGAAAGGTGGTTTGGCAAAACCGTCATCCACAGCATACGCCGTTTCTCGTACGAAGAAGCGCAGGAAAGAATAAAAACGGGAGAAGGCGACTGGGCCAAAGAACTTGGCGAACTGAATACAATTGCGGAAACCTTTCAGCGCAAACGCTTTAAATCAGGATCTATATCGTTTGAAACCGATGAAATAAGATTCAAGCTTGACGGTCAGGGCAAACCTTTGGAGGTACTGGTAAAAAAACGATTTGAGGCGCACAAACTCATTGAGGAATTTATGCTGCTGGCAAACCGGGAAGTGGCGCATTACATCAAAACCCTGCAAAAACCGGAGCTGCCTTACATTTACCGTACCCACGATGCACCGCCCACCGAGCGCCTGATTGAGTTTTCAAGGTTTTGCAAATTGTTTGGATATAGAATTGACATCAGCACTGAAGCAAACCTTAGGGCCAGCATGAACAAATTGCTGAAAGAGATTGAAAGCAAACCGGAGGAAGATGTCTTGCAGCAAATGGCACTGAGATCCATGACCAAAGCCGTTTACACATCGCAGAAAAGCACCCATTTTGGACTGGCGTTTGATTTTTACACCCATTTCACCTCTCCCATACGCCGCTATCCCGATCTGATTGCCCACCGCCTGCTGCAGCATTATTTACAAAGCAGAAAAGAAGCCATTTCGGCCGATAAAATTGAAGATATGGCCAAACACAGCAGCAATATGGAACAGAAAGCTGCAGAGGCAGAACGCGCCAGCACCAAATACAAAATGGCCGAATACCTGGAAGACAGATTGGGACAATACTTTGAAGCCATTGTGAGCGGACTTACCGAATGGGGTATTTATGCCGAAATTATCGAGAACCACTGCGAAGGCATGATAAAGTTGAGCGATATCAAAGGCGACCAATACGAATACTTCGAATCAGAGCGAAAAGTTATGGGACGAAGAACCCGGAAGACTTACTCTCTGGGAGATGTTATCAACATCAGGGTAATAAATGCAAATCCTCTGATGCGGCAGATTGATTTTCAGCTTTCCGAGTGGTAATTACTTTCCCAACGCAATACGAATATGCCCCAGGTGGGTGTTTCCATGCCATGCATACATGGCAATGAGCTGCGCGAGGGAAAACGACCTGTTTTGCTCAGGATGAAAGAAGGTACGTGAGAGCAATTCGGGTGTTTTTAGGGTTTCAAGCAGCAGCAAACTCCAGCGCTGGTGAATTCCCACCAGCATCAGGTGTGAAGCTTCAAAAGCAAATCCATAATCCTTACCTTCAGCCCAAGTATTTTCGTTCCATGGCTTAATAGCAGGATTTTCTTCCGTAAGTGTCAGTTTGGTTCTTACCCAGGCATTGAGGTGGGCATCTGCTAGGTGGTGGATAATCTGCCGCACATTCCAGCTACCGTGCCTGTATGTATTCTCCGCACTTTCTGCGGATATTCCGTTGAGCAATTTGCTTAATTCATTGGGCAGTGCTTGAATCTGTAGCACATACTCAAGCAATTCTTCTAGCGGATATTCTGTTCTTTCAACATCAAATTTACCGACGGGATATTTCAGGTGTTCCATAAATCGGTGTTATACGATGATATTAAATCCTGTATATGGTATAAGACATTCAGGGACGCGAATTCCATCGGGGGTCTGGTTATTTTCCAGCAAAGCTGCAACAATACGCGGAAGGGCGAGTGCACTGCCATTCAGACTATGTGCTTGTTCGATTCTACCGTCTGCATTGCGATAACGGCATCTCAGACGATGCGTCTGAAATGTTTCACAGTTGCTCACAGAGCTGCATTCCAGCCAGCGGTTTTGGGCTGCGCTCCACACTTCTATATCGTAGGTTTTTGCAGATGCAAAGCCCATATCGCCTCCACACAACAGCAACACGCGGTGGTGGAGCCCCAGTTGCTGCAATAAACCCTGCACATACGAACTCATATCCTCCAGCACCTGATAGCTGTTTTCTGGCTTCACAATCTGCACAATTTCCACCTTATCAAACTGGTGCAGGCGGTTAAGGCCGCGCACGTGGGCTCCGTAACTGCCTGCCTCACGGCGAAAACAGGGGGTGTAGCCCGCATTTTTTACTGGTAGTGCGCTTTCCTCCAGGATCACATCGCGGTACATATTGGTTATGGGCACTTCAGCGGTAGGTATCAGGTACAAATCATCCAGCGGAACGTAGTACATCTGTCCTTCCTTGTCGGGCAGGTGTCCGGTACCAAAACCACTGTCGGCGTTTACAACGACAGGAGGCTGTACTTCGGTATAGCCGGCTTTGTTCGCTTCGTTCAGAAAAAACTGAGTGAGTGCACGTTGCAGTATAGCCCCTTTGCCTTTGTATACCGGAAAACCGGCACCGGCAATTTTAACACCCAGTTCAAAATCGATTATATCATATTTAGCCACCAAATCCCAGTGTGGCTGGGCGTTTACCGGCAAAACAGGAACCGAACCCCAGGTAAGCAGGGTGTGGTTGTCATCGGCAGATTTTCCGCGAGGTACTGATTCGTGGGGTGTATTCGGCAAAGAAATAATCAGTTCTTTGACACGGGCTTCCAGCGTTTCCACGTTGGTTTCAAGAATTTTTAAACGCTCTTTAATGGTTGCGGTCTCTGCTTTTTTCTGCTCTGCCTCTTCCCTTTTGCCTGACTTCATCAATTCCCCGATTTCTCGGGCAATCTGGTTGCCACGGGCCTGATTCTGCTCCATTTCGGAGCGGCAATCGCGGGCTTTTTTATCAGTATCCAGAATTTCCTTTACGGTTCCGGCGGCATCGATACACCTGATTGAAAGTCGTTTGATTACTTCATCGGCATTGGAACGAATGTAGGCGAGCTGTATCATGGTTGGTGTGTGCAAAAATACAAAGTAGCCCTGCTATAAAACCCATAAACTTTTCAGTTTCGTGTCTTCAGGCCCATTTCTAGGCCTTTTTGGCGTGTAAATGCCAGTGCGGCATCCGTCTCATTGGGAATTTCACCGTCCAAGATGGCGTCTCTGACTGTGTTTTTTAGCTCCCCGATAAGCTTTGGGTCACGGATATCGAACATTTCCAGAATATGATTACCGGTAACTACAGGCTGCCAGTTACGCATGGCATCGCGTTCAGTAACGTCTTTAATCTTTTCGGCTACCTTTTCCAGATTGGCAAGGTGACGGGCCACCTTCATTTCATCTTTGCTGGTAATGTCTGCACGGCAAAGGTTTAGCAGGTCGTAAACATCCTCACCGGCATCGACAATCAGGCGGCGGACGGCGCTGTCGGTAACAATCTCCTTGCTCAGCACGATAGGCCGCAAATGCAGGGCCACCATTTTCTCTACGTAGCGCATTTTGTCATCCAGCGGCAGGCGCATTTTACGAAAAATACCTTTCACCATGCGGGCACCCCGGTCTCCATGTCCATGGAATGTCCAGCCTACTTCTAGGTCAAACCTTTTGGTAGCGGGCTTTGCAATGTCGTGGAGTATGGCCGACCAGCGCAACCAGAGATTATCACTCAGTTCGCAAAGGTTATCCAGCACCTTGAGGGTATGGTAGAAATTATCCTTGTGGCTCTTCCCCATTTTGGTTTCTACACCATACAGGGCGGTAAACTCAGGAAAAATCAGCTGCAGAATACCCTTATCAAACAAAATTTCAAAACCCTTACCTGGCTGTTTGCACATGATGATGCCGTTCAGTTCATCTGTGATGCGCTCCTGCGATACTATTGATATACGTTCTGCGTTTTTGGCCAGTGCCGCCATTGTTTCCGGGTGAACGGCGAATCCAAGGCGCGTGGCGAAGCGCACAGCGCGGAGCATACGCAAGGGATCATCACTGAAAGTCACATCGGGATCCAGCGGTGTGCGTATAATCTTGTCCTGCAAATCTTGCACGCCGTTGAAAGGATCCATCAATTCGCCAAAATCGGCCTTATTGAGACTCAGGTACATGGCATTGATGGTAAAATCACGGCGGGTCTGATCATCAGCTAGCGAACCGTCTTCTACGGCGGGTTTGCGGCTTTTGCGGTCATAACTTTCCTTGCGTGCACCGATAAACTCGATGATGTAATCGCGGGTTTTTATTTGTGCGGTGCCAAAGCTCTTAAAGTAAGCAACGTGGGTATCTCCGGGCAGTTTTTTGGCCACTTTTTCGGCAAATTCCACCCCGGAACCCAGCACCACGATATCGATATCCTTAGTAGGTATTCCCAGCATCAGATCGCGAACAAAACCTCCTACCACCCAGGCCTGAATACCTGTTTGGGCGGCCACGCCGGCAATGACTTCAAACTCTTCGGTTTGCAGTACCTGATGCATGGGGCAAAGATACGGCCTGTATGTTACCTTTGCCTGTATGCGGGCGCTTAAAAACCAGATATTGCCGTATACATGGCTAGGTTTTGGTCTGCTTTATCTCTTTTTGCCCGGCATCAATCCTTCCGGAGATGCTGTTGGATACACCGGCGAGTATATGCAAAATGCCGGATCGGGGAAATGGCTTTTTTCGCCACATCATTTGCTATACGGGCCTTTCGGACAATTCACCTACGGGCTGATTGGAAAACATTTAACGTATTACCATTTGTGGATGCAAATGATGAATGCCATAGCAGCTGCCGCATCGCTCTATCTGCTAAAACGCTGTATTGAAATTATTACAGACCAAAAAACAACAGCCTTTGTTGCGGTATTGCTTGCCGGTGGTGCCTTTGCCACCATGCGCTTTGCTACGGAAAACGAAACATATATACTGCCGCTGTTATTCAGCCTTTGTGGAACATGGTTTTTACTGGGCTGCAACAATGAATCAAAAAATGGGCGGCCATATCTGGGATTTGGGCTTTTGGCAGTGGCGGTTTTATTTCACCAGATCCATTGCTGGTGGTGGCTTGCAGCGGTTTTATTTTCCCCCGCAGATAAACAAAAATGGCGTGCGGCATTGGTTTCTCTAGGGTTAATCGTGTTTGCCTATATCGGTGCTGCAGTCTACCAGCATAAAACATGGTGGACGTATCCTTTTTCGGACGCATTGGGTGGAACTGTGAACCTTATTCCGGGAATTGACAACCTAAAATTTAGCATTATCAACAGCATTCGCGTCTGGGTCCAGGTACATGGCAACATTCCGTATTTTCTCGATGAATGGCCGTGGTTATGTGCTTTTGTCGCATTTTCAGCAGGATTTATAGCTTTTGCGATTTTTACTAAAAGAATACATGTCGACAATAAAAAATCGCAAATCAACTCTATACACCTGCGCTGGCTGCGGTTTGCACTCCTTTTTCAGTTTTTGTGGGCAGTATATTCGGTCGGCAATGCCGAATTCATGGTTATGATTCCGTTTTTGCTGTTGCTTTCATGCCCAGGTGTATTACTGAATCTACAAAACAGATTGTTTCCTGCGGCTTTGGCTATCCTTTTCTGGAATTTGGGCGTATTTTTAATTCCCAATTCCAACATTAAAACTATCCGATATGAGGCTGAATTGAAATTGCTGATGAAAATTGCAGAAGAGGAAAAACTGGAAACTCTGACTTTTATAGCCAGAGAAAGGGTTATGCTGGAGAACTATCTTTCTATTCAAACACCGGATTATCAGCAACGCTTCAGGGGTGCGGGCATTCAACTGATGGATACGGATTCGCTTTTGTCAGTACAAAAACAAACAATATATACGGATATGTTTGATTATCCCATGCCACTAAGCAGAAACAACATGACACAAAATAAAGCTTTTAAAAAACCTGCCAATGCTGTTGCGGTAGGATCTGAGCCAACATTGTATGGTGGTCTTTATATTTACAAACTTCCTTCAAAGAAATGAGTATCCGTTCTTTCCGCCATGCTTTGTCAGGTATAATCTTACTTTACTCTACCAAATCACGAGCCCAGCAAGCCATTTGGCCTAGCAATGGAAATATCTTTGACCGCAAGATACACCGAATCGATATTTTTCTGACGACTGACAGCTGGACAAAGATTTTCGGACCGGGATTCTCCACCTTCCTGACCTTGGTGCTCGTTCCGGCAATGTATTTATCGAATGAAAAAATCAAAGTGAAAGTTTTGGATGGTTCGGAGAAAATTACAATCCGGATAAAACACATCCCCTGACGCACTAGATAAAATAAAAGTTTAAAAATGACAGCCTTACAGGATTTCTCCCAAGAATTATCAGATATGGGATTTGTCCTGGGTGCAGATTTTCTTCATTTTAAGCACGCATGCGGCACTGAGGTTCGATATATTCCTTTGGAATCAGAATATGAAGTAAAAAAGGAAACTGTTTTTCAGGTTATCGTGCATGAAGACATATGGCTGAACCACAAAAATGCTGTCATAAACAGGCTAACAGCTTTAACTGGCAATACCAAACGAATTCACGGAAGAGAATGTTCTGTAATTCGAATTGACAGTCCAACTGCCCGGAATTTTCTGGATCTCTACCACACGGGCGGTTTTGTTAACGCATATTTCAAATATGGTCTTTTTTTTAGGAATGAACTCGTTGCAGTAGGTTTATTTGGAAAATGCAAAACTTTTAAACCTGAAAACGAGCAAGCCTTTAAAAGTGCAGAACTTACCCGTTATGCAAGTAAAACAGGTATTCGTATTGCAGGCGGTATGGATAAAATAATGAGTTTGTTTTGCCGTGAGTATAGGGTGTACCATATAATGACATATGCCGATAAGGAATGGACAGACGGTAAATCCTACGTAAAACTAGGTTTCGATAAAATTGGCGATACGCCTCCCCTCCAATTTAGGGTCAATAAACAAACTGGTCAACGGATTTATGCAGAGAATAAAGCATCCTTAAAAACAGATGACTGGGTGCATAAAAGCAACTTAGGAAACATGAAACTGGTAAAAAAAATCCCCGGAATTAACTGGGTATTATAAATTTGTAAAACAAAGTAATTAATAAAGTTCAAACGTGTTTTTCTGCTTCAGAAGACCACGGGTCCAAAGTTCGGAACTGTATTTGCCTTTTTTTAACTGTCCGGCAAGCGTACCTAAAGAAGGATAATACCATTTAACTACATTCTTCTCTCCGTCAGAAACAATGGTTTGCTTGATGCTAAACAGGCTGCTCTTATCTGCAAATCCCTTATTGTCTGTGGTCAAAACTTCTCCCTCCGGACCGATAATCCTGATAGTAACTTCCTCTTCAACTGGCTCTTTGATAAATGGATTTTCTAACACATCAAATGTTATGCGAAGTTTTTCGGAGCCTTTGGCCTTTGTTGTTTCTACCTGCATATCTCGTTTTTTGCCTATACCGATGGTTAGCAAAGATCCAAACTGAGGAATAGCACCTTTGTTGACCATTTCCTTAAGGTCAGTATTTTCTTCTATGTGTGCTAATTTTTCTGCCTTCTCGTTTTCAACCTCTTTGGTTAATGCAGCTATTTTAGCCATGAGATCCGAAATCTCCTTTTGCTTTTCTTCAAGCTGTTTTTTCAGTTCAGCTAGTTTTTTCTGATCCTCTTTGGTCAAAACTGCAGTTTTATCGCCGTTGGAAGGGCCTGTGGGAACACCGGAACGTGCAATGATGGCACGTAGTGAATTGATTTGTCTCATTAACTCAATAACCTTGGGATTGTTAGGACCTTCTAGTTCTTCAATTCGTCCTGTTAATCTAGAATTCTCCTCCTGATAGCTTGAAATCAATGGGCGGAGAGAATCTTCCATTCGCTGCAGTTCGCGCTGCAGAGAATCTTTCATATGAAGAACCTGCATCTTTTCTTTTTCCGCTTTTGTGAGTTCGTCTTTCTTGGAGTATAAGTATGCATTTCCACCTATGGATGCGATCAAAAGCACTCCCAAAACAGCGGCCAAAACGTTTTTATTCATAGCTTATTTCTGTTATGCAATATTATAGTTTTTTTGCTAAAAAAACTACTCCTCCATTTTATTTGCTTTATCATTCAGATATACAATCACTTCTGAGGGAGAAATAAAAGAATTTAAAATTCTTTGCTTTTTATTCAGTAATATCCCTGTAGGTATTTTCCTGATTTTGAGTTTTTTATTTATTTTATTTGAGCTGTATCCTTGATATATAAGGGATTCATGCCGGCCGGAATATCGATGCAGATATTGACCGCTTGCTCCATAATTCAACATAACAACTTTAATACCTGCGTTTTTCATCCGGCCGATTGCATGAAGCGCAGCGCTATCTTTAATATAATCTGTCGCCTGATCGTGCCACACATACAAATAAAGTTTTTCACCTTTAAATCTGCGTATTTTTCGGTTTTTGGTTTTCTCTTTGCCCGTAGGCTCAGCATACCTGAATCTAGGCAATTTCTGACCTTTATTTAGAATAAACTTTAATTTGGCGCCTGTAAGCCTTCTAAACTTTATAAAATATCCTTCAGGATTAATAAACTCAATATAAAAAGCCGAATTGTGCCATTCCAAATATGCTTTACCGTTTTTAACCGCGCAGCTTTGAATATTTTGAAATGAATTGCCGTCATCAGCAATCATAACCTCATCTACACCATTGTCTGCATACGTTCCGTTGCAATTGGCATCTTTTACACAAATGGCAAATTTTTCTTTACCTTCGCAGCAAGTGCCAAACAATACATTCATGCGCCTGATACGAAATGAATTTTCTGTACCGGAGAAGAGTCTGCTTCCCTGCAGCTGGTAAATGGCTTTATCATTCATAGTCGCAAACTGTTTGAATTGATTCACAGGAAAATGTTCAAGCATTACCCTGAAACCATTGGGTTTATTATCAACGGCAATGGTGGTGGTTTTATGGGGTTTAATGGTATCGGGTGAACCGTCATCGGTCAAATCATAGTTGTGGTTTCGGTCCGTCCAAATTAACGTATTATAGGCAATCCAACCGGGATTTTCTATCAATAGCAAAGTATGATTTGCTGCAAAATCATCGGATTTTATGGCGCTAAAAACCCAGGTGAACCCCTTCCGAAAATGGTGACTCATGACGGGAGACTTCACTTTTTTCCAAACTGTAGCATCATTGACTTTAGCCGATGCAAAATCCAATGGATTTGCTATCGAATCTCCCCGAAATTCAAACACATTGGATACCATCATGGTTTTTGTAAACTCAGCATCAGTCCCCCTATCCGTTAAGGCAAGTTGAATATTTTGAGCCGAGAGAGGCCCTATAGCCAACCCCATTAACCAAATGAATTGTTTATTCATCTTTGCCTACTCCAATAAACTGCAAGAGAAAATACAATAAATTCACCAATGCACCTAAAGCTGCGGCCACATAAGTCATAGCTGCCCATTTTAAACAATCCTGCGCTCCGGCCAATTCGGGTTGCGAAACCAAATTTCTTTGCTTCATCCAAGTTAAAGCCCGTTTGCTGGCGTCAAATTCCACCGGAAGAGTTAACAGCGCAAACAAAGTTATCACGGCATAACAGGCAAGAATAATCCCAAGAATCAGTTGTGTGCCGCCACCAATCCCAAATCCGATAAAGGCAGCTCCAAAAATGACCACATTTAGAATAGTTGCACTGATATGCTGAAGTGGCACCAGTTTGCTGCGCAATTGAAGCATTGAATAGGCAGCGGCATGCTGAACTGCATGTCCGCACTCATGCGCAGCCACGGAAGCAGCTGCCGCATTTTCGCCATAATACACCTCCCTGCTTAAGTTTACGGTACGATTTACCGGATTGTAGTGATCTGTCAACTCCCCGTCTATCTGAATAATCTGCACATTTGAAATTCCGTGATCACGCAGCATCCTTTCTGCAATTTCTTTTCCGGAAAGTCGGTTAGACAAATGCACATTGGTATAATGATTAAACTTTAATTTTAATCTACGCTGAACAGCCATGCTTATCAGCATCATGATGATCATTATGAAGAAATATCCTGACATTACGATGGTTCTAACTATTTACAAAAACGCACAAGCATCACCACAACAGCAACCAAAAATATAAGGATACTGATACGGTTTATTCCATGCATCATGCTTAGGTACGAACTTTTTGGCCCATCCTGCTTACGAAAAGTCAGATAGGAAATAAATTTTCTTATTATCATTATTTAATAATTACATTTTCAGATTTGGTAATTGATTTTCGCACAGGCTCCATCAAATCCAGCGGGTTGTCGGCAAACTCCTGCAACAAGGCAATATCTAATACCTGCAACAAGTTGCCCACATAGTGAAACCTCATTCCCTTAAGGTAACTTTCATTTATTTCCTGCACATCTTTCCTGTTTGCTTCACATATGATAACATCCGTAATTCCGGCTCTTTTTGCAGCCAGAATTTTTTCTTTGATTCCGCCCACAGGAAGAACTTTACCCCGCAATGTAATTTCACCTGTCATTGCCACATGACTTTTTACTTTTCTCTGCGTAAAGAGAGATGCCAGTGAAGTGAGTATGGTAATACCAGCTGAAGGCCCATCCTTCGGGATGGCTCCTGCCGGAAAATGGACATGTACATCCCAGTGGTCAAAAACACGGTTGTCTATTTCCAGATAGGATGCATGTGCTTTTAAAAATGTGCGGGCTATGGTTACACTCTCTTTCATAACATCGCCCAACTGACCTGTAATGGTAAGATTGCCTTTACCCTGCATCAGTGTGCTTTCTACAAACAAAACCGAACCTCCCATCGGGCTCCAGGCAAGGCCGGTTGCGACACCCGGGGTAAGGTTGTTTTCGTAGGTTTCAAGTTCCATTTTTTCTGCGCCCAATATTTCCTGCACAATCCCCTGATTTATGGTTTTTGTGTACTTTTCTCCCATAGCCAGGCTTTTGGCCGCAGAACGTGCCAGCGCAGCAATTTTCTTGTCCAGTCCACGCACACCGCTCTCCCGTGTATATTGTTCCACAACCATTTCTAGGGCTTTGTCCTTAAGCTTGAAATCGGATGCCTTTAATCCATGCGCCTTGCTCTGTTTTGGTATAAGGTATTTTTTGGCAATTTCAATTTTCTCTTCCAGGCTATATCCGCTTATTTCGATAATCTCCATTCTATCCAGCAGGGCCGGCTGAATGGTATCTAGGTTGTTGGCCGTAGCCACAAATAGTACCTTGCTCAAATCATAATCCAGTTCGAGATAATTGTCATAGAAAGTGCTGTTCTGTTCAGGATCAAGCACTTCCAGCATTGCACTGCCCGGATCTCCCCGAAAGTCTCTGCCCATTTTGTCAATTTCATCCAGCACAAAAACCGGATTGCTGCTTCCCACTTTCTTCAAATTTTGAATGACACGACCGGGCATGGCGCCAATGTAGGTTTTGCGGTGACCTCTGATTTCACTTTCGTCGTGCAAACCACCAAGACTCATTCTCACGTACTTTCGACCCAAAGCGCGTGCAACGCTTTTGCCAAGACTTGTTTTACCCACGCCCGGAGGACCATACAGACAAATAATCGGACTCTTCATATCGCCCTTCAGTTTCAGCACTGCCAGGTACTCTAGAATACGTTTTTTTACTTTATCCAATCCAAAATGGTCTTCGTCTAGTACTTTTTGGGCAAACTTCAAATCGAAATTGTCTGTGGTTTGATTATCCCAAGGCAATTCAATCATGAGTTGTACATAATTCAAACCCACACTGTAATCCGGAGATGCAGGATTCACGCGCATCAGCCTGTCCAGTTCTTTGTTAAAATGCTGATGTACTGTTTTTGACCAGTTTTTAGCATTCCCCTTTTCCCGCAAATTCTGAATTTCCTTATCAGGTGTTTCACCACCCAGTTCTTCCTGTATGGCGCGAATCTGCTGATGCAGAAAATACTCACGTTGCTGTTTATCAATATCGGTGCGTACTTTATTCTGGATTTCATCCTTAAGCTCTAAAATCTGCAGCTCCTTGGTCAGCATCTCAAGCACCTTTACTGCCCTATCCCTCGGATTAACGTTGGCAAGGACCATTTGCTTCTCTGCCACGCCAATATTAAGATTGCTTGCAACGAAATGCACCAGAAAATTATTGCTGTCAATATTTCGTATCGCGATATTGGCTTCTGTCGGAATGTTGGGAGCCAGGTTGATAATCTTCTCTGAAATATCGCGAATGCTATGAATAATGGCATCAAATTCACCATCCTCGGTAATGGGCGCATCCAAAAGATTGCTTATTTTAGCTTTGAAATAGGGCTCTGTTTGTGTGTATTCATCAATGTTGATTCGTTTTCGCCCCTGGATAATCAGCGTAGTGGTTCCGTCGGGCATGCGCATGGTACGAATAATGTGAGCCAATGTACCTATAGTGTACAAGTCTTCCTGAGCCGGATCTTCAATATCCGGATTTTGCTGGGCCACAACCGCAATTATTTTGTCTTTTTTGGCAGCCTCACGCACCAGCTTGATAGACTTGTCACGACCCAGTGTTATCGGAAAAATCACCCCCGGAAATAAAACCGTGTTGCGAATGGTCAATACGGGCACCTCATCAGGAAGTACCATTTTCCCAAATTCTTCTTCATCCTGTCTAGAAAACAATGGCATAAACTCCGGATTGTCATCGCCACCATCAAAATCAGAATTCAAGCTCAGATATAATTCTCTGGTATCAAACATGTAATATCTTGAAATCAACCAATGTGCCAATTTTATCAAACCAACGTAAAAATTTAAATCCTGTTGTTTGGATATTGGAAAAATCGTTAAATTATAAGACTCAACCGCTAAAATAACTATAAAGCATGACATTATGGCAACTTTGCTGACACAAATTAATGCATTGAGATTTTCGATGAAGTTTGTTTGAAATTTAACAGTCTTTACCGAATTTTGCAGTTAACTAAAATTACAACACATGAAAATGAAGCACGTACTTTTTGCCCTGGCCATTCCGGCACTGGCATTCCTGTCCTCCTGCGGAGGTGGTTCAGATCCTGATGCAGCGCCCAAGCCCACCTTGTCTTTCCAGACCGGTAGTGGTTTCACATTTGACGATGCACAGGCTGGTGTGGATGACATCCTGAAAATTGGTGTAATTGCCAAAAGCAACGATTCCAAACTCAACAAAGTAACCATCAATCTAAGCACAAACGGTGGCACACCCGGTGTTATTTTTGATACTACAGTAAATGCCAACGGCGCTACCTTTACCTACAATTTCAAGGTTCAGGGCAGCGTAACTGATGTTTTGAAGTTGACCGTAACCGCCAGCGATGCCAACGGAACTACCGCTGAACAGAGCCTGAGCATTGAAATCACCCCTGCTACTGTGGCTATCGGGCTTCAGCAAAACCAGTATATCTACAACCTGCAGAGCCCTGCCGGTTACAACGGAGCCTATGATTTAACCAAATCTTCGGCTAAATATTCTAACGACAACCGCACCGAAAAAGATATCATTGATGGTACTCCCAGCTCGGCTGTTTTCAGCAAGTCATGGACAACAGGTAATGGCAGCAAATATAACCTCTGGAAAACCAATGCAGCCAACGCAACTGCTACTGCTACCGACCTAAAACTCGGCGACGTTATCCTGGTAAAATCCGGTCAGAGCGTTCCTTTCGGTCTTTACATCATCAAAATAACTGAAGTTAAGGAAACCACCACCGACAACCTGGATTACATCAGGTTTGAATATAAAGGCGATATTTAATCTGCCTGAAAACAGATTAAAAACCCCGGCCCGGTGAGTCGGGGTTTTTTGTTGAAAAACAAACCTGAAATTTTGTTTCTTTTGCATATCATGAGAAGAATTGGAATTTTTACTTCGGGTGGTGACTCCCCTGGCATGAATGCCTGCATCAGAGCAGCAGTAAGAACCTGTCTGGCATTCAATATTGAGCCCTATGGCATCAGACGTGGTTATGAAGGCATGATAGAAGACGATATTTATCTCTTGAATGCGGGTAGTGTATCAAACATCATTCAGTACGGTGGCACTGTATTAAAGACCGCCAGAAGTGTCGAATTCAGAACACCCGAAGGGAGGGCAAAAGCTGCAGAAAACCTTAAAAACCGCGGAATTGAGGGCCTCGTCTGTATTGGTGGAAATGGCTCATACACCGGTACACTTTATTTGCAAAAAGAACACGGCATTCCTACTGTAGGTTGTCCCGGAACCATTGACAACGATCTAGCCGGAACCGACTACACCATTGGGTTTGATACGGCAGTTAACACAGCTATGGATGCCATAGACAGAATCCGCGATACCGCAGAAAGTCACGGACGCGTTTTCTTTGTGGAGGTAATGGGACGTGATTCAGGTTATATCGGCCTGTATGCCGGGCTGGCAGGCGGTGCCGAAGGAATTCTCATTCCCGAAAAAGGCAACCAGTTTGATGTGCTGATCAAACATTACAAGCAAAAGAGTCGTAAAAAAGAGTTCTCCATTTACGTAGTGGCCGAAGGCGATGAAGAAGGAAAAGCCCTGGAGCTTTCTAGGCGCTTTTTGCAGCATTATCCGCTTAGTGACACACGCGTTGTAGTTTTGGGCCACATACAGCGTGGCGGTAAACCCACCGCAAGGGACAGAATTCTAGCCAGCAGGCTGGGTGCACATGCGGTAAAAGGACTTGCCGAAGGAAAAAACAACTGCGCCGTGGGGGTTATAGGTGATGAGATTGTATATACAAGCTTTGAAGAAGCCATCAAAGGCAAAAAGGAACTCAATGATAACCTTTGGGTGCTTAATGAAATAATCTGCCGTTAAAATGCTCCTACAACTCAGGGTCAGAAACTTTGCCCTAATCCGCTTTTTAACGTTCAGTCCGCAAGCAGGCATGAATGTTATTACCGGCGAAACCGGTGCGGGAAAGAGCATACTACTGGGTGCCCTGGGTTTGGTGACGGGAAATCGTGCGGAAATGTCGGCCCTGCTGAATCAAAATGAGAAATGTATTGTTGAGGCCGAATTTAATATTCAGTCATTGAATCTGAAAGACTTGTTTGAATCGCTTGAACTGGATTATGAACCTGTTTGTATTGTGAGGCGTGAAATAACCGCACAGGGAAAAAGCCGTGCCTTTGTGAATGATACACCCGTTCAGTTGTCCACGCTAAAACAGCTCTCAGGACATCTTGTGCAGATTCACACCCAAAATACAGGCACCTTCATTGCCGATCAGCTCGAGCAATTAATGGTAATTGACGATTTTGCAGAAAACACTTTGCTGAAAAACGAATACAAGACAGTATTCCGGGAATGGAAAACCGAATTAAAAAACCGAGAACTGCTGCTTGAGAAGAAAGCCACATTCGAGCGCGAGCAGGATTTCATTCGCTTTCAGCACGAGGAATTGTCTGGGTTTGCACCTGCAGAAAACGAAGAAACTGAACTGGAGACCCAGATACAAATTCTTGCCAATGCCGACGATATAAGCAGAACCTGCAGTCAGGCAGCAGACGAACTCACAGAAAGTGAAATGTCCATCACCGATAGAATTAATGGTGTTAAACTATTGTTCAGGAAGGCAGAACGATTTCTAGGCAGTGCCGAAGATTACAAAAATCGCCTTCAAAGTATTGCTGAAGAACTGAAGGAATTATCCCGGGAAATAGAACACACAGGTCAACTCGCAGAGAACAAGCCCGATTTGCTGGAAACCTTGCAGGAGCGTCAGGCACGCATGCAATTGTTGTTCAGAAAACACAACGTGGACAGCAGTGCGGCTTTGCAGGTAATTTTACAAAACCTCGAAGAGAAGCTTCAGGAAGCCCATCACCTGGATGAGGCAATTGATAATACAGATGAACGCATTGCAGCATGTGAGAAAAAAGTATTGTTGAGCGGACATATGCTTCAGGTGAGCAGGGATCGGGCCGGAAATTTGTTGATGGTTGCCGTAGGCGAACAACTGCAGAAACTGGGAATGCCCCATGCAAAACTGGCAAGTGAATGGATTAATCATACTGAAAAACCGGACATAAACGGTCTGTCATCACTCCGGATGACCTTCAGAGCCAACGCCGGCTCTCCCCTGCTACCGCTTGAAAAAGTGGCCTCAGGCGGGGAACTGTCGAGGGTGAATTTTTGCCTGAGAAGCCTCACAGCCATGAAGAAAACATTGCCAACCCTGATTTATGATGAGGCAGATACGGGCATCAGCGGTGAAATAGCTTTGCAAATGGCCCGCATGATGCGTAATATGGCCACGGGGCATCAACTGATTTGCATCACACACCTTCCGCAGGTAGCTGCAGCTGGCAATAGCCATTTTCGTATTTTAAAGGAAGAGTCGGAAGAATTTACCGAGAGTAAAATTACATTGTTAAACTCCGATGAAATAATACACCAACTGGCTTACATGCTTTCTGGGAGCACTGCCGGAACAGCCGCGGTGGGCAATGCCAATGAATTGCTCCAAATGTTTGCAGATTAAAGCAGTGTATCCGATGCGCCAATGTTGGTTTCATACCATGTGTCCTTTTCAAACGGACCATTGGCTGCGGCTTGTGTTGCCAGCACATCGCAGCGTTCGTTTTCAGGAACACTCGAATGGCCTTTAACCCAGTGAAACTGGGGTTTAAACAATTCATACAGCGGATAAAACCGTTGCCACAAATCTGGGTTTTTTACTTTTACCCAGCCTTTCTTTTTCCAGCCAAACAGCCAGCCTTTGAGAATGGCATTGCACACATACTGGCTATCGGAATAAATATGCACGGGGATGCCACGGCTTTTGATATTATCTAGTGCGCGAATAACCGCAAGCAATTCCATGCGATTATTGGTGGTGAACGCATAGGCACCAAAAATCTCTTTTCGCTTATCGCCATAAATCAGCACTGCAGCATAGCCCCCCTGACCGGGATTTCCCAGTGCAGCACCGTCTGTATACACCACTATTGGTAGCACAGGGCAAAGTTTAAATACACCACACTTATTCACAAAAATTGTGCACAACTCAGTTAAAAAGGTTGATAACCTCATACAAGTGTCTTATAATGTTGCAATGCTGATTTACCCCCACAAATCAATTGAAATAGCACCCCTTTTCCTTTTCATTATAGAAAGCCCGTCCGGAAATGGCCGGGTTTTCTCTTTAATACCCTTAATAATAAAATGAAATAGGCTAAAAGAAACCGTGCTGTCATATTTTTGTGTGGCCTGAATTCAAAAATACCATGAATTCATAGGATTATTGAAGAGATGAATGCCGAAATTTTAACCATTGGAGATGAATTGCTGATTGGGCAAACCGTTGACACCAACAGTGCCTGGATTGGTAAAAATCTGGCATCATTTGGCATTCAAATTACTAGAAAAACAGCCATAAGCGACAGCGAAAACGAAATCATTTCCGCCATTAATGAAGCTTTTGAAAGGGTAGATTTTCTGCTGATAACCGGTGGTCTGGGTCCAACCAAAGATGATATTACCAAAAAAACGCTTGCCAAGCTTTACGACTGCGGTTTCAGACGTGATAAAGGGATAACGGTCCACCTTGAGGCCATTTTTGCTCGTAGGGGCCGACAGATGCTCGAAATAAATAAACAGCAGGCCGATGTGCCCGAAATTTGTGAAGTTTTGGCGAACGAAGAGGGAACGGCACCGGGCATGTGGTTCGATCAAAACGGCAAAGTGCTGGTGAGCATGCCGGGTGTGCCGAATGAAATGATGCATATTATGGAAAACAGGGTTTTTCCACGCATCAAAAACAGGTTCAAAACACCTGAGATATTACATTATACGGCTGTAACGGTAGGCGTACCCGAAAGCCTGCTCAGCAAACAGCTGGAAGATTTTGAAAAGACACTCCCGCCCCACCTCAATCTGGCTTATTTGCCGGCGCTCAATACGGTAAAACTTCGTTTATCGGGACGATCCGATGATGCAGCGCTGCTGAAAGCAGAAATGGCCGGTTATTTTGACAACATGTGCGAAGTATGCGGCGATGCCATTTTTGTGCGGGAAGACATAAGCCCAGTAAAACATATTGCCCGACAATTGATTCAAAGCAATATTAAGATCTCACTGGCCGAAAGCTGCACAGGAGGTTTCATTGCCAATCAGTTGGTAATAGAACCGGGAATTTCCAAGGTTTTTAACGGCAGTATTATCTCCTACGCCAATGAAATCAAGCAACATGAGCTTGGCGTTCCCGCCGAAATATTTAGCACCGTGGGCGCAGTGAGTAAAGAATGTGCACAATACATGTGCGAATCGGCACTTAAAAAATTTAACGCAGATATTGCGGTCAGCACCACAGGCATTTCCGGTCCGGGTGGCGCCACAGATGAGAAGCCGGTTGGTCTGATTTACATAGGCATTGCTACTGCACGGGGTTCACGGGTAAAGAAATACCACCTGTTTGGCACGCGCGAACAATTCATGCACCGGGCCGCCAATTACGCCATGATGCTTGTGAAGGATGCGCTGCTACAAGAGTTTGATGTACATTAGTACCTCTGGGCAACATTAATTAATGTAAATTTTGTCAAAACATTTAATAAGAAAAACCCTGTTGTATATTATCTGCGAACTTTTTAAAACATGTATTTGTATTGCTTGGTCATAATCCCTGCGGTCATTTGATTTACCAGAGAATCAAAAACTTGAAACCTGCAGCCAAGTATTTATGAAAAATGAGGGACAATGGCTACAACCGCTGGGGTGAAAAAATCTGGGAAAACCTTTAAGAACAAAACACTTGAGAAGGAAACTACGAAAGTGTTTCTGCACAGGATGGCGTTTATACTTGGACTGCCCAGTTTTAGAAGCATTTTTAAACCCTAATATAAATCAGGGGTGCTGACGCTGATGCGTTAAAAATCAATACGGAACTTTTCTCTTCTCAGCTCTGCATAAAGCAGGGGATTTTCATAATCCTCATGATGCTGCAAACGGTTACGCACTATGCCAATAGCCTCATAAATGGCGTTGCGGAAAGAGAGCGTTTCGCAGGTGCCCTTCCCTGCCAGGTCGTAGGCAGTTCCGTGATCCGGGCTGGTTCGCACCACATTCAAACCTGCGGTGTAATTGACTCCATCGTAAAATGCAAATGTTTTGAACGGAATCAATCCCTGATCGTGGTACATAGCCAGTATGCCATCGAAGGTTTTGTATGCACCACTGCCAAAGAAACTGTCGGCCGAATATGGTCCGTAAACCAGCTTGCCTTCGCCAAACACTTTGGCTATAGCGGGTTTGATTATTTCAATTTCTTCTTTTCCCAGCAAACCACCATCACCGGCGTGGGGATTTAGTCCCAGAACAGCTAAGCGTGGTTTGGTACAGGCAAAATCTTCACGCAGGGAAGTATGCAGAATATTGAGTTTTGCAACTATTTTATCCGTAGTAATAGCCTGCGATATCTGACTAACAGGTAAATGTTCAGTAACCAGCCCCACACGCAATTTTTCACTCACCAACACCATGGCATAGCATTCCACACCCAATTTATCAGCGATGTAACCTGTGTGTCCGCTGAAACCCGGCAAATTGGCCGACACGGTATTTTTATCCAGCGGCGCGGTAACCATGGCCTGTAAATGACCTGAGGCGGCATCCATCAGGGCTTTATCCAGCGCCAGCAGTGCCTCTTTGCCGGCGGCATCCGAAGCTTGTCCAGGCGTGATTTCCATGCCGGCATCGCTGCT
>Ga0194116_10003038_pt1 | contig 20682 bp, 22 predicted proteins | sample TA2MahsurfametaG_4_FD_148617 | JGI IMG/M metagenome (GOLD analysis project Ga0194116, IMG submission 148617) | Freshwater microbial communities from Lake Tanganyika, Tanzania - TA2015008 Mahale S9 surface | ecosystem: Environmental > Aquatic > Freshwater > Lake | place: Tanzania: Lake...
GCTGGCGCAACAAGGCTTAGCTCATTGGGTGGAACTCAAGAAAAAGTCCTCAAAAATATGGAACAAGTAAACGACAAAAGAATAGCCGCCCTATCTAGAGCAACTGGAAAATCTGGAGCCGAACTGGAAGTACTTGCTCAAGAACTTGGTGTTAATTTGTATGACGCTACTGTCAAGTACTCTGACCTTGTTAAACAAATGGGTGGTGCGATGATTAAAACAGCAGACCAGCTGAATAATGCATTAATAGATTTGTTTATGAATACTGGAAATAAATATCAAACCAACATAAAAGCACGAGAGGCGCAACAAACAATAGACAGAGCCTCGCAGGGTTATCGCGACAAAATGCTGGCAAAAGATGCAACAGAAGAAGAAAAACAAATAGCGACAGATGAATATTTTGCTGATTACGCATCAAATATTTTAGCCCTCAATAAGGGCGATGCATTTGCGGCGTACACGGACACCAGAGACATGTTCAAGAGGGGAGACGCCTTTGAAGAAGGAAATGTCTTTGAGGGCATGAAAGGAACAAAGGCTGAAACGGAAGGCTTGGCGATGGTTAGCCAAATGCGAAAAGATATGGAGGTTGGCATAATTGGTCAAATGACAGGTATGGCTGCCAATGCCGGACAGGAGTTTGACGCAGCGGCACTAGAGAAATATATAAGTGGATTGACCGATACTGAATTTGAAACACTTGCTGGAGCCACATTTTCAAAGAATAAGGCGACAGGGAAAACTCGACTAGAAAATCTTTACGGTGATGGCGGAGACACCGGAATGCAAAACTTGATGAGAGTTTTGAAAATGGACCCAACAAAACTTGGATATAAGACCGTAGAAGCAGGTGAAGCAGGAGAACGTGGGGCCCTTGATGAATTTACGGGTGATTTGAAAGCATTAGCTGACAAACAAGTTCTTGATTACAAAATAATGAGTGATGCAGTTAATATGTACAAAACGACAACTGAACAATTTTTTAAAGGCGAAGCTGGAGGTCCAGACTGGTGGCAAACTGGTTTGATTTGGGATTCAGCAAAAGGACAGCTAAGACCACCAGATACATATTCACCACGTGGCGGCCAAATAGGCGACACAACAACATCCAAACTCTCTCAAACAATGGCTCGCCATCAAGCAATGGATGGTCAGCTTACCGGTAAAAGGACTGTAACTTCATCATGGAGAAACTTCAATCTTGGTTCTTCCAACTCAGACCACGTAACCGGAAGGGCATACGACCTTGTTGGTCAAAATCTTGGCAAGTACGCAACAATGATTCATGCAAATGGTGGCTTTGCGGAATTCCACGGGAACATGGCAGAAAGACACCTCCATGTTGTACCAGGACCAGTGCCTGGCGTTGGGGACACACCAGTTCCGGCAAATAATACAGCCGTTGTATCTGCGAAAAACTCTTCTGCTGGCGTAATGGGAAACTACACAATTAATATAAACGGCGCAAATGCTTCACCAGAAGCAATTGCAAATATGGTTGTCGCAAGACTTGACGACCGCGAACGCAAATATAGAGAGAGATAACAATGGCATACGGCGACATTTCTCTTTTTACTGTTGACTATACAAAAAAAGATAATTCAAGTTTGTATAAAAACTATCCAATAAAGAAAAAATACAAACAAACTATTGTCACAAATACGCCAGAGTTTCCAAATTCTTACACTCTTTACGATGACCAAAAATACTGGTTTCCGCTTAGCGACGTATCGGTATCTGATGAAAATTATCTTCCATATTCAACTGGTGATGAATATACGTTTGACAAAGACGAATACATACGAAAAATTAGAGCTGCTGCTCCCAAACCCAATAAACAGATTTCTGCTCGCATAGCCGAGGGAACAAGAGTCATTTTTGCAAACGACATATATCAATCTATTGCAGCACAATTCAAATGGAAAGATACTGGATTTTCCGAAGATAAAAATCCATATGACACCGAGTCAATACCTCTATGGAGAAGGATGAGTGACACAAGCATAATCCCATCATATTTTTGGTACCACCCACTATTGAGAAGGTTTTTTCCGATTGCCGACAAACCAATACTTAAAGACCTTCCATTGGTTGGTGATTTTCAGGTTTCGAAATGGGATTCATTTATAGGTGACGCAACAGAAATTAATCTTCAAAATTTTACAATACGACAAATACAGGAGCTTGTTTCTACTGGGGTTCCATTTGCTGGTGCAACTCAAATTATAGAAAATTTAGACATGGCCACACTCAGGGGGCTTTCTGGGGAAAGTGTTCCTGGTTCGTGGTCACTAGATGGAAGATTTTTGAGTTTGTCACCGGATGGCACGGAAGAGTATAAGTCCGATGATGGGTTTGAAAAGAATAAAGCATCAACAGTTAGGGTCACAAGAAGAGTACCAACGGGCATGATTGGTGGCGCTGGCACAACCGGAGAGTTTGGTAATTTTTCTGTTGATAAGCCACAAATGATTCAGTACTACAAAGACGCGAGTGGCTCAACTTTGTCCGCACCTGACAGATTTGTATTTGATTACAGGCCAAATAACGTAACATATTCAAACATTGGTGCAGAATGGACAGAAATAGACAGAGTCAATAACACCCCATATGTAGATTTTAAAAACTTTAGACTAATGAAAATACAATTTGAGTTTGTTGTTGGTGATGCGGGAAATCTATACACGTCAGTAGATGCAAAACTGAAGCAGCTCAGAAAAATGTCAATGCGCCCACAACCTGTAACTTTTCTTGGATTTGACGCAATGTTTCAAGAACAAATTATTGTTCCGAATCTAACTGGTGGAAGTGGAATTGTTTTTGCAATAGTTGATTTATCAATAACATCAGCTCAGCGTTCTCGTTCCGGAGATGGTTCATTACCACCCTCAAGAGCAGATGTGCCGTCGGGCAGCATAAATAGAGCGACTGTAAATATGACAATTCAAGAATTGCCACTTGAGGGTCCAAATCTCATTGTAATGCCAAGACCACCAAAAGATATACCACAGGTTCCACCGCCACCAACAGAAGATGACCCATGTATAGCTAGATTTTCAACAACGACAAAAATGGGCCCAACCGCTGCACCCAAAAATGACTGCCCTCCACCGCCTCAGGATTAAATTAATTTATGCCTAGCCCAGATACCTTAGAAGCCATAGCAGCGCTAAAAGCAAAACTTGCGGCACAATCTAAAAATAAAACAGAAAAATCACTAGACGCAACAGCGGCACCAGTTGTTTCATTTCCAGAATGGTCACTGGCAAGACAGAATCGCGGACCTTTTGAAAGAAAAATACTTATAGCAGATTTGCCGAATCTGGGTTCAGGCGCTTTTACGGACGTATCTGGTCTATTGACACAAGCAAGTGTGAACTACACAATGGACATGGCATCTGAACTGTCATTTGAAGTTATCGACCCTGATTTGCAAATGGCAGAAAATAATTATTTTTCACTTACCAGAGATGTAATTTATGAGACACAAACACTTGGCCGATTGCAACCGTTTGAGCCAAACATAGTATTTGTAAGACAATTATTCGAGATAGCAAACGTAAGTGTTTCTCAAGGTCCTGGCGGTAGTCCTGCGTTTTCAATTAAATGTTATACAAAAGCAGTACAACAAATGAAACGAGATAGAAAAATTGCATCATCCATAAAAGGAACCGGTACTGCTTTTGTGCGAAACGCAGCAAAAAAATTTGGATTAGAATTTTATGGACAACAAACCGGAAAATCACAGCAAATAAAATCTTCCGGAAGCAAACAAGCAGACTCATTGTGGGACATAATGAAACGTCTTGCTGGAGATGCAAAATTTATATTGTTCGAAGTTGATGGAATTTTGGTTTTTGGTTCAGAAGAATGGCTATTGGATAAATGGGGCAGCAACTCACTTACCGTACCGAAATTTAAAAAAGACCCCAAAAATCCCAAGAAGCGAATACAGGATGGAACAAAACAAAAAAAATTTATTTCTTTACAATTTCCAAATAAGGGAGTCAACTACATAGGCAGGGCTGGAATATTTACTTTGACGGGGTATCCATCTATAACAAAATCAGATAATGACCCAAGAGAGGCTGATGGAAGTTGCACAGTAGAAAGAATAAGTGGAACACAAATACGACCAGGAATGACAGCATACGTTGGAAATATTCCAAACATGTCGGGATATTATTTGATTGACAGTGTTTCATATAATGAAATGTCACCAGACCCAGTAAGTGTCAGTTTTAGAACTCCAAATAGAGATGAAGAAAAATACAAAAAGAAAGAACTTCCAGTAGGAATAAAATATCTGCAGACTTATGCTGATGGTTCTATATCTGTTCGGGTAGTAAAACAAAATAATAAAAATGATGCAGGACAATCTGCTGCCGGAATCAGGCAAGATGCACGCATAATTCTGTATCCACAGGCAGCCGGCCAGTTGGACAGATACCCAAGAATGGAATATGCGAATTTAACAATTGAATATCCAGCGTTTATTAATTTAATAACAAACGGGAAACCAACGGAAAAAAGCACGGGAGACAGAAATAGTCTTATTTATTCTGGAAATCTAGACTTGTACACTCGTCCAGTTTTGCCAGATGGCAACAATGAACCCAAAACAATTTTTTCATTAACAATTACAGAACAATACGGAAGTGAATATCGAGCGATTCTTTTGCCACTTATCTACACGGAAAATGGACTTGCGGTAACAAAAGAAAATTACGTTTCGCAAGTAGAAAGCAAGTTTTGGAACGCTGGTGGATACGAAGGGTCAGGAAAACATCTTGGAGTTCTTCGAGGCAAAACAGAAAAAGATGCAATTTTAAACGCAAGAGATTATGGAAAACTCATATCTTTACAACAACGATTGATTCTAAAACATCGATTTCCACAATATGAAAGTGCACTCAGTTCTATTCCGAACACTGCAGGTGGCTCGGATTCCTCATGGGTTTAGTAAAATTGTCAATACAAACGGAGCGTAAATAAATGTCAAAGAAAAGAATGCAACCAGATGTAATTGCAACAGACAAAGCATCTTCACATCCATTACAGCCCGGAAGATTCTATTCTTGTTCTGTTTTGAGCGTTGACAAATCTGGAAGAATAATGGTCAGCATTGGCGATTTGGGAATTACAAGTTTTGGTCCAATATTGCCGATTGGAACCACGAAAAGAAACAAGCTGTCCAAAAAGGACTCCATTACTCTTACTTTTACTGATGAATTCTTTAATAAAGCAGTTGTTTTGGGGGCAGAAAATATTAAAAAAGACATATTTACAGGAGCAGAAAAATTTAATGCACTTGTTGACCAAATGCAGGCTCAAATAAACGCATTGAGAGCTCAAGTGCAACTTGGAAATATAAATCTACAAACATATAAACAAACGGACTAAAGCCATGGACATGATTCAGTTTCCCCTAGCGTTTGACTCAACTGGGCTAAAAAAATTAAAAGAGGGAGAATTTGATTATTATTCACAGCTTTTGTCAATATCCATATTGACTGAACCACTGACGCACCCGATGACTCCGCAATTTGGCGCCTATGACCCAACACTAAGAACCGTAGACAAAGGTTTGTTTATTTTGAATGCGGCAAGATACGTTCCAGAGGTAAGAGTAACCGAGGTTGTTACACAACAAGATAATAATTCAATGATTAATGTTAAATTTTCTTTTGAAATAGAAGAGAGATAGTCATGCCTGCAGATTTTTCGGAATATGTAAATTTAAAAATATTTGATAAAGAGCCTGGTGATATTTATCGCGACGCTCTTGAGGTGGCAAGGCTTGCTTTGCCTGAATTCAATCTTCGAACAGGAACACCAGAAGACGCAATATTTCAAGCAATATCGTATATATCTTCTTTAAATATTGCCGCAATAAACAGAATACCAGACAGGCTCATGGCCGGAATTGTTACACTGCTTGGATACTCTAGACAAGAAGCAGTTTTTGCCACTGTCGACGCAACGGTTACCCTAAACACATACGACGGAGGAGCAATACCTGCCGGAACTGTATTTACTTATAAATCTTCATTTGAAGATGAAATCATTGAAATTGGATTCCAAACAGTGGAACAGTTAATAATTGATGAAGTTGACCTAGAAATATCGCAAGATTTTCCGTCAGCCTCGACAACACTTGTTTGTTTACAGGGCGGAGTTATTCCACCACTAGTTGATGATTTTTTACTTGAAATAAATTCATCTGGGTTGCCTATTCAGTCGTGTGTTACAAATAGCCCAAATAATTTCTTAAATGGAATAAACGCAGATACAGACGAAGAATATCTTTCAAAGTCAACCACATATCTTCGCTCTCTTACTTCTGCAATAACAACATCAAGTCAGGTTGATTCATATTTGTTGACAAATTATCCGGACGTAATAAGCAGGGTGCGGACATATGATTTGACAAAAAATGGATTACAGGAAGCAAAAAATATAACAGTAAATAGAGAAATAGGAATAAACAAGGTTTTTTTAACAAATAATGTGGCAACTGTTCAAACAGTTGATAGTCATTTGTATGTTGTTGGCGATGTTGTTGAAATCGAAGTTTTAAATAACTCAGCAAGTACAACATTCAATGGCACTCATGAAATAATAGCAACAGGAGATACAACGTTTTCATTCAATAGAACAGCATCTAATACTGCAAGCACTACAGTAACCGCTTCTGCGTACACTGGCATTGACGCGACTGGACATGTTGCAATTTTTGCTTACGGGCTAAATGATTTCTTGACTTCTACACAAAAATCGCAAATTCTAAATGATGTCAGGGGAAAGTCTGTTGCTGGTTTGACGTTAAAAATTCTTGACCCAACTCTTGTAAATTTTGGCATAACTGGAACAGTAATTATTGACGAAACATACAATAACGAAGAAGTTCAATTTATTGTTGAGAGAACACTTATCAACTATTTGAATCCAACTACGTTTCCCTTTAATACGAATAGAATACGCAAAAATCAATTGATTTCTTTGATTGCTTCAATTCCTGGTGTTGTATATGTGGAAGACCTTGTTCTTTCTAGGAGCGGAACGGGATGGCTACCCCAACATGGCGATGACATATTGTTCTTAAACAAGGGAACTCTTCCAATAATTGCCGCAGAAGATATTGATTTAACTTTTGAAATTTGGGATTTGGAATAAATATGCCAAAGGTTTTTAATCTTTTACCAAACGCTGACGCATTTTTAAAAATTGACGAATTTGGTATTCAAGTTCTTTTGTCTGATTTGCAAACCGGGTGGGAAGCCGTTGACTTACAGAATCAGGAAATTACAACAGAGGTTCAATCTGAAAATTTTTCTGTTTCATCTAGATATGTTCTTGTAATTTATCCAAACACTATACAACCGATAAAAATACGACTCGTTAGCACTCCTTTATATTTGAGCGACAATGGACGATTGTTGTCTTTTAATGCAAAATTGAAATGTTCTTCCCAAATAATCACGTCAACCAAATTGTATATTGATAACAATTCCTCTGTAGACCCATACACACAATCTCTCTCAAGTGGTAAATACAACGCTATTCACTCACATACATCAATTGTCGAAGACGACGAGGATAATCACACAGCAACAATTGAAATAAATGTTTCTGGACACGGACAAAATCCAATATTTTTTACATGTCCACACTTAATACATGATTTGGCGTTTGCTAATAATCCAATGATTGGGTTAATTCGCAGATATTTGCCTGACTTTTATTGGGAGTTTGATTCGCAGTCTTCAAATCCAACTTTTCCATTTTTTAAATTTATTGATGCATTGACACATGCCATTGGAGATACAAGACTCGAATATGGCTCGCTGTATGGGTTTGAACTAGACCAACTGCAAAATCCGGATTGGATTCCGGAATATTGGACAAATAGTGTAATGACCGATATAAATTACGTTCGAGATGACTATATTCCTTGGCTTTCGCTTTTCACTGGTGAACATATTATACAAAATGTTCAAAACAAAAACGGTGATTATTATTTTGAAAATGCTGCCAGCATAAGAGATTTTATGGAATTTCAATTACGAACAAGAAGTTTTGGAAGCAATTCTGGAACAAGAGGCTCAATTATTAATTCAATAAAGCAAGTTTTAATAAAAACAAAAAATAATCAAACAGCAACACGTGTTGTCGCCCTTACGCAAAATTTTGGTGGTGACCCGTTTGCGATAAGGGTTAAAACCCTTGTCAACGAGACGGACGATGTTACTGGCGTCGGTGAAAGCAGTTACCTGGTTCTATCGGCAGCAGAAAAAGCAAGACCCATGGGCTACAAAATTACTCATTCAGCAGAAGCACAATTTGTATTTACTCTTGACGATGCAACACTTGGGGTCCTAAATACCGGATTCCCGTTGGGTTAATCGCATGAATAGTAAAATGCATAAGGAGAAACTATGCCATCTTTAGGTATCAAATTATTCCTTCCGGGGGACACCCTGCCCGCAGAAGAGTTAAATGGCTATCTCATGAATCAGGTTGTAGCCGTTTACAACACTCCTGCGGCCCGTGATTCGGCGTATGGTGATGGTGTTCCCGTTTCTACCGGTGGCTCGGGGAAGCCAGCACTATCACTGGGTATGTTGTGTTTTGTAAAATTTGAATCAGACGGAACAACCCCTCGCAACACAATTCAATTTTATGACGGGTCCGCATGGCAGGATTCGGAACAATTTGTTGTTAGCGACGGCACTATTACAACTGCAAAACTTGCTGCCAACTCAGTAACTTCAGACAAAATTGCACCAGGAACAGTAATTGCGGCGGACATAGCTGCTGGAACGATAACCGAAACAGAGATTGCAAACAGTGCTGTAGCTTCTGCGAAAATCGCAAATGACGCAGTAACCACAGTAAAGATTGCTGATGCTAATGTAACCACGGCAAAGATTGCTGATTCCAACATAACCACAGAAAAGATTGCTGATGCCAATGTAACCACAGTAAAGATTGCTGATGCCAATGTAACCACAGTAAAGATTGCTGATGCCAATGTAACCACGGCGAAGATTGCGGACGAGGCCGTAACATCAGCAAAAATTGCAGACGGAACCATCGTCAATGCTGACATAAGCGCAAACGCCGCTATAGAAATTGGCAAGATTGCTGACGCAACGATTAATACTAAGACTGCAAATTATTCACTTGTGCTGACCGATAAGAATAAATTCATCAAAATGAATTCCTCAAGCAGTAGAACTATTACAGTTCCCTTGCAAGCCACTGTGGATTTTCCTGAAGGTGCACAAATTCATCTTGTTAGGTATGGGTCGGGTACCTTGGAAATCGTAGGAGAGTCTAACGCGGTAAATATTTACGCTACGCCAGGAAAATTCTTGAGAGCACGGTATTCTTCGGCAACACTTTTGAAATGTGTCGATACGAACGCTTGGCTGCTGATAGGCGATTTGAGCGAGTCGTGATTCCTGGCAATACATCCAGTGGCGGCAAGTATGTTGGTCCCCCAACAAATATAAGTGCCTCTGCTGGAAACGCTCAGGTAACCGTAAGTTTCACTCCACCCGTATACGACGGCAAGGGTGTCGCCACGTATGTGGTCACAGCAAGCCCTGGCGGAGCAACAGCATCGGGTAGCGCATCGCCGATAACCGTTGCTGGTCTTTCCAATGGAACGTCTTATACGTTTATCGTGACGACGATAAGTGGCTATGGGATTAACAGTTCATCTGGAGCATCCAGTGCCGTTATTCCGCAGGCACCGGCACCACCGCCTCCCCCACCGCCACCACCGCCACCACAGCCCCCCCAGGTACCGTGCGACAACAAACCATGCGGTTGCAACTATTCTCCAGGTCCAGAGAAATGTGCTCCATGCATGGGAACCACACCGTGTGGTGGTCCTGCAAATGGGTGCACCTGCGACGGACAAGCCTCATATTTCTACTATTGCCAATATTGCCCAACCGGGGAGGGCGGGTACCATGGGGCATTTAGGGAGGGCTGTTGTGGCTATTCCAGCGGTGTAACTCCTCCGGTACCGCCGCCGCAACCGCCGCCGCCACCGCCGCCAGGGCCGCCAAGCTGTGCAACGTGTCTTGCCGCTGTCCCATGCGCAATGCCGCACTTTGTTTACACACAAAGAGTAGTCAACCACACGAACTGCTCCTTCTTCGCGGGTATCTGCAATGGAGGGTGCACTGGTAGTTATGATGAATACGTCCATCCTTGCGGATATGGCTGTTGCGCAAGTCTGGCACTAAATGCATCATGTGCGTAACACCAAGATATGTTAGAGTTTGGCGTAGACAAACGGAGGAAAACAAATGAGCGATGAATCAATTCCGGCATTTTTCTCACCCATGCGCATAACCGAGCCGGCACCGACCGATACACCGAGTGCGGCCCCTGAGGCTTTTAGGACGTTTGCATTCGTCGTTGATGGGGAGGTTGGCTTCAAGATGTCAATATCTGCGCATCCTGATTTTCTGCCAAGCATTGCCTGCTTGTCGTCAAATCCGACAATCATAGAATTGCACGGGGACGACAAGGTAATGGTTACGCCGGCATGGAAAAATACCATGGGTTGGACATTTGACGGCGAAAACTTTCATCCACCAGTTGAATAATTTTGGAGGAAACGGTGTTCGCAACGATTGCAAACGAAAACGCCGCCTTTGACCAAGGCGAAGGAGAATAATTGCATGAGCGCATGGGAAGAGTACAAGAAGCGTCGAGCTGCCCAGTTGGAGAACGGAGCATCGGTGAGACCGACAGACATGTTGGACAAGGAAAATTACACCACCGATGATGTTGCCAAGCGTCGCTATGAGATATGCGAGCAGTGTCCAAGCCTCATCAAATTGACCAAGCAATGCAAAGAGTGCGGATGCTTTATGAAACTAAAGACAAAACTAATTCATTCCTCGTGTCCGCTGGGTAAATGGTGATGTTTGATTTTTCTGATAAAACGAGTTTTCAATACAAGAATTTTGAGTTCTTTGTAAATCAAGAAACAAACGAGCCACGCCCCCTCCACACCATGGACAGAAGTGGGTTTCCGTATCAATTTGTTGATGAGCCAGAAAGCCCAAAGATATTCACCGAGGACAATTTGCTGTCAAAAGATGAATGTGATTATTTGATTTGGCTTGCCACAGAATCGGAAGACTGGTGGATACCGACAATACCTTTTTGGGAAGATAGAAATTGTCCACTTTTTGGGATGTTGGAGAATAGACCAAGTGCTGGTTTGGTTTCGCAAAAAATTGCTCTGGATATCCACGACAGAATCAAACGAACCATATCAGAATGGTTCGGTCAAGAAGTATACGTGGACCAAATTGGAATAGTGAGATGGCCAGTTGGAAGTTGGCAAATGACACACATTGACCAAGTGGAGGGGTTAGACAGGGTTGCTGGAAGTGTTGTTTTCCTCAACGATGATTACACGGGCGGTAAACCTTTCTACCCCTACTACGGGTTACAGGTTCAGCCAAAAACCGGGATGTTGTATGCGCATGACGCCGGTCATTCCCACCTTCACGGTGTCACCAAAATTTCCGGAACTACGAGATACACAATCTCTTCAACATGGACCAAGAACCCGGCGCTTGAGCGGTACAAGGAGTTGATGGCATTGGCAAGGAATAAAGTCGCATCAGTGCAGTTCCACGACATGTCCTAGTATTTATATATGGAAAAATCCAATATTCAACGCAAAGACAATTTCCTCAGCGCAGAAGAATGCGAATACATTTCGTGGATACTGAATGCAGACGAGCAATGGAGTTACATATCAATCCCATCCCCAAGTGTCAAATTTGCTGAATGGTTCACCACACTTCAGTACAAGAGATATTCATCCCATGCACTGCAGCGACTTTCCATGCAGATATATCGCAAAACACAGGACTTTGTCAATAAGGGTGGCGATTCCCAATTGCACCTTTCGGCCATGTTTGCTGGTGTTCGAGAAGTTGACACGGTCGCACCACTTACCCCAGTCGGGTCATATTTTTCACCAATGTCAACTGTGGCAATTGTGTGGCTGGGTGGTCATACCACGAGTGAGAGTGTGTATCTGTCTCTAAACGGGAACAAAGTAGAAGTAAGACCAGGGGGGATAATTGCTTATCAGCCAGAGCGGCTTACAGATGTATTGAAGGTGCCAGCAATGAATCAAAATTTCATTATTTCCTCGTGGAGCACGAACGAGTTGTCCACTGAACTCACCCAACAACTTGACAAGATGAAAAGTTACCTAGACGCATGCTGCAACGAAGAGCAACCAGTAGTGAAACCCCAGGAGTAAAAAACTAAGATGAACATTTATTCCGCGTCAACCCCTCGCATTGGCAGAGAAGAAGTATTGGAAATCGATGGATTTGACGACGTTCATCTTGGTGGTGGTGTTGTTCTTTTTAGAAATGCGGTTGACGTAAAACGTGATGTCATGGCACCGTGGATTGACGCTCACGCGCAAGCCGCACATGAACAACGCTGGAAATATCACAAAGACCTTGATGGGCAGACTTATGCCGTGAATGAAGATGGAAATAAGTTTTCGCTGGAGCAAATTGAGGAGGTTCCGGTTCGTGTACTGCAGCCAGTAACAGAATCGACTGAGCCAGAAATAGCAGATATATTCAGAAACTGGGAAGACCAAATATACAAATGCCTACTAAAATACTCATACAGATTTCCGTTTGTGGTGGGAACGATTTGGTGGCGTAGTCGAGGCCATGTCCTTCGTTATGACAAGGGAGACTACCTGGGCGTTCACAACGACAACGACTCCAATTACAGGGCAACTGGCGGAGAAAGATTCATACCAAAGGGACAGGTACAGATGCGCCAAGTGGTAGCAGTGATGCTGTACATAAATGACTGTGTTGATTCTCCGGAAAAGATTGATGGAACCAATTACACGGGAGGTGAGCTGTTTTTCCCGTACCTAGATATCACCCATCAAGCAAAAACTGGTGACATTGTTATTTTTCCTTGCAATTTTATGGCTACACATGGCGTACACACCGTGACCGACGGGCAAAGGTACGGATATCTTGAGTTTTATTCACAAGGAGTTTCTCATCCTGAAGTGTTGATAAATGTTAGTGAGCCGGAAGACTGTGATGATTGGTGTAGGCCGCACTGGATTGATAATTTTTATGACGATTTTGCAATCTACTCGAAGCATGCAGAATTTGGAAAAGACAATTTTGGGATTATGCAGACCAACCCGGTTTATCAAAACCGCGCACTAGAAGGCGACAACGGCTTAATAAAACCATATTATTCGTCAAAAGTAAAAGAGGACACACTTAGCCGAGGAAAAGAATACCCGGCTGAACTTCTTTAATTCATATTACTTAGATATAAATTGTCGCCTCGTTTAGATTTGACATAAACGGTTTGGCTAACTTTATTCATCTCCTCGTCATTCACTACTGAAAAGTGAAAAAATAATGAGTTTCTATAAGTTGATTTATCGGTTACCCAATCTTCTTGCGGCAAGTCTGATTGTTTCCCACGGTGTATTGCCAAGCCGTGCCAAATTATAAAGTCGCCCTTTTTGGCTTTAAAGTTGTACGTTTTTGTATTGAGTCTTGCCATGTTTTCGGCAACAAGTTTTTCGTAGTACTCGTAGCAAACACGCGGATTATCCATCAAATTTTTATAGTTGATAATTGATGGGTCGGTGTGCAATGTGTGGGAATAAGGGACAACCTCAAATGAACCGCAATTTGGACCAAAATCTTCTAGGGCTATTATTGCGCCATAGTAATGGTCTCCGTTTGGCACAAGACCACCGTACCTATGATTGGATTGTTCAATATCATTGTTAAAGTCTCTATGCCACTGTATGTTGGAGGAGCCAATTCTTGCTTCGACCATATGCACTGAAAATTTACGGTTTATCGACTTGGCATATTCATCTAACATTTGCGGATGTATCAAATCGACTATTAGTTCGTCTTGCAAATATTCTGACCGGGATGGCAAATATGACTTCCACGGCTCAAGAATTGACGATGTAACTTCTTTATACTGTGTATTAAATCTATCTATTAGCGATATGTCTATTGCGTTTTCAATTACTTGAAATCCGAATTGCTGTATTGCTTCATGCGATATTTTGCTCATGCTGCAACACCTCCGGGTCGTGCCAAACATTTCTATCTTCTGGGCGCTGTTTGTGCAAGTGCTTATTCGCGGTTAGATTTTTGCAGAATCTATTTATCCCGTGGATGAACCCTAGATGTTCCGGGAAACCTAATTCTGCGCAAATGTTTCTGAGTTTCCCATCATTAATTTGTTGCCAAATTTCTATCATCGCCTCAGCGCCAGTTCTACCGTCTACATAAAACTTATCCGCAATGAGGTCTAATGACGACTGCTCCCATGCCATGATTTTGGGAGTTTTCTTGTCTTGGTATAGGGGCTCATTCTCGGCTGCTTTTTCAGCAACAGCCATATATCGATTTACGATTTTAGCTTGAGTTTCAGAATATTGAACACTCCATATTGTGTTTTGGAATATTCCATAAACGTCATTTGCCCTATCCCCGGACACAAGCATTAAGTGGGTGCCAGGCTTTGTTTCTCGAATATTATCAAATGGGTAGCCCCTAATCGCGCCCTCGACGTAATTGTCTGTGAGATTTTGGATAATTGTTCGCCAATGGTTTTCTTCATCTTCACCATTTAGAGAATTTAGGTCTATATATAAACCCTCGAATTTTGCATCCATAAAAAGGACTTTGGGCGTATCAAATGCGATGCTCCCTGTGCCAACACAAATCACAGTTTTGCAAATCTGACTGATGTCATTAAGATTGTTCACTTTTGTAAAACCACATTTGAGTGCCGAAGCAATCGTTTCATCTGTTCTTTCATAAGCAGGGAAAAATATTTTATGACCTACTGCTTGGAGTGATATGCCAATGCTCCTACCCATTTTCCCTGGCGAAATTATCCCGATGTTTTCCATGGCGTGCTGCTACCTTTCAGGGATGCTTCCAATTAGCGCGAGCGGCTGGTACTGAACCCCAACCTCTTGCGAGAATTTACCGAAGTCTATATACGAAGACGAATTAAGCCAAGACGTTTTTATCTCTTCTTTGGTTGACGGCAATTTTGGGCTTGCTCCAGGTATATCGCCATGACCATACCAAGACAAATATGCGTATCTTGTTCCGTTTGTTACTGGGTAAATTTCGTGGCACCCAATAAAGTTTGATGGATATACCAGAATTCGTCCGTAAATTCCTGGAACGGAAATACCCCAAGGTCTAAATCCGGTTTGTCCGCCAGTGAATTCATCATTGAGCGTAATCGTGCAGGTTAACGTATTGCACACTGGTTGCTGATTCAACGGCGTAAAGTTGTCATTTCCGTATGGAATCGATGCATCAGAATGTGGACCCATTGAATGGCCTTCGTCGTACCGAATCATATACCCACGAGTTTTCCATCTAATTGATGTCATTGCGGTTGGAAATTGTCTGCAATACATAACGACGGCATCGTATATGGCTTTTTCTAGGCTTGAAATTGTTGCCACATTTTCTTGCGATATTCCATTGAACATTGTGTTTACATAGCGCAATGGAGCAATATCACGATGCTGCTGCTGGTCATGCTCATATCCCCCGCTATTCAAAACTCTGCCATGTTCATCTGTCTCATAGCCTTCTGGGGCGACATTCTGTTCAATGTCAGAAATCAGTCGCTGAACATCAGTGCGACTTGCCTCAATCAATCCATCAAACATCATTATCCCATTGCCAAGATGAGCTATTTTGCGCATGTCAGAATCCGGCTCGAACCAGCGCGAAAGCTAGCGAGCTGCGGTCGTAGTTGTTTATTTCAAGATACTCGCGGAAATCTTCCCTAAGTGTAGGCATATAAACGTTTGTCGCTACTTGGGCTAGGTCTGGTTCTTTTATTGGGTCGACGATTGCTTCATTGTATTGAATATTGGGACTCCCATGTGAATACCATCCAAGATAGCTGTAGCGGGAACCACGCGTTACGGCGGTCACCTGATGTGAAGCAATAAAATTGGATGGGAACATTAAAATGTCTCCCTTTTTGGGCAAATAAGTTATCTCCAAACCATCAAATACGTGGTGGCCACCACTAAAAGAATTATTAGTGACAACATCTATGTCGTCTGTGCAATCGTTGAAATACACAATACACGACACAGTGTTTCTGGTGGCCAGTTGGTCTGATGGCTCAGGGAACCCATAAACATAGTCAGCACTTGTATCGGAATGCACGCCTAGGTACTGAGAGTTTTGTGCTTCATATCGAACAATATGTCCTTTCACTTTCCACCAAATATTTTTATATGCAAGAGGAAATTTTGCCAGATATTGAAGCAAGTATGTATCTTTTGATTTCTCTAGAACATTTAAAAACTCTTTGATTTGTGGGTCTTTTCTTTGATGTGCAGAAGAGCACCTCCCCGGCATTGCCATGAAAGTGTCATCGCTAAATATGTAGCCGCTTTTATTTATTAGCGCTGGTTTTCCTGTTTCTGGATGTACGGTTGGCGTGTACATATCCGCGACATCCTCGCCAACCAATTTCTCTACTGTGCGATATGTCCATTCCCAGTCGAGAGTTATTGCGTTTTTGAATAAACATACACCAGACCCAAGATGCTCCATGGCTGAGCTATTAAACTCTGTAGTGGTCATTGCTTCTACTCCTGTGCATTACAAGATGTGGTGGCGGTGTTTCCCCGTATTTGGCGTTTATGTACTTATCATAGTCTCCCAGAACGCTCTGGAGCCAAACCTGACCGCCATTGGAACTAGCGGCGGCCTGCGGGTCTATTCCGTGCTTTGCGTCTTCTGAGCCCTGAGCGAACCAAGCAAGATACGAATATCTCTTACCTTTGGTTACCTCGTTTATTTGGTGAGCAGCCGTATAGTTGGCTGGAAAAAATACAGCGTCCCCCGCTGAGGGAATGATATCAACATCAGCATATGGAAAATACATTGACCCGCCATCAAAGTCACTACCTGCTGTATTGAGAAAAATGATGGCACTCACAACATTTCTTGTTGCGTGTTGTTCGTCTGGAACATTTCCATATTTGTAATTTACGTCATTATCGCAGTGCAATCCAAGAGAGCCACCAGCAGAATATGACAAGATATGTCCGACACTTTTCCACCACAGGCACGGTAGAAGAGCTGGAAATATTTCTAAGTATTTCAATAAGCAGTCATACAGCACTGCTTCGTATTCGTTATACCAGTCGTCTCCAAGTTTCTGCAAACGCAACGGTGCTCGACGCATATCGTCTAAGCCGTATATGAACCCGCCCTCATTGATTGCGTGGATTGGGTTCCCTGATTCATCGTAAACAATCGTGAAGTTTGATTCAATTGCTTCCTGCTCAAGTCTCAACAACCTGTCTTGCATCTCGGCAAAATTAACCCTGTGTGCATTCTTGAATGTGACTATTCCATACCCGTGATTTATTATTTCATTCATAGTATTTCGCTAATCACTTCAACTACGGACGGACTGCCGACAGCAACTGCAGGGCCGATTGGTGAATCGCCCCAGTTGAATCTCCAATAATTTCTTCCAGCTCTATTTGTTAGAAATTTTTCGTAGTTATTTGGAATTCTCATTATCGAGCCTCCGGCAATATTTTGACCTGTAGCAGCCGTTTTACTCGTGTCTGCAGCGGTGTCATCTACCGCTCTAATTTCATCTCCTCCCAAGTATTTCCAGACTGCATGCTTGGCTGGACCATTTACGTCAACTTTGGTAGTAATAGGAAAAGTTACAAATGGATAATTTGTTTTTAAATTTTCTAATATCTCCCTGTCCGTACCCTGTTCCATCTCTCCAAACTGATTACATGGATAACCTATTACGGCAAAGTTCTTACCCCTGAACATGTCGTGTAGCTGTTGCAATTCATACAAATGTTTTGCAGTTCTGGCCCATGACCAAAGGGGCTTGGTTTTCGGCAAATACCCAGTTTTGGTTGCAATGTTCACATGTAAACAAACATGACCAAGCAGCGGACCAAGTAAGTCATCTGTGCTTTCGTCAAGAGCACTTATCTGTATTTGGTGGACAGAGCCATACGTCACTGCAAGCCTCCATAAACTTCGAATTTTAGCGGTGGATAATTGCCAACTTTTATGATTCCGTTTGAACAGGTCGAGTCAAACTCCATAGAAATGCTTTCCCTGACTGGAGCGCTAATTTCAACGTCGATAGTCACACGTCCGTCGTTGACGCGATGACTGTCTGCCGTGAATGGATATTTATCTAAGCCCGAATCAAACACTCCAGAATTATCATCATTGATACGCAGCCAAAACCTATCTAGCCCAAGTGGCGTACTGATTTTTAGTTCAGAATTATTGAGATTTTGTATCATTTTTAGATTCTAGCCCATGGTCAAGTCAATATGAGCTAATTAACTATGGGCCTTTCTTGGTAGATTGACCAGTCTGCATTTGGCGCAATATTTGGCTTGACAGGGCTTAGATTCATGCTTATCACAATTCTTGGGATGCTTGAATTGTGCCTCGTGGTCATGTGATTTAGGTATGAATTAAAGATTGTAAGCATGCCTTCTTTTGGCTCAATCATCACGGAACTATTCATATATCCACACCAGTTTGCAGAAAATACCAGTGCGGCAGAGCCATCCGGAACCTGTGGATAATACGATACTGAAAAATACTCTTCCGGATATATGTGGTGTTTTTTGTGATGGCAGTGCGCCATAACGCTTTTACCTTTATCAAGAAGTATTGCCCATAATTCGTCAATTTGATGGGCGCGTCCACCAACCCTGTCCACTGCGGCAATCACTGCTTTTTCGAGTTTTTCAAACTCTTTGCTTCTTGGGCATACGGTGTCCTCGTATTGTATAAATCCGCTCCAGTTATACCGCTCATCACCAGACGGCACCGCATATCCATATTCTTGTATTTCATGTACAAGCTTTTTGTTGTCAATATCATTTAAAATTGTTGTAAATATACCCTGTGTTATGAGGGGTGTGTATGCAAGCTCTTCACTCATAGAAAAACTTATCTAACCCAAGTGCGGTCGGTGGGTTGTTTTTGTGCCACACATTGATAACCATTACTTCGCGTTTTCCGGACTTTGCTGGAGTCGTTGAATGAAGAACATGGCCTGCATCGAAATTAATAAACCTATTGCCCCTGTACGCAATTCTTTCTCTTTGCTCAATTGGAGAAATGTTGCGGTCAATGCTGTCTCGCTCAAGTATCATTTTTTGTCCGTCAACCAATACGGACTGATGTATCTCTAGAAATCCACCATCTTTATTATCGCAACCGTACCAAATTCCACCAGCATGTGGTCCAGAAAACGTCTTGGAATCCGCGTACAAAAACGTATCTTCGTCGACGTGGACATCCAAATATTGGCCGGGAAGATACGTCCTGGTCCAATATTCAAATCCCAATATCTCATCTTGTCGCGCTGGGAGTCTATTTTCCCATAGCTCCTTGATTACTCTTTTTTTTAGAGTGTTTGCTTCGGATAACCACCACCCATCCCAAAACATATACGGCGCAAAACAACTAGCTTTTTCATCGTGGTAGGAATTTAGCTCTGTTGCTATTTTCTCGCCTGGTCCCATCGATTCAGGGAAAAATAAGCAGTCCCCAAGCACATCAAGATAGAGATTCCTGCTGATTGCATCGTCCAATATCTGCATACATTCTTTTACAACCCTTCGATATCTGGAAAGCGAGCCCTGAGATACGTCATATCAAAGTCGAAAAACAAAACTAATCTATCTTTGTCTCCGTTGTGTCTGACTGAATGCATATATGGGCGACCGTCTTTAAATGCTAGTATTTTTCCTTCTTCCCAAGTTCTGCTTTTATCCCCTACTGTCAAAATACATTTTGGGTCATTGATTAATGACAAATGACATCTCATATGTTCATCTGCTCCAAAGTGTGGATTGATTGTTGTCCCTGGCTTAACCAAGCTGTAGAAAGCTCCAGAACATTGCCCCTCGTCTGCAAACTCATTAACTATTTTATTGAATGTTGGGAATTTTTTTCGAGAATCTTCGAGATGTTCTGGAATGGTTCTTTTTGTTTTCCATTTAAGCACTTTACGAATGTAATTAGTATTTGCCCATTGAACATTAATGTCTTCTTTTGGCATTGTTCCAGCTGCAAACCCCTCCCATACGCCGTCATGCAATTTTTCATTTCCCTCCCTGGCGCTGTCGGGTGTTGTGGCTTCGCGACTCGACTCTTTATCTATTTGTCCGCGGTTAGAAATGGCGAATTTGGGAACCGAAAACCTGGTAATGCTATCAGTCGTATTGTTGTTGTTGTGAGAATCCTGTACAAGGTATTCATCCCTTATTTTTATCCAATTTTTTTCAAGTTCAATACATACGGGTATTGTTGAGATTATCTCATCCCAAAACTCTGGAGTTTTATTTTTCATAGAAAAATACTAGCCCAAAACTTCAATTTTTAATGAATACAGTTTGTCCGTAACCGTTCGCTAGGTGGTATGTATAGCCGTCTTGCTCTTTAAGCAAATCATGCATTCTTGAATATGGGTGAATATGAAAGTCTTCTCTATACAGTTTTGTATTGTGATTTGAACAATCTATCAGCAATGCACCGCCGC
>Ga0194116_10003039_pt1 | contig 20678 bp, 19 predicted proteins | sample TA2MahsurfametaG_4_FD_148617 | JGI IMG/M metagenome (GOLD analysis project Ga0194116, IMG submission 148617) | Freshwater microbial communities from Lake Tanganyika, Tanzania - TA2015008 Mahale S9 surface | ecosystem: Environmental > Aquatic > Freshwater > Lake | place: Tanzania: Lake...
AAACGCTTAGCGATTACGGCAACCTCAGCTTTGTTAGCTGGCGTGTTGTCGGTAATTTCTACTCCAGCGTCACAAGCTCATGAAGCGGCTGGCTCTTCTGCCAATACAGCCACTAGTGTAGGTAATGTCGCGGGAACTAATACAACTACCCCAGGATCAGTAGTTGGATCCCTTTTCGTTGCTACCGCGTCGAATACCACTTCTGCTGCTGTAGCACCAGCTGCAACTGCTTCAGGTTGCTCAACTATTGATGATTCTGCTTTATCTAAGGGTCTACTTTATAAAGACTCTTCTTCAGGAATTGCTCAATCAGCAACAGTTTTATCTGGTGGAGTACTATCTCTATACGCTTGTACTGCAACTGCTGTAGCTTGGGTTGCATCAGCAGGTAGTCTTGCGGCAGTTGGTGGAGTAACTGCACAAACATATTCATATAACTCTACAAATACCAGAGCATGGTCTGCCAATATCACTACTGCTGCTGGAACTGGTGTAGGAGCTCTCTGGACCGCGCCAACAACTGCTGGCACTTATACTGTAAGCCTTTATACTGGTTATTACACTAATACATCAGGTTTAGAGGTGATCTCTACTTCAACCCTAGGTGCGTTACCATCGGTTCTATCTGGAAACATTACTGTAACCGTGGTTGCAGCTTCTTCGGGTGGATCGTATGATTCAACAAACTCATACTGTAATGCCTCTCGAACAGTTACAGCGAACGTTGGAACAAATGTTGATGATACGGGTGCAAATGCTAATGGCGTTGATTGGACTATTAACGTAAATGCCAAAGATGCATACAACGCAAACCTTCCAACTGGTGCAGTAGTTGTAACAGCAACCAATGGCGCACTTCTTGCAATTGGAGCTGGTGGATCGACACCAGTTGCTGGAACTGCCTCGACAATTACAGAGTCTGGAACTGGAGCTAATAGAACCATTCGAGTTACTCAAGCAACTGCTGGTGTACCAATAACTACAACAGTGACTGTTACCTACAATGGAACAACTATTTGCACAAAGACTGTTTCAATTGCTGGTCAAGTTGCTGCGTTGACTATATCCAACGTTGCGGTTCAGGATTTGTCTGCTTCTGCAGGAAATGCCAACTGGTTTGCTGGTGAAACCAGGGCTGGTACATTCTATGTGGTAGCTACAGATTCAGTTGGTAACCGAATTGCAACACCATCTACCCTCGGAACCTACGCAGCGGTTGATTCCACTCTCGGAAACTTAGTACCTGCTATTACTTTTGATTCCGCGTCTTTGGCGACATCAACCCTGACAACTTCTGTTGCTAGCGCAACAGTAGCTAGACACACTTGTAATGCCACTGCTGGTACTGAAAAAGGAGTTAAGGTTAAATTTACTTTAGCTAATGGAACAGTTATCACTTCAAGTGGAACTGACTTGTCTTGTGCAGATGATGCAGCTACATACACTGCCTCATTTGACAAGGCTAAGTACATATCAGGTGAGGTAGCTAAACTAACAATCACCTTCAAGGATGCAAAAGGTAACCTTGCAAACAACGTAGTGGCTCTAGCAGCGTCTACAATTGTTGTTCCAGGTATGACTTTAGTTTCAACAACAGGAGTAGCTACTGCTGTTCCTAAAGCTGGATCTAAGCTAGAATATACCTACACTGTAGGTCAGACTGCGGGCAAATATGCTGCAGTTGTTGACTTTGGTAGCACAACAACGCTAGCTACCTACAGAACAATCCAAAACCCTAGTTATGAGATTTCAACCGGGGGAGATACAACTACAAATGCAGATGTGCTTAAGTCAATTGTTGCATTAATTGCATCAATTAATAAGCAAATTGCAGCATTGCAAAAGTTAATTTTGAGCAGGCGATAAACCGCTTCAAAATTTCTTAAAAATAGCTAGGCCCTCTGGTTAATAACTAGGGGGCCTAGTTATTGGGAAGGGCTGTGGCAACAATAATTGAAATAAATAGATTGCTATGATAGAGGTATAGTTTTCAGACAAAATATATTGGGAGACAATCGATGAAAATAGTATTTCCTAGCGCAGCGCTTATTACTCTCGCGACAACACCGTGGGTGAGTGCAGATGCGCTTATCATCCCAAAGATAATCCTAATTTTTGTTTTAGCTTCATATTTATTGCCCATTTTATTATCAAATTATAAATTAATTCTTAAAAAGGGCAAGTTAAGGATACTTGCAGTTATATCTATAGTCTTTGTTTTAAATATGCTAGTCGTAATGTACTTAAGTGAAGCTCCATTTGAGCAAGAATTCTTTGGTAGGACAGGAAGAGGTCTAGGCTTTATCACTTATTTTTCTTTGTTTATTATAATGATTTACACGGCATTAAAAATCAAGCAACTGGACTTACTAAACCTATTCAGATGGATTTTTTTAAGTTGTTTATTTTCTTCTATATATTCCATACTACAGTATTACGGGTATGACATATTTGATTGGAGAACACAAACAAACGGAATAATTGGAACAATTGGAAATCCTAACTTTCAATCAAGTTTTGTCTCTATTGCATTCCTACCAAGTGTGATTTACCTTTGGAATCAAAAAAATAGAGTTATTAAAGTTCTTTCTATATCGATATTTTTTATTTTTGTTCTTTATATTTGTGAGTCAACGCAAGGATATATAGCGTTATTTGCTTCTTTACTTATTTTCGCTCTGCTTTATCTATTTCGTAAAAAAAGTAATTTATATTTTTTCGTTTTATTTATTATTGGATCAATTGTTAGTGGATTAGCAATACTAGGAATGCTAAACAAGGGTCCACTTAGTTATTATCTTTATAAAGTCTCAGTTCGATCACGTGGAGAGATGTGGGACACAGCAATTTCAATGATCAAAGACAATTTATTATTTGGCGTTGGCTTAGATTCTGTCGGTGATTATTCACTAATGTATCAAAGTAGGGAAACTGCAAATGGAATAGCAGAATACATCGATAATGTTCATAACTTTTACCTTCAATTTGCTGCAACTGGAGGTCTACCTCTAGCCATAACCTATTTCTCATTGGTTTGCTTTGTGGGGTATATTTTTATATCCAAATTAATCAAATCAAATACATATGATCATACAATATCGGCACTTTTAGCCGCCTGGATCGCTTTTCAACTTCAATCATTCATAAGCCCAGCGGTAATCCCAACTTTAATTTGGAATTTTATTATTTGTGGAACCATAATTGGATTAGAAAATAATGATGACTTTGCGTCCACAAGTATTAAAATTCAACAGAAAAGTTCTAGGCAAGGGAACAAGTTAAGCGATTCTATGAATCTAAAGAGCGTAGCTCTCTCTACCCTAGCATTCGTTACAGTTATTCCACTTTTTAATGCAGATAAGCTTGCTCGAGAAGCTAACATAAAACAAGACTCAGTGCTTGCTGTTCAAGCAGCAAGTAAATACCCCGAATCTGTGATTAGATACAATCGAATAGGTGCGGATTTATACACTCTAGGTCTTTATGACCTTTCATTGGAGGTAGGAAGAAATGCGGTGAAGTTCAATCCTAATAGCTATCTTACTTGGATACTTATACTTGTAAACCCAAATGCCCCGATTCAAGAGAGACAAATTGCTAAAGATAAATTAATCAGAATAGCTCCGCACAACATTCAAATCCAGAATTATCCACTTGAATAGTTAGAGATCATTTTTTATATGAAAGTTGGAATAATTGGGCAAGGTTATGTTGGTCAAACGCTTGCAGTTGGCGCAGCTTCATCTGGACTAGAAGTTGTTGGTTTAGATTCGAATATTAATGTAGTTACTGATTTATTAAATCGAAAATCTACAGTGCCTGGAGTCAACTCGGAAATATTAAAATCGCTGCTTGAAAAAAATAATTATTTCCCGACCTCAAATCCAGAATTATTGAAGGATTGCGAAGTAATAGTGATAGCAGTACCAACCCCATTAGACCAGTTTCGTAAACCGGATATGACGTTTATATCGGAAGCTTGTAAATGCATTTACAATTATGCAAAACTACCCGCATTAATTATTAATGAAAGTACATCGTATCCTGGAACGCTTAGGGAATTTATTAAACCGCTTATTGAAAATAATAGTACCATTAAATTCGAATATGCAGTTGCTCCTGAAAGAGTTGATCCCGGCAACAGTGAATGGAGCTTGGTTAATACTCCAAGAGTTGTGGCGGGACTAACCGAACGTTCTACACAAGGCGCACTTAATTTCTATTCTTTTTTTTGTAGAAAAATTTACGCAGTATCTTCATCTGAAGTTGCCGAACTAGCAAAATTATTGGAAAACACATTTAGGCAAGTTAATATTGCATTAATTAATGAAGTTGCCGAAATTGCAAATAGTATTGGCATAAGCACAAACGAAGTTGTGGAAGCAGCAGATACCAAACCATTTGGTTTTATGAAGTTTTATCCTGGTCTAGGGGTTGGTGGGCACTGTATTCCCGTTGATCCAGTATTTTTAACAAGTTTTGCAGAGAAATTAGGGGTAGAAACTGAATTAATCAAGACTGCAAATAAGATAAATCTAACAAGGCCTGAACAAATAATAAATCATATTGAGACGTTTTTGGGATTAAGCGTCTCAGGCTTGAGAATTCAAATCGCAGGTATTGCTTATAAAGTAGGAGTTTCAGACATCCGGGAATCTCCAGCTTTAAAGTTAATGACTATGCTTTCCGCTAAAGGAGCAGAGGTCTCCTGGCATGATCCATTAATAAAGTTTTATGAAAATAAAAATAGTCAGAATCTCGATAAAACTATAGATCTTGGAATAATTGTTACTCCACATCAAGAAATTGATTTTAGCCCTTGGGAAAATTCGAATCTCAAAATCGTTAACTTATCCGTAGGAAAGAATAATTTAATATGGCCTAAATTTCTTTAGTTATGTATTCTAATGAATCTTGAATTATCTGATTTAATTTTTGTTCGGGTTGCCAATCAATCAACTTCTTTATTTTGGTCAAATCAGGTATGCGCCTGTTAACATCTTCAAATCCATATTCATATCCAATATTATAAGGCGTATATACAATTTTAGATGTTGACTTCAACTCACCAATTATCTTTTTTGCTAGGTCTGTTATTGATATCTCATCACTACCACCAACATTAATTACTTCCCCTATTGTTTGATCGGCAGTAGCAATTTTCATAATCGCATTAACAGCATCTTTAACATGACAAAATACTCTACGTTGAGTCCCATCACCAAAAATTTCAAGTGGTAGATTTTGCGTTGCAGCTTCTATAAACCTTGGTATAACCATGCCGTATTTACCGCTTTGCCTTGGGCCCACTGTATTAAAAAGTCTTACCGTCGTTACTGGTAAGTTATTTGAGATAAAATAGGAATGCGCTACGGCCTCTTCCAAGGCTTTTGCGTCCGAGTAAGTCCACCTCAATTTTTGAGGAGGGCCAACATGCCTATCGTCAGATTCCGAGAGCTTATCTTTCAAATTTTTACCATAAATCTCTGAGGTACTGGCAAGAATAATCCTTTTATTATATGTGACAGATGCCTTTAGGACATTTTCTGAGCCTTGGAAATTTGTGGAAATCGATTCTATGGGGTTTTTTAGGATGTTAAATACCCCTACGGCAGCTGCCATGTGAACCACTAAATCACAATTATTAACTAAACTTTCAACTAAGCTCTTATTTCTAATATCCCCAGAGTGAATATCTATTTTATCTTCGATATTCATTAAGTTTTTGATAGATCCTGTAGATAAGTTATCTAAAACTGAAACGTCATTACCTTGTGCAAAAAAAGAGTCACATAAGTGTGATCCAATAAAACCCGCTCCACCCGTTATTAATACACGCATATTCCAAGTTTATCGTATAATTACGTAATAATCTAATTAGCTTTCGCACAATATACCAAAGCTTAGACTTCTTTCTGTAAATTTATAAAAGAGATTGAATTTTAATTTATGCAAAAAATTCTTGTTTATCTTTGCATCCTAAATTAATTTTATAACCGAGAATTTCTGGCAATGCAAATTTCTAGTAAAAATTCAAAAAAATTTTTTAAAAACTAATTTACAGACGTTTCTAGACTAAATTGTGCTCTCAACTTAATATATTACATTTCTTGCGGAATATTTTTTTGAAAATATATATCAGAATTTACCCTCGCTCCAAAATTTTTTACCTCACTAAATCCATGTATGGACAAGAAATTAACAATTTTATGATAGTTACCGAACTTAGAGTCATTCTCTATAAAAAAATGTGAAATATTTTCTTTTAGTTTCGATTTAAATAACTCGAAGATAACTTCAAGTTCCATTCCTTGTACGTCAATTTTTACAAAAATTGGATAATTTAAAGTACGAGAAATTTTGTTTAGATGCACTTTATTCACGGTGCTAACTTTTAAATTACCTTTTTTGCTCGTAAAATGAGTATCGCCTGAATGAGTATCTGAAGAAAAAAAAGTTGCAGATCCATTTTTACTAGAAATAGCAAATTTGTAGATTGTAAAGTCGCGTACTTGGTTAAATTCTAAATTTAGTTTTAAGTAATTTATAATATTTTTATTTGGTTCATAGCATACGATTTTTTTACAAAAAAAATTCTGGTTGGCAACTAAAGAAAAGACTCCTTGATTAGAGCCAATATCAAGAAATATGAAATTTGAGTCGAGCTTTTTTAAGATCTTTTCTAAACCATTTCCATACGACTTTAAAGCAAAGTTGAAGGTCTTGTCATTATTTTTTGACTTAAGCCAAACACCATAGTTACTCAGTTTGAATCCATCAGCCTCAATATATTCATCGCAAATAATTGACCTTAGAATTTTATTTAGAGGTATTCCATGTGAAAATAGTATCCTTGCGTAGTAAATTCGGATAAGTCGATTCTTGAAGCATTTTGGCAGATTTTTACTGAGGTACATTTAAGAAGTATAGTAGACTCAATGTTTATGGTTTAGCTATTTGATTACAAATAATATTTAAGGAGTTTGTTTGGATATATTTTCAAATCAAGTTTGGGTATGTGGTGAAGTTCTAATAGATTTAATCCCATTTGAAGATAGTACGAGAGCTGTAGTCGGAGGAGGCCCGGCTAATACAGCAGTAGCACTTGCAAAACTAGGTACGAGGGTACAGTTTATCGATGGAATTTCAACAGATGAATATGGCCAGATGGCATTAAATCATCTTAGAGATGAAGGTGTTTTACTGGATTTAGTTAATATTTCAGAAAAGCCGACGAGTCTTGCAGCTATTACTCTTAACAAGCAAGGAGGTGCGACATATGAGTTTCTAACCAAAGGAACCGCAACCTTTGATTTTTCCTTTTCGTGGCTACCTGACCCATTTCATTATAAGCCTTTAATTCTACACATAGGTACATTAGCTACAGTAATTGAACCATCTGCGTCAGTCTTATATAAATGGGCAAAGCAAGTAGCGGAAGTTGCTCCTATTGTTTTTGATCCAAATATCAGACCAGCAGTTTTGACTAACAGAGATCAATACCTTTCACAAGTTGAAAAATGGATTAAAATCTCCTCATTAGTAAAAGTTAGTAATGATGATATTAACTGGTTATTTCCAGGGAAAAAAATTGATATTGTAATTGAAAAATGGCTTAGTCTGGGTCCAAAATTAATTATAGTGACGTTCGGTGATAAGGGATTGGCTGGATATAGAAATGGTGAAAAAGTATGTGTGGGGGCCCAAAAAGTAATTGTAGCTGACACAGTCGGGGCGGGAGACACGGTTGGCGCGATATTAGTGGAAGCAATAATTGAAATTGGTTTAGACAATCTAATTAAGGAAAAATTAGTATCTATATTGAATAGAGCAGCGCGTGCTGCTGCAATTACTGTATCAAGAATTGGCGCAGTCCCACCTAGTAAATTTGAAATTTAGTTACCTAAATAAGATGATTCATTTTGAAAACGATGAAATTTCAATTGCCATAGATTTAGATCAAGGTGCTAGGTTAGCCTCAGTTCAGTGGCGTGATATGGAGTTTGCAGTTAAGTTTAGGAGGAAAGATTATAATTGGGGATAGTTTTCAATGGTTCCATTCGCAGGACGTATCAGAAACGGAGTCATCAAGGATAAATTTGGAAAAGAATATCAGGTACCAACTAGTTTTGATCCACCACATGCATTAATTGGATTTGGTGCATCTTCTTCTTGGGAAGACATAGGAAATGGTGCTCAGTATTTAGAGTTACCTTCACCTTTTCATGGTGCATCAGTTACTCAGAGATTTGAAATATTAGATAACGCAATTAGGTGGTCTTTAGAGTATCAAGCAAATGAATGTAATCTACCAGTTACACTTGGTTTTCATCCATGGTTTGCAAGAGACATTGGAAAAGGTGATAGCGCTCAAATTATTTTTAATGCTAATAAAATGTACAGTAAGGACAAGAGTAATATACCGACTGGCAAATTGATTTCACCTACTCCTCCTCCCTGGGATGACACTTTTATTGAGGTTATAGGTTCGCCTGAAATAGTTTGGCCTGGAGCAGCTCGGATGACTATGGATTTTGATTCTCCTTACTTCATGCTTTATTCAAAAGATGATTAGGGTGTTTGTTTTGAACCAGTTACAGCACCTCCCGATGCACAAAATCTTGGAATCCAAGGTACCAAGTATATTGAAACTCTAATAAGTTTTTATGTAGATAATTAAGCTAATAACTTTGATATAGATTCAGATGGGAATTGTTAATCATTAGACAAATACCAGTTTACAGTTTTTGAAATTCCAATAACTAAACTGGTTTCCCTAAATTTAACCTGAGATCTTAATTTAGATGTATCAGGACATCTTCGCTTGGCACTGCCTAAGAAACTTCCCGCTGAGCAAATTTCTACATCAGATTTCATTTCTTGCTTAATCATTTCTGCAAGAACAGCGATGGTAGTCTCATTTTCTGAGCCGACATTGTAAGTGCAGTTTTTTGCCACTAAAGGGTTAAAAATAATTAAGGAGACTGCCTCAATAAAGTCATCGATATACATAAAAGAACGCGTTTCGTCTAAACCATAAACACTACCATCAGATGCTCTAAATTTCGAAATTAAATCTGGAATTACGTGATGTATTCCCATCCTGGGACCATAAACATTATGCAATCGTAAAATTAGAAAATTTAAGCCATATTGTTTAGCATTTGCAATAGTAGCGATCTCTCCAAGAGTTTTACTCGCAGCGTAGCTCCATCGCACATTTCGAACATCCGGTATGACTAACGGAACTTCTTCACTTGTAGGAAGACTGATTAAATCTAACGACAATCCACCCGCATAAGATTCAGAGCTTCCAAAATAAACATATAGCTCAACCTTTATTTTTGAAGCATACTCAGCAGCAAGAATTGAACTTATTGCGGTATTTTTAACAACCTGGGTAGGTTTTGAATAAAAATTTTGGGTTCCATTTATTGCTGCACAATTTAGCACAATATCTCCTGGCTCAAAGAGATCCTTATAATTGCTTTCAATAGTCAAATCCAGATTCTTAAAAATTATATTTTCAAAATTTAGTAATTCCGATAATTCCTTATCTTGACGACTGTTTATAAAATTATCAACCAATACTAATTTATAAGCTTCATTTGAGACGAATTTTGAAGCTAAGTGATATCCTATAAATCCTGCGGCTCCTAGAATCACAATTCTGATAGTCTTGTTTGAATTCATGCTAAAAGCCTTTATTATTTTTGCCTAGAAAATATCCATTCGTGAAATTAATTTTTAAATTTGCCGCAACTCCCCAGTAGTCAACTATAAAACTTTCCGAAGATAAATTGTCTAAAAAGTTTCGTATTTTCTCACTCTGAATATTTTCACCATTATTACCTAAAATTACGATTTGGGGAATTTTAGGGTCTATTTCCTCCACTTTGAAATTTATGTACTCTTGAAAGTCAATATCATTCAGGGAAGGATCCCAAACTTTAACCTTTATATTTACAAATTTTGAGATAATGCCATCAATTAGAAAGGTTGAAAACCCATTCCTAATATCATTAGTTTTCGGATGACTTTTAAATGTCAAACCTAAAAATAAAACCTGATTTATATTTTTTCTAGACTCAAGAATTTCATGAATTTTCCTAGAGGCGCTTAAAAAAAGACGTTCATTACTTAATCTTGAAGATAAAATTAGAGACTGTTCACGAATCTCTTCAGGAAAGGATTCAAACAAAATATGAGTATCTTTTGTTAAGCACGGGCCACCAACAGGTCCTGGCTTAGGAATCTTGGCTCTCGGGTACCTATCGTTAACCAAATTTAGAATCTCTATTGAGTCAAGGTTTAAAAATTCTCCCAAAATAGCAATTTCATTTGAAATTGCGAAAATTGAATCTCGCCACGCATTCGATATCAATTTAGCGAATTCAGCAGCTTCATAATTTTGAGCCTTAATAACATTGAATTCTAAAACTTCTAAAAAATCTTTTGCACGATTATAGCTGGTGTCATTTGAAGCGGCTAGAATTTGAGGAAGGAAATCTAGTTCTTTGATTGCGTTTCCTTCTATGGTTCTTTCTGGCGCGAATAATACTTTTATATCAGAACGATTGATCGATTTTAACTCATTTAGAATTTTAGTTGTAGTACCAATTCTTACAGTTGATCTAATAAACAAAAAACCATTTTTAGTTAGATTGTGTGCAAGTCTCGCAGACAGATTCACAATGTTCGACATACTTTCGGAATTCTTGGAATAAAATGTTGTACCAATACAAATAAAAATACTATCAAAAAAATCAGAATGAATCTCTGAGCAAAAAATTAAACGTTTTTCTGAAATTGCTTGCGATAGTATCTCATCTAGACCTGGTTCAAAAACGCCAAAATTACGGTTAGAGAATTTCTGTAGCTTTTCATTGTTAGTCTCGAGAATTGTAATATTAATATACCCAGTTTTTAATAACTTAGCTGCTAGAGTAATTCCTACGAACCCACCACCGGCGACCAATATATTGACATCTTTACCCATGGCTCTATGCTATCTATAAAAATAGATCATTTTTGCCTTTGCCTTTTAGGTACCACAAATTGATTCCCAGAAATCATCAAAAATTGAGTTTCTGAGTTAAATCAAGGGTTTACCTAATGTGTCTGTATATGATATAAAAATATACACACTAGAATTATATTATGTTATCGAAAGTACCTAGTGTTATTGTTGTAGGGACTATTCGAAACTGTGAAAACATGCTTCATAAAGAAATTAAGAAGTGCTTAAAGTCTTTATCTGATGTTAATAAAGTAAGTTTTTTTCTTGTTGAATCTGACTCCGATGATGCTACAGTCAATGTATTAGAAAAATTAACAAAATCTATTCCAAGATTTAATTTTGTTTCACTGGGAAGTATTAAACATGAATTTCCTGAGCAGTACAATAGAATAAGGCACTGCAGAAATATTTATGTAGAATATATTCGAAAATTACTAAGTGATGATTTCCACGAGTTTGTGCTAGTACTAGATTTAGACGGAATGAACACAGCATTAAGCGCTAAATCAATTAATAGCTGTTTTGTAAGAGAAGATTGGGACGTGGTCGTTGCAAATCAAACCTTTGGCTACTATGACATCTTGGCTCTAAGGCATCCAGATTGGCAAATTGGCGATTGGAGGAAAGATTACGAATTTTACAAGAAAAACCTTATTCATTTGAAGTTAGCTAATAACTCAATTTGGAATAGAATTAAAAAAAATAGAACCTTAAGGATTGCAAAGTATTTAGCAGTTTATTCAAAAATGTTGAGGATTCCAAAGAATAATCCGTGGATAAAAGTAGATTCAGGCTTTGGCGGTGCAGCCTTTTATAAATCTTCAATTTTTCTAAAATTTGACTACACTAAAGAATTCGATACGACTGAGACTGATCATGTCAGTCTACATAGAAAAATAGTTCGAGAAGGTGGATCTATTTATATAAATCCCAGGTTTATAAATTCACATTTTAATACCTACAACTTGAATAGAAATTATGTAATAAGGGTTATTCGAGCATTTATCTGGAGCAATAAAAGTATTTATCAGAGCAAACATTATTATAACTTAAAGAAGTTTTTTAAAAAATAATTTATCACTTTAATTTGTAAAGATAATCTTGACTAATAATATTAAATTTATTTTTTTTATAGAACTTAATTGCTCGAAGATTATCTGCGTCAACATAGAGAAAAACATGCTTTATGTGCTTTGATATCAGGTTATTTAATCCCATTTTAAGTAGCACATCCCCTAAACCAAGGTTTAAGTGATCTGAATCAACTGCAATTATGTATATTTCACCAACAGGTGGCTCATCATCATCAATTTCAGAATTTTTCCTTTTACTTCCATGAATTTTTGTCCAAACTGAACCAATTATTTGTTTATTTCTTTCTGCTAGGAAAAAGCCCTTTTCATCAAACCACTCCTCACCCAGCCTGATATTCAAATCAGATAATTGCCAATTGCCTTGCTCTGGGTGATCATTAAAAACCTTGTTATTCAAAGACAACCAAGCGTCACTATCAATTCCAGGCAAAAAGCTCCGAATTATAATACTTTTACTTACCTCTTTACCTAGATTAGGTAATTGCTGGATATCGGTAAGTGGTCTGCTCATCTGTAAAACTGTACGAATCTTTTCAAAGCCAAAGGATATTGCAAGGGCGTTTACTGCTGGTTGATCCCCATGCACCCATAGCCGCAATCCGTTGCCACAAATCTCAATTGCTTTAGCTAATAATTGTTTGCCAACTCGTGCACCTCGAAATTTTGGATCAACTACTAACTAAACTGAGGGGCCAGCAACTAGATCGGTTTGATCTAGGTGGGCGTATCCAATTACTTCACCCTCTTTTTCCACCAATAGGTGAGAATCTGCTCTATCTCCACCATGGCGAAGATGTAGCAAGATGTGTTCGGCAATAGGAGGTGTGTTATCAAAGGCGGTTGTATCTGCAATTAACTTAAGAACCGCTTCTTTTTGAGTATTGGAAAGTTTTGGTAGATGTAGCAAGGGGTAATTTAACTGGCTTAACTTAGATTACATCCACTGGGGTTTGCGAACCATTTTGAGTAAAGCGATAACCAACATTGCGCACCGTATCAATTACTGATTCAAACTCAGGCCCTAGCTTTGATCGAAGCCGTCTAATATGAACATCAACTGTTCTGGTGCCGCCAAAGTAATCATAACCCCAGATCTCTTGTAGTAATTGAGATCTAGAAAATACTCTGCCTGGATGCTGAGCTAAATACTTTAGTAATTCAAACTCTTTAAAGGTTAGATCAAGGGTTCTCCCCTTTATCTTGGCAGTATAGGAATCCTCATCAATTACTACCTCACCACTTCTGATCTCTTTTAAGGATGGATTTTTTGCTAATTGAGTAATCGCGTCTTTGCCAATCACAATTCTAATCCGAGCATCAACCTCGGCAGGTCCTGCCGTATCTAACATAACATCGGCAATCTGCCAATCAGAGTTTATGGCAGAGAGTCCGCCCTCAGTAGTAATAACAACAATTGGAGTGGAAACACCTGTGGTAGTAATTAACTTAGTAAAGGCCTTAGTATTTGGCAGATCACGCCTTGCGTCAACAAAAATACAATCGGCAATTAGTGCGTCAATTAATACAGAAACCTCAGCTGGCAAGATGCGAACATCATGCTGCAGCAAACCAAGGGCAGGTAATACATCAGCACTTGCGCCAAGAGAGTTAGTCAGCATTAGAAGTTTTGCCATAAGAGTGCTAAGAATACACTTATGGATTCACTCTCACTACTTACTTTTTTACTGCTTGGTGCAACTGTTATTGGCCTGTACTATCGAAAAAACACTGGGCTGATTAAGCGCAAAAAACGGCTCAAGCTTTCACCAACTGAGTTTGGTGGGGCCTACGGCAAGCGGGCAACCATCCTGCAATTTTCCACCACCTTCTGCTCCTCCTGCCGGGCAGCAAAGGCGTTAATTAAAGATGTGGTCAAAGATGAAGCAGATATTTCCTACTTCGAAGTAGATGCAGAGAGCAATTTAGAGTTGGTAAGAAAGGTTGATGTTAGATCAACCCCAACTACTCTTTTTTTAGATAGCTCTGGCTTTGAGATTGCCCGGGCAACTGGAACACCTAAACGTGATCAACTTATCAAGGTAGTGGCATCTCTTTAAGCCTTAAGTGGGCTTGCTTATTGCAAAATACTTGCAGGAAGTATTCTCGCCTCCAGTATAAAATTTGGGCTGTGTTCTCCACACAACCAGTGTTTTTTACTAAGCGCCGCGTGATTGATTACGCCCGCGCTAAGGGTTGTATGTGTTGGGTATTAATTTAAATAGCTTAATCTTTTTTAAGTTTAAAACCCCCAACTATTTTTTAAGGAGCAGTAAATGTCAAATGTAGTAAAAGAAAAAACACCTGTCTTTATTGATGCCAGAGGTCCAAGATACTCAGCTGCCATCACTACCACTGTCTTAGCTCTTGCCCTAATAACTGAATCTAATTACCTAATCGGATTTCAATTTGCCGTCTTTTTATCTGCTGTGCTCTTTGGCCTTAGAAGATCAATCTATGGCCTTGTATATCGCAATCTAATTCAGCCCCGTCTTTCTGGCCCAGTCCCAAGTGAGAATGAGGCAGCGCCTAGATTTGCCCAATTAATTGGCGCACTCTTTGCATTTGTTGCCTTACTAGGTGGAGTTACTGGCAATATTGCCGTGTTTCTAACTGCTACAAGTTTTGCCTTAGTAGCAGCCTTTTTAAATGCCGCCTTTGGCTTTTGTTTAGGCTGTCAGATGTATTTACTGCTAGTCAGAGTAAGATCAAAGTTTTCTCGCGCATAAATACACTTACCTTTAGTAATTAGATGGTAGCCATTAGACTTATCTCTATGGCTACCAAACATGAGTTACATCAAAAGGGATTGCGGCTTACCCCACAAAGAGAGTTGGTACTGGCTGCGGTTAGATCCTTAGGCCATGCCACCCCTGAGGAGGTAGCGGAGAAGGTAAGACAGACTCATCCTGGGATTAATCTTTCAACTGTTTATCGCAATTTAGAAACTCTTGAAAATGTTGGCCTAGTACTTCATACTCACTTAGGTCATGGTGGTGCGACCTATCACGCCGCAGAAGAATTGACCCATCTGCATTTAGTTTGTTCTGATTGTGGAGATATTGGTGATGCGCCAATTGAGACTGCTGCAAATTTTGTAAACACATTAAGTGATGATTTTGGTTTTAAAACCGATGTTACCCATTTTGCTATTTATGGTCTTTGTGCAAAATGTGCTGACGCTGCTGATAAACGTAAATAATAAATGAGTGCAGTCTTAGTTGAATCAGGCCCTGATAAGGGTGCGATCTGGCACTTTGGTGAGCCAAATAAGGAGCAAAAAGAATTAGTAAGTGGCAATGGTTGGGCAGATCTTTCCCACAGAGCGGTAATCTCAATTAGCGGCAAAGATCGGCTTACCTGGCTGCACGCCTTAACTACCCAACACTTGGAGAAATTAACCCCAGGTGATTGGCAAGAAGCACTCATTCTGGACGCACAAGGTCATATTGTTGAGCAATTATTTTTAGTAGATGATGGAAGTACTACCTGGATACATACTGAAGCGCAAAGAAGTGTACCCTTAATTGAGTATTTAGAAAAAATGAAATTTATGTTAGTTGTTGATATCATTGATCAATCTAATAATTACGCAGTGCTACGGACTGCTGGTGCAGCAGATAATCTAGGTGGGCCTTACGCCTTAGTTCCAAGAGGTGAGCTTTCAGATACGATCAGCGCCTTTAATAAAGCACATACTCAAGTTGGTATCTGGGCGCTTGAAGCATTAAGAGTTGCTCAAGGCAGAGCTAGATTATTTTTTGAGGTAGATCATAAATCTATTCCTAATGAGTTAGGTTTTTTAAATAAGGCAGTGCATATGCAAAAAGGGTGTTACCGGGGACAAGAAACAGTTGCTAAGGTGTTTAATTTAGGTCAACCCCCAAGAAAATTAGTTCTACTTCACCTAGATGGTTCCATGGTTGAACTACCAGAGCATGGTACAAAAATTACTTTAGATAATAAAGAGATTGGCTATATTGGAACTGTTGCTCGCCACTTTGAGTTAGGCCCTATTGCACTCGGCGTAATCAAGCGAAATACCTCGCAGCAGGCTCAACTTTTAGCAGAAAATGTTCCGGCAAGTATTTATGAGGAGATTGCCTCCAGCTAAGATAGCTTTTTAATTTTTATTTATTAGGTCAACCCAAGATTTAGTCAATAGTTGGGCATATGTTGAGTTATCTTTAATAAACTGCTTTCTAAAACTTATCGGAACTTTGGTCTTAAGAAGTAGGTCAAATTCCTTACTTAACTTAAGACTACTCTTATCTAGATCTAATATTTTCACAGCATCTTTGCCAGCCTTTGAAATTAAATCTTCTACTCCACTAGATTTCGTTGCCCAGACAGGCACACCTGCAACTAGCGCTTCTCGCATTGCTCTGCCATATGATTCAGTAGGTGCTATTGAAACTAAAACACCTATTTCTCTCCAGACTTTTTTAAGACCTTCCTCTGATAGGTGTCCCATATACTTAACATCAGAGCTAGGTATAAGTGATTTTAAATTAGCAAGAAACTTTTCTTTCTCTGGCCCATTCCCGACAATATAAATCTTAAAGTTTTTCTCTACAAGTGATAATTTGTAAACAAAGTTAATAAAGTCCCATATACCACGATCTCTATGAATTCTTCCTATAAACCCAATTGACTTATGACTTTTAAACCTGACTCTTTGTGCTTGCTTTAGGCTAAAAATTGGAACAGGAATAACAATCATTTTTATTGGATTGATTCCAAATTTTTTAACAAATAAACGAGATTGTGGCACTGTAACGGCTCGAAAAAAATTCGTGTTTTTCATTGAAAATTTCAATAAGAAAAATCGAACTCGATTTGTAAGATTAATTCGGCGCCACAAAGGATTAGCAAAGTCCCCATGAAGCTGAATCTGTATTTTTGTCCGGATTCCTAGAATTCTTCTGAATAAGTATGCACACCAGTAACTTTCCCAAGGTTCACCAACAATCAATAATTCGACTTTCCATTTTTTCTTATAGGCCAGCGAAGCAGCTCGTGATGCAAATTTTAGAATATTAAAAGTTGGTTTACAAATATAGTGTATGCAGAATGATTCATAATTATGTTCAACAAGGCTGAAATTGGCCGAACTAGAGATGGCGATTAGTTTTATACGTTGGCTTTTAGAATGCTTAATTAACTCATTTGCATAAATTTTATGCCTATCGATTGCATTTGTGTTTTCAACCGAAAGTAAACCCCTTGGATCTATAATTAGCACCACGGATTTCTCGAAAATTTTACTCTTCAAAAATTACCTCTATTTTATTTACAATCAATATGGCAATATTATAACAGATATCTGGTTTATGAGAGAATTATGATTCCAATTTCGAGGTAAAATCTTAAAATAGAATAAAACATTTTTGGGTAAGAAAAATTCTAGTTCTAACTTAAACCCTATGCTAAGATATTAAAATGGGAAGTAATTCTGGTAAGAATAAAATACTTCTGTTTGCTCCAATTTTTTTTCCTGATACGGGCGGCCCTGCTATACAGGGAAAGTATCTTGCCGAAACACTTGCAGATAATGGCTTTGAAGTTTTTGTCATCAAATTTTCTAAACCGGACTTATTCAGTTCCAAATTCAAAATTATTTCTTTGAACTGGTCACCTAACCCAAGTGCAGTTCGGAGATTATATAGATGGTTTATTGGTCCATTAATAAGTATTTTTTATCTTTTGAAAATTAGACCAAACCTAGTAATCGTTAATTCAGTGTTTTGGAATGGAATGGTAATGGGATTATTCTGTAGGGTCATACGAATCCCTACGATTTTAAAGTTTGCTGGTGATTGGGTATTTGAAAGTTCAAAGGACCAGAAAAATCAATCTGTAGATTTGCTAAAAATTTATAGGGGTAGTGTTTTTACACGCCTCTTATTCTTTATTGAGAAATTTTTTGTAAGCAAGTTTAATGTAGTTTGGGTAATATCAAATTTTAGAAAAAGAAATGTACAGCAGCTCTCAAAATCACCAAAAATTTGGCTTCAATGTAACTTCCATGATTTGCCTCAATTTAGCAGCTATAGTTCATCTAGATTTACTTCACCTATAATTTTTGTAACTTCCGCAAGATTAATTGCTCACAAACGAATAGACACGTTAATTGATACAGTTTCAAAACTTAGTTATGATTTTAGACTAATTGTTATTGGAGAGGGTCCAGAACTAAAGGATTTAAGTCAACTTGTAAAATTATTAAAACTTGAGACTCGTGTTTTTTTCTTAGGTAAAATCTCCAGTGATCTTTTATTTGAGATTTTATCACTTTCAAGCGCTTACCTTTCATGGAGTGCTGAAGAAGGCGCCCCAAATGCATTTATAGAAGCTTTAAATTTTGGTTTACCCATTATTACAGCAAATGTGGGAGGGATCCCTGAAATGTTTGAGTCCAATTCTAAGTCGGTTAAATTAATAGAAGCAAATGATCCTAGTAAACTTTTAGAATCTTTATCAAGTCTCAATTTAGCCTCGAAAGAACTAGAAGCAATGAGTAAAGCAGCATTCGTTGAAGGTAAGAAATTCTTGCGTTCTGAAAATGAAATTAAAGTAGTAGCGTTTATTCAGAATTTGTTAAATTCTAAAAAGCGTTAATCTCGAAGTTAAAATCCTTAATCGGTTTATAATTAGGTATTTTATATTATCCATTGATTTAAATTGGTTTTTATTCTGTTTTCATTCGCCCAACTTATAGTTTTAGTAATACCCTCCATTATATTTGTATAGGGACTTCTACCGATTAAAAGTTTCAAATATTTATCATTTGACATAGTTTTTTTAACATCTGCTGAATTTGCTATTTCTTTAGAGAGATTAACTCTCTTGCTGGAGACTTTTTCAATGATTTCAATTAATGTATTTATTGAAGTTGGATTGCCGCCACCTAAATTAACTAAATCTGTAAATCCAAATTTATGTTTCTTTAGTTCATCTATCAGAAATATGATGGACCTTATTACATCATCGATGTAAGTAAAATCTCTTTCGACCGTTCCGTCTCCAAACAATTCGAAGCGAGAATCATTTATCGCACTTGCTATCATTCTAAAATATGCCATGTCAGGTCTTCCCCAAGGACCATAAACAGAGAAAAAGCGAAGCCCTCTAGCCACGGTGGCTGAGTTTTTTACAAGTGTTGGCGTAAGCAACTCATTTGCAAGCTTGGTAGCTCCATAAAAACTATTTGGGTGTAAATTCTTCTCACCTTCTGTATACGGGATTACCGCTTGATCGCCATACACACTTGAGGATGAGGCATAGAGAAAGTAAGGAACCTTATTACTTACCGTTGATTGCAAAACGTTACTAAAACCTACAAGATTGCTATTTACATATTTATGTATTTGATCAGTCGGTAGCCGAACCCCTGCTTGAGCGGCCAAATTAATTACAACTTCAGGTTTAGAATTTACAATTAACTCATCAATAGCATTCTTATCACTAATATCAACACTTAAAACCTTAACCTCTAATGGGGTTAGTAGTTTTTCTACCCTTAACTTCTTTAAATTAATATCGTAATAATCTGAGAAATTATCAATTGCTATTACTTCATTACCCTCAGTAGCTAACCTTTGGCATAGGTGGCTACCAATAAAGCCAGCAGCACCTGTTACTAAGTATTTCATTGTGAGCCTATTCTACTTGATAGGAGTCAGGACTATTACACTTAGATCACATAGAAATTGCATAAGAAATTAGATCAAATAGGGGGAGAGTTTGAATTCAATAAACCTGTTGGTTATTAACTATGTAATGGATGAAAAGCATCAAGTGTTTTCTCACCAAATTGATTTAGTGAATAAATTGGCAAGCCAGTTTGATAGCGTAACTGTGCTTACTGGGTATGTGGGTGTTTGTAGAGTTTCAGAGAATGTACAAGTTGTTAACTTTAAATGGGTGGCAGGCAAGAGAGTTTCAAGTTTATTGAGATTTTTAAGAATTTTCCTAAAAACTGTAATAAAGAATAGATACTCAGTTTTATTCTCCCATATGACCTCAACGCACTCAACTTTTGTATCGCCAATTACTAAACTTTTAAGGCTTAAACATTATCTTTGGTATGCCCATGCAAGCAATGGAGTGTATTTAAGGGTCTCAAAGTTTTTGACTAATGGTATTATTACCTCAACTCCAGGCTCTTGCCCACTGGTGGGAGAAAAAATTTATCCAATTGGTCAATCAATTGATAAGGATAAATTTGAAAAGCAGCAGCAGGCTCATTATCCAATTAAGAACTTATTTCATACCGGCAGGTTAGATCCTTCAAAAAATATAGATCTAATAATTGAAGGTGTTGATTTACTTAGAAAGAGATACCCAGAGTTAACTCTTGAAATAGTTGGCTCACCATCAAGTGATCTTTATAAGCAGTACGCACAGGATCTAATATCAAAGTTTTCCTTAGCTCCATACAACTCTTGGCTAAAATTTACTCCCTACATCCCAAGAGAGGAGCTTCCTAAACTTTTAAGAGGCAAAGATGGATTCATACATAGCTTTCAGGGCTCATTAGATAAAACATTAGTCGAGGCAACTTT
>Ga0194116_10003041_pt1 | contig 20670 bp, 23 predicted proteins | sample TA2MahsurfametaG_4_FD_148617 | JGI IMG/M metagenome (GOLD analysis project Ga0194116, IMG submission 148617) | Freshwater microbial communities from Lake Tanganyika, Tanzania - TA2015008 Mahale S9 surface | ecosystem: Environmental > Aquatic > Freshwater > Lake | place: Tanzania: Lake...
AATATAAAAATATTTATATAAAAAAAAAAAATACCATATCCTTATAATTCTAAATGATATTAAATTTTAAAATGAGAATGTTTAAAATATCATAATTTTATATTTAATAATAATTCTTAGAATATTTAATTTTAAACATAAAGTAATATGAAAATCCTTTTAAAAATAGCTTTTGCTATTTTAATTTTTAATGTCTGCTATTCAGAGAAAATTATAATGTTTAATAATACTGATTCAATAGAATTTGCTAAAATTACTGAATACAATATAAATTTAAGTGATTTTAAAAATAAAATTCAAAAAAATATTTTGGAAAATTCTTATTTAACTATTCAAGTTAATGTAGGAATTGATAAAAATTGTTTAGAAATCGAAAAAGTAATAGAATATTTGTTTTTTAAATTTTATTCTATTTTATAAATTGTTTTATCTTTTAAGATCACTAAATATATAAATCATAGTCTTGCCAATTTCCTTTGAGAATTTATAGTAAATTAAACACAAAACCTAATCCACAAACTCTTGATTTTGAAAAGAAAGATGATACAGGTATTATCTATCAAAATGGAACTATTAAAAATATTATGTATGAGATAGAATATTCTCCATGTGAATTTTATGAAGATGATATTTTATATATTAAATTGTTAGGATTCGAAAAAAAATCAAATTTTGATATTAAAATTTCTTTAATACATGACAAATTAATTCGAGTATTATGCAATCAAAAACGGATTTCACCAAAAAATAATAATTCATCATCTAATATTACAAATTTAGATCTAAATGATAATATCAAAATTATTAATCCACCTACATTATATCATTATTCATCTGTTATGACTGATTTAGGAACAATAAGAATAGGAGGGATTTTCAATAAAACTGTTGATAATAATTTATTTTTATTCAATTCTGGAAATAAATGGGAAATTATTAATCCTAAAGGAAACTCGATACCTATAGGAAGATATGGTCATAATTTATTCAATTTTGATAATTATCTCATTTTATTTGGTGGAAAAGACAAAGATGATAATATTTTAAGTGATTTATGGGTTTTTGATTTAATTGAAAAAGAATGGATTGAAATTTATTATTCTTTTAAATTAGATAATATAAAGGAAAACTCAATAATAAATAATGTGGATATTAAAGATAAAATCATAAATACAAAAAACAAATTTGGAATTTCAAAGTTTATGGCAAGTGGAATAATAATAAAAAATTTAGGAAAAATCCTTATATATGGAGGACAAAATGATCTTGACAATAAAAATATTTATCTTCTTGATCTGAAAAAATTACTTGATATAATTAATTGTTTTAAAACAAAAATTTTTTCTAATTTCTTCAAATTTAATGAAAAAAAAGATCAAGTTGCTAATAAGTTGAAAGATTTATGGGAAGAAAAAAAGATTGATGACTTAACTCCTAGATATGGTTTATCTATTACACAATTAAATAATTTAGATGTTATGTTTTTCGGAGGTATAGACAGAAACTCGAATACATTATCAACTTTGGAAATTTTAAATTTACAAACATTTAAAGTAAATATTGTTGAACCTAAAGGAACAAATGAATTTCCAAGCGGAAGAGCATTTCATAAAATTGAAAAAGTTGGACCAATTTTGATTTTAACAGGTGGAGAAAATTCATTTACTCAAATATTTGGAGACTTTTGGAAATTCACAATTGAAAATTTTAAATGGATTAGGATTGAGATAGATAAAGAAATTGAAAATTTGATCAGAAGATCAAATTTTGATTTCACCAAAATTTTTCAAGATGGTATTTTCTATGAAAGACTTACTCTTTATGGAGGATATGGTAAAAACAGAGAAATTAGAAATGATTTTATATCTTATGATTTTGATATATGTACCACTTCAGTCTCAATTGCTAGTAAGAATTTGTGCTTGCCTTGCTCAGAAGGTTATATTTTAAATTCAAATAATAAATGTGAAGCATGTTCAATTGGATATTATCAAGATTTTGAATATAATATATATAATAAGGATCTTTACTATTTAAATTCGAATTACATCAAATCATTTGATGAAAATAATGAGATTAAAATTTTAAACATTGATACCAACAAATCTCTTAATTTTTATGATTTATATTTAAGCTCAAAATGTGAGCCTTGTCCTAAAAAGACTTTCAATAGTAGGTATGGAATGCCCTTTATCTCTTCATGTAGATTGTGTGATTATGGATTTTACAATAATCTCAATGGTAAAGGTTCTTGCATACAATGTGCAGAAAATCAAATTTGTTTACCAGGAACTGAAGAACCTATTGTAGATCCTTTTTTAAATAAAGAAATTAACATTGAAACAATTGAAGAAAAAAACTTTCCAGACTTTTTAAATGAAAACTCCAAAACACAGTTTTTTACAAAATTAGTTGGCTCTTTAGTTTTATTTTTTATAATCTTCTTTCTTTTAATATATATATCATTTTCCTATTACTTTAGAAAGAAAGCTACTATGAGATTTTTAATACATTCTGATTTTCTCCCTTTAACGGGTGGATTGAAGCAAAAAACAAATGGAGGGTTAATTACTCTTATTTATATAGCAACCATTATTTCTTTTACCTTATTTTTCATCATTAGATTTTTGTATTTTAATCAAGAAATAGAAGTTATTTCTTTAACTAATTCTATAGGAAATTTGGATAAAAAAGACTTTAGTCTAAAAATTGAGATAGATTTAATAGGCTATGAATTTAATTGTATACATCCTGATTATAGTTATCAAAATGGCTTTTATGAATGCCATCCAGATATTGATATTAATAAAATAGATAACAACATTTATCAGAAATTACAGACAGGAGATAATAAAAATAACATTTTTTGTCAATTAAAACAAGAAAATAAAATCTGCAAAATTCTAATAGAATGTAAACAATGTGAAAATTTTAAAAATGAAAATGAATTAGAAATATTTTTAAAAAATCCAAAATCCTTCGTCCAAGCATATAATTGGAAATTAGAGTCTTATTGGTCCGATGATTTTTTAGAAACTAATGGCTTTTCAAAAATTTCATCAACTTTTATTCCTAAAGATGATTTTGAGTAAATAAAATGTTTTTTTAAGATTAATAATTTGAATGTTAATTAATTCCAAAAATCATTTTAGTATTTTATCAAATAAAATGACTTCACATGAATTGTATATCAGTTATTATTAATTATTTTTTTGAAATATTTTTTTAAAAATAGATCTGGTTATATTTTTAAAGGAGATATTCCTTCTGTAATTGAAGTTTTATTCAATCCTATATTTTACGATTCAAATAGTGAGGATATTCATTTAAAAGGTTATAAGGCAAATCATAGACAATATAAAAGAGGTTCAATTCGTAATTCTTTTAACTTTTTTGAATCTACTTATGGAGTTAAATTTCGAATCAAAGTAAACTATTAATAATAAATTTTAATAAAAAAAAATGATTTTAAAAATTTTTTAAAATTAGTTCTCATATTCAAATAATGTTTATCAAGTGACTAAAAATAATCAATTTGATATAATCGATTTTTTTGCATTTATTCTTGGAATGTTAGCAGGTTTTTCTTTTATTTCTAGGATTTCAAAATATTTTCTTGAAAAATATAACATTCTTAATTATTCCGAAGAAGAATATGTAAGTTTCAATAATGAGGAAAACATTTCAAAAGAGATTCCATTAGAAAATACTAAAAACCAATTGTCATAAATTCGGATAAAGTCTGCAAATTGAAAAAATTTACTAATTTTATCTATTGAGACTAAAATTATTTATTTAAATTTTTAAATTAAATAATTTTTTTTTAAATTATTATAATTCTTAATATTAAGTAAAATTAAAGTTATTTATTATTGTTTATAATTTTTCAAATTTTGAAAAAATAAAAGAAATGTCAAAAGATGAAACAGGTATCAAATAAATATTTTAGATATAATATTTTTTTATCAGGATTCAATGATTTAAATCCAATACCAATAAAATATTCCAAATATGCCATGAGTTTGGATAAAGTTTTTAAAAATCAATCTTTAGAGTCCTTACATATCAATTTAAAAAACCCAAAAAAATTAGTAATAAAAAGCTTTGATTTGAGCAGAATTGAAGGCAAAAATGTCGAGAATTTGTATGGATTTTTAAAATAATTTTATAATAGTGCTGATAAATTCAAAATTTTACCTGATATAAATGCTTATGGAAGAAATTCACGATACCAAAACACTTCTCGTACTATAAATTTTTTAAAAACTTAAATATTTTAGAAATTACAGTAAAAGAAAGTGAGAATTCATTTAATTCTCAAAAATTCAAGAATAGAAGTAACATATAACTAGATAAATTCAGAGTAACGAAATAATTTTGATTTTTAAAAAAGGAAAATAATTCATGTAAATTTTAAATATTTTGATATTTTCATCATCTTTAAACATTTATTTTTTACTGATTGATTTAAAATTCAAAAGAAAAACGTAAAAGAAGATTCTCCAGGACCAGGCAAATACAATCCAGATTGCAATTTTATATTCAAGTAAAATTTAATTGGGAATTAAATTATTGTTTAAAAATACTATAAAAATTTATTTATGAAATTTTGAGAAAAATCAATGGAATTGTTCCATGGAAAAATAAAAATGATAAAATATTGCAGAATAGAAAACCAATTAACGACAAAGTCTATGAAATAGATGAAAAGTCAAATATTTCCAATTCTGATGCACCAGAAAAGGAATTAGATCAATCACTAATTTCAAAAAATAATAAAAATTCAGTTTTTAGGTTTACACATTATTTAGATAGGAATTTTACTTTTGAAATGAATAAACTTCCTATTGTTTCATATATTAATCCTAATGACGATTTAACAAGAAATGGAGTACCTGATTTCTCTAAAATAACTAAAAGAAAAGATCAAATTCTCGTGAAGCCATCTATTAGCCCAGCAATCTGTTATTATGATCCTAAATATGATTATATTAAAAAAAGCCCAGTGAAATCAATAATTTTTTCAACTTCAAATTCAAGAAATGTCAAAAAAAATATAAAAAAAATATTATGCTCCTATGATGTTCCAAAAAAATTTCTAAGTGTTGATGTTGATTCAGCACAAAAACGAGAAGAAACTCTTGAAGATTTCTTACTTGGAAATTAAGTAATTACAAAATTTATTTATTAAGGATAACGAATGATTAGTTTTAAAAATTATAAAAGAATTTTTCAGGAGAAGCTTCTTTTGGATAAAATTATATATAAATTCAAATTATTAAATAAAATTTTTATTAAAAGAGAAATATGCAAACTTTTTCATATAATAATTATATATTTATAGAGTAATAAATTAATTTATAATTACATTTATTATTTTTGATTGATTTAAAATTTAAATAAACTTTCGAGTTTTGTTTAAAATTTAATAATATAAATTTTCTTAAAAAATTTTAAAAAAATTAAATGTCGAAATTTGTTCCAGGAAATAATCATTCAATGCCTCATCAAAATCATTCAGGAAATTTTAATACAATACCTCATCACAATAATAATGTAGCAAATAATCCAAAATTACAAGAAAAATTATTAAAAAAAGAAGCAAAAATTAAAAGAATTAAAAAATTCTCTCGCTATTTGGAAAAAAACATGAATAACCATATTAACTTTAATATGAGTTTTGATCAAAATAGAATAATAAAAGGATTATTTTTAAAAATTGAATCTGTAAATGGCATAAAGAAGCTTATCCCTAAAGAAAAAATAGATCCAAATAAAAGATTTTATTTAAGATTTTTCATAACTTTTTATAATTCGAAAACTAATCAATTTTTTGGTAATACTTACAAATCCCCTTTATTGAACATAAAATTTAATCATACAGGCCATTATGAATTAAACGAGATTGATCCTTTATATGTATATTTTTTAAGCGATTCCAATGATCCCAAAAGCGGAATATTTTGTATATTGGAAATATTATTTGTTGAAGCTGATAGTGAATTGAGAATCAACTCTCAAACTTGTGAAGGGTGGGGACTTCTAGACTTGCAAGAGACAACTGTTGGGAAAATGGGGAATCCAACACAAGTTTTTACTGGTACTCCTAGAAATCTTATGCATAAAGCAATGAAAAGTAAAAAAATTTTTTAAAATATTATTTTAATTTTAAACAATATTTAATATATTTAAAGCAGTAAAACCAATTATTTTTTAAACAAACAACATTTGATTAATATTAAAATTAATTGGCTCATGTAAGTAAAAGCATCAAACCAATTAAAAAATAAATATTTTAAATAATCGATTCAGTTATATAATTTCAATAAATAAAATTATTCATAAAAAAGATTTTATTCCAATAAATGGTGCAAGTATAATTTATACCTGCAATCCATACCAAGAAATACTCAATCTTCATTATTTCGTTCCTCTATATACAATTTTGGGGTATACTGATATAGTGCCTGGAATTTTAATGAGAACTTTACCAAGAAAACCAATTTTTAATGAACAGATAAAATTTACACAATTTTTTGATGTTTTTTTAAAGAATGTTGAAATTGAAATAACACCCACTCTTGAATATGGAATATTAGAATTTTCAAAAAAATATCGAAGCCAAAAATATGGTATTTTATAAAAAATAATGTTCACTATTATTAAAAAAGATCTTCCTCCAAATGCTAATTTGAATCAAATTGTTATAAGAGAGAGAAAATTGAAAATAGGAATCCATAATACATATACTTTTATAAATTCGAATGGAATACAGAATTCAATCCCATTAACTAGAAGAGAAAATACTTTGATTTTCAAAGGTGTCTCTCATGTTGATAATTATTTTCAAGATGAATTTTGTGCTTTTATATTTGAATTAAATTACTCCGGTATACATTTTTTCTATTTCAATTTTGATAAAAAATTCTTAATTTAGTTGAGTTTATTTTATATAAAATTTATAGTATCTTTACCAATTATGAATAATAGAGAAGATCATCTCAATTTAATACTTGGCTATGCAATAGCTATACCCACCAAGATTGGAATGAATAATAAATTTAAAAGCCTAAATCTAATAACAGGTCCAGGTACTACTGTTTATGGAGAAAGTTTAATGGAAGCTTTAGAACCAAGAGACAAGCATTTAAAATTAAATTTTATACTCTCAAAGAATAAAGATAGCTACGATAAAACATATAAAGAGAAAGAAATCGAAGATTTAAAGTTGCAGATGAATGATTTAAAAAAAACAATGCAGGAAGAATATACAAAACAAATTTTAAATGAGAAACTAAAATTTGACAGAGAAAGAGAAGATATGCTTAAAAGAAAGGAAATAGAATTACATGAAATGGAATCTAGATTGAGAGAAAGCCAAAGAAGCTTGAGAGCAATATATGATAAAGATGATCACAATAAAGAATATGATAATTATGATTTGAAAAACCCAAACTTCAATAAAATTACCGATGATTTTAGACAAATTCAACAGAACTATCATATTAATGTAATTTTTTTTATATTAAAGATTAGACTTACAAATAAATTTACAAATTTTATTGAATTATTTATATAGCAAAACTATGATCCAAATCAGAGTCAACATATACCTCCTAATTTAATGCATTCTTCAAATCCTGATATTAATCATTTTCCTAATAATAACAATCTAAATATGAATAATACCATCAATAATAATTTAATGATTCATAATAATCATCATAATAAAAACCTCTTTCAAGAAGATCAAATGAATATAGGAGATAATTTGATTCCAGAAACCCCTTTTGGTGATAATCAAAAATTTGGAGATGAAAAAAATTTACATTTGATAAATAATAATCATATAAACCATGGCCATACAATTGACAACTTAACTAATCCTCATTTAACAAATTTTACCAACAATTTCTCTGATACTGTGAATAAAAACATTTTATTGCATAATAATAATATAAATAACATAAATAATATTTCAAATAATAGATATAGCCATTCTCAAATTACTGGTAATAGTTTTAATAACCACACTGATCAAAATACACTAACTAATTTAAATAATGCTCACCTTCATCCAAATACAATGATTAATATGCAAATAGATAAACATAATCATAGTGATTTTAATAAATCTCATGAAAAACAATTCTATCATACAGATAATATTCATAATTTCAATCTTAATACAAATACTAACTTTCAAAATCAATTAAATCATAATACGATTCAAAACTTATCTAGTACACAACATCAAGATTATCATAATAGCTTGTATTCAGGAAGTAATTTTAGAAATCAAAATATTCATAATAATCAAATGAATAATCATTTGTTCAAGGAAAATAACCTTCATTTTGATAATCCAACAAGAGATATATCGAGAAGAGAAAAGGCAGATCTAATGGCGAAAGGGATACTTAACATGCAAATTACTGAAAAATCTTTAAGCTTATTAAACTATACATTTGAAAAAGAAATGAATGATGAAAAAAAATGTAATAATTTTATGATTAGTTTCCTTGCTTTCAAGCCGTTAGCTGAAATAAAAGATTACAAATTAATTCCAAATAAAATACATTTCAAATTTGATTTTTGGGATTTTGATACCTTTGTAACAAAATCAGCTGTAGTTAATAAACCAACAAGTGATATCGTTCCTAGTCACACTCCTCTTGTAATTACAAAAGAAGGAGTTTCTATAAATGCAAAAATTGAGGAAAAGGAAATGAAAGTTCAAATAGATTTTGATCCTAGTATTGATAATAAAATTGATTTTAAAGAATTTATCGATTATTTATTAACTAAAAATTTATTTATTGAAATTTATGATTCTGAAAAATTATATCAATTTGGTTATATAAAAATACCTTTAAGGGATTTCCTCAGACAAGGGAAACTTACAATATTCCACACGAAAGAATATGATATATTTGATTACAATTTTTTGATTAAAGGTTCACTTCAAGTACTCATAAAATCTGTTGGTTATAATTGCTCTAAAAACTTTAAATATAATCCCCATTATTTAAAAATGCTAAATACAAAAGATAAATATTCAAATACTAATAAAAAGAAAAAAGTAAAAACGAGTCAAATTAAATTAGATGCTTTATCAGAAATAAACAAGGAAAATCTTGCCAAAGTTATAATGGAAAAGACAGATAATAAAAAAGCTTACAATTTATTGAATAATGTACATAATAGTCCAAATCATAATTTATTGCATAATAATCATAGTACAGATCATCATAATATATTACATAATCTTCATCACACCGATAATCAAAATATATTGCATAATATTCCAAATCAAAATATTTTGCATAATCTTCATAATAATCCAAATCAAAATATATTGCAAAATCTTCATAATAGTCCAAATCATAATATCAATCATAATCATTATGGTCCAAATCAAAATATATTGCATAATCTTCATAATAGTCCAAATCATAATATCATAAATAATCTTAATAATACAGATAATCAGAATACTTTACATAATATTCATAATACAATAGAAAATCAAGCAATTCTTTTAAAAGGCCTAAAATTAAATTTAGATCCGGAGACGCAAAAAAAATTGAGAGCTTTAAAGTATTCAAGTAAACCATCCTCTGATAAAAACAGTTTACAATCATATTTGAAGTTGAACAAACTTGAGGAATTAAAAAATAAAACTATTAAAGAAAATGAATTTATTAAATCACTTACATATGTTAATAAGATTAAAGAGCATACAAAGAAAGATATTATTCAAAAGACAATCTTAGAAAACAGCAAAAATACAGTAACTTTAGATCTAATAGCTGGTCAGAATCACTATTTTAATTTCATTATTCAGAATATGGAAGAGATTGATGAATTAGTACAGGTAGTTATAACTCGACAAAATAAACAAATTGAAGGAGAAAAATATGATATAAATTTTAAGAAAACAGAAGTAATTGATAAAATTGATATTGAAAATGTGGTAAGTTTAGTAATTGATCCTTTAGAATGGAAAGAATATGTAGAAACAAATAAATTATTTAAACCAGATGATTATAATATTATTAGTGCACAAAATTTCCTAATATTGAAGCCTAGGGAAACAATTCCGCTTTTATTAAAAATTAAAAGTTTTGATTTAAATTTAAAAAATACAAACTATATAGTTTGGATTTATAGAAAAGAAGGTCAACCTCTTTATAATTTATATTTGAATATCAGAAAAGTATTTCCTGTATTAGATCATTCTTATATGTATTATTTACCAGAAAATAGATTTTCTACTGTCAAGTTCCCTAACCCTTTCAAATATGATAAAATAAAAATCCAAAAATTTCTTGACAATTATCACTGCACTGATAGCCATGTATCAATTCAATTAGATTCAGTCACAAATGAATTTTATTTCAAATACAAGACGAATGCAGAATATTCTCAAAGTTGTTTTTATTTGTATATATTTATGGATGAAAAAAAATCCCATCTTTATGGAACATGGAAATTTGATATAAATTCCGTTCACAGGTATTTAATATATTTATAAAATAAATCTAAATTTATTATATTATTTTTTTATAATAGATAAAAAATTAAATTTTTTAATAAAATTTAAAAAGCTTTGATGTTCATGCACAAATAGGAAGCAAAGTTGTCCAAAAATTGACTTTAGAAGATAGAAATCCAAGGAATGTTCAATTTTTTTCTACAAATCAGGATATTTTATATTTACCAGAAAAATATAATAAACCTATGGTTTTAATTGCAAATTTATCTAATGAAATAAGATGTGTTGTAAATCCAAAACAAAATGATACATTTGAGTGTTTATTAAATTGTGTTGATATCGCTAGTAGAGAATTAGTAAAATCTTGGCTTTTTAGAATAATGGCTGATAAACCTGAAATCAGTCATGTTCATAAGATTGATTGTAAAGTAAATCAAATTCTCAATTTCAAGTACGAATTTGCAAATCCTCTTAATCACCATATGATATTTAATTTTGAATCTAATAGCCGATTACTCAAGGTAATAATTTAATTTTATAATTTTCATTTGAGCATTGATATAATTAATATTTTAGATTATTGATACAAGGTTACCTTTTAATGGGGGTGAGAAAAAGCTATTAAATATTTCAATTCCACCACAGAGCCAAATTGGAACTGCTGAAGTTTTAATGTTTGTATCAGATCTCGAAGAATTATATACTGAAACAATTCTTTTCCAACTTAATTTTAAATAAAATTTTAATTTTTTGATTTATTTAAACTTTTAAAATAATTATCTCAAATTAAAATCATTTAAATTTGCAAATAAAAATGATTATGGCTAATTTGTATTTTTTTATTATGTTATTGTATTTATCAAAATAAATTTTTAAATATTAAAATTAAAATGTACAACAAAATGAATTTTGAAAATTATCAACATTATTTAGTAAATTAAGATTAAAAGAATGAGATTTGATAAATATCATTAAATTTAAATTCTTATTTTTTCTTTATATTACAAGTAATTTTCTCAAATTTTTAAAATTTTTTTTATTTTTAATTAAAGCTAAGCATTAATATTGCACAAATAGCTCGTGAATTCGGATTTAAGAAAATAGGAATGAATTCTCTATATCTTCTTACGCATATTATTAGAACTTGTAAAATAAGAAAAAAAAATTGATTATTAACTAATATCTTTTAGATTTATAATAAATTAAAAAATTAGATATTGAAGAATTAGCAGTCAGAGGAAAAGAATATTGCGAGCTATCTGGAAGAGCCGAAGTTAATTTAATAGATATGCTTTTTTCTTTGATGGAAAGAAATATCTCTAAAGAAAATATACAAAATTATATAAAGGATACCAATATAAAATTTCGCTTTGCAAAACAAATATTTGTTGGAAAAATTATGGAAACTGAGGAAAAAGAAAGAAAAGCTTTAATTAAAAAAATAAACTCTAATAATGTTCTAAGTAATTTATAAAGATTTGTTCAATTTATTCTTTTTTAGGCTCGAATTCAATTTCTGAGAGTGTAATAAATGCCATTCCAAAAGCATTAAGAATTTTTCCAAGAGATTTTGCATTAAAAGAAACAGAAATTAAATTAGATTTAAATGAAGAAAATAAAAAAATAAAAAATGCTGTCAAAAATTTAGAAAAAAAATCCTTAGAGGATATAATATCTTCCAATAACTACTATGGTATTATATAAAAATTATAAAAAATTATAAATATTTAATCCATATTTAAGATCTCTCCAAAAAGCATAATAAAAGGAAGAATAGTATTGATATAAACCATCTTTTTACTGATTTGATAAAGACAGATGAAATTAATTTGGGAAAGAGATTTAAGCCAGATAGTAAATTAGAAACTGATATAAAATTAACTAAAAAAGAAGAATTGTTTCCTAGTAAATAAATTTATTAAAAAATTAGATCAAGAGAATGATAAATTAGGTACAATTGCAGCTCATATAGATGAATTTAACTAATGTTTAATTTTTTTCTTCTATAAATTCAAAATCACAAAATAAAATTCTTAATCAAACAAACTTACAAATATTTATATTTGATATAAATATTTTAAATTCTTAGAAATTTTATTTTAATATCATCAATTGAAATTAAGCCGTTGAAGTGAAATTTATTTTCTAAATTTAGTTATTCAAAGATTTGTAATTTGAGAATTATTTATTAAAAAAGTTAAAATTGAAAATATTTTTTGGAGTTTATTATTTTCGATTTTAATTATATATTCGTTTTAAAAGAAAATTTCTAATTTTTTGTTTTAAAAAATAATTAAAAATTATATTAATAATTATTTTTAGTGGAAATTAACTTATAATCAATTTTATTTATTTCTTTCACATTTCAATGTCGTATTCTTTATCAAATAATTCATGTTTAATAGAGAGGACACCTATCATTAGTTTATTAAAAATTTCTTTTTTCTTTGATTCAAGTTCTATAATATTGACCAGTTTAATTAGTGAAGAATCTTCATTTTGTTTTATTTTAGATTGTAATTCTGGATAATTCGAGATATAATAAAAAACAAATTTTAAGAAAGCATCAATTTTTTTAATATAACCATCTAAACTATCTTTGAATTTATCCCTAATTAATTTTGGCTCTCTACTTAAATCGGATACAAATTCATAAAAAATTTGAGAGTTCTCTTCTATAAAAGATAAACAGTTTAATTCTTGAGATAAATAGCTTTTAATTTCGTAATTTTTTCTTATTAAATTGTCAAATAATTCATAAATTGATTTTTGAACATTATAAAAAAATGCAGTATTAGTCTCATCTAATTCTTTTGGATCTTTAAGATAATACAAAAGATATTTAAAAACCACTCTGTTCTCCTCGCTTGTAATTTTCTCTCTAACAGTCATATAATGCATTCTCAATAAATTTAATAAAATTATAATGACAGATTCTATTATCTAATAATTCATGAATATTTTAGAGAAAAAAAATCATTTCTAGAAAAATAATTTAGACAAAAATTTTTACTCTAATACTTCTTATGGTTTTTGGGATACCCGAACCTTCCAAAACACTGATTAATTTTGAAATTAATTTATTATTTTTATAAAGGATCTCACTTATATTTGATCTGATTTCTGAATTTAAATTTAAAAATAATTTCAAACTTGCAAATAATAATTTTTCATCAGGATAATCCAAATAGGAGCAAATTTTTTCTAGTATATTTTCTTGCATCAGTTTGATTTTATTATTTTTATCTGATTCTGAACAAGTTAGAATACACAAACATCGACAAGCAAGATGAATCATTAAAGGACATGATTTATGATTAGCATATATTTTTACAAGGGATTGAATAATTGTATTTAAACCTTTTCTCATATTTTGATCTTGAGCAGATTCAAAATCAATCGAAATTGATTTTAAAAATTCTGATACAGCTTTCAACAAATCATAAGTTAAATAATTCTCTAATAAGAATTTAATGAAAAGTGAATAATTCAATTCATTCTCAATTCCTTGAATAGACATAAGAACTCCAGTTTTGATATATATACACATAATATTATTATTAAATTCGATACCCTTTATTGTGGAAAAATTATTTATAATAGTTGTAATTTTCGGTTCCAATTTTTCATTTTTATAATTTATTATTTTTAAATTTAGTACTGAATTCAATTGGATACCTATTTGATATTTAAGCGTCCCTCCATTCATATTTTTGTAGATATTTATAATATCAGTCAAATTAAATTTGTCATTCGTGAGGCCACCATTTAGACAATAACCTAAGTATCTCCAAATTTTAAATTCCCAAGCTGGCTTATGACGACTAAAATATTCTTGGTTAGAGTTTGTTGAAATTAATTTTTCAAAATTTCTTATTACTAAATCAACATCATTGAATTTTATAAATTTTTCATAATCATTATAATTAAAAACTTCTTTATTATAGATTTTATTATAATTTTTATAAAAATCAATAATTTTGATTTTATAGAAGCTTTTAATAGGCATAATTTGTTCTTTTTGAGTGTCTTCTAATAAAGTTATTATTTTAAAAACATAATCAAGACCGAATTTATAACAATCTAAGCCTGTAATTCTTAGATTATTATAAAAAAAATTTAAGGAATAATCATCTAATAATAAACCTTCAAGCCTTGCATTAAGAAGATTTTCATATTCAGAGACACCTAAGCTCTTTTCAACAAATGTTAATGAATCAGCTATGGTTTCTAAAATTAGCTGAGCATCTTCAGATAATTCAATATAATTTTCTATATAAGGTTCCCTTAATTTAATGGTAATATCTATGAAAGTATCGAAAAAAGGAGGAATAAATTTTCTTCTAAGATATATATAAACAATGTTTTCATTACTGTTTCCTCCTGTCCTACAATCAATTCTGTATCCTTCCCATCTTGCCTTATCCTGACTTAAATTAAATTTTTTTAAATAATATTGGTTTGATATTATCCAATATTTTTCAATTTTATCAATAAATATAATTGAGTTTAAAAAGCTCATATTGGCATAATAGCTAATATCAATATCATCTTTTGAAACTTGAAAGTATTCTAAACTAATTTTATCTTTTATTTCTATTAAAAGCTGAGAATCAACAGATACTTCCTCCACAAGAGGCTTACTATTATCCAATGTATAAACTAATCTTGTTTTAGTGGTTTTAATGAAAAATGTATCATCCCTTTCTTCTGTTATGCAATCTTTTATAAAAAATCTAAATAATTATGATAAAATAATTAAATTTTTTTTTTTGAAAAAAATGAGCTTATAAAAAATTACTCAAATCCACTCTTTGATTTCTTTATAAAATTGTCTGGTGAATTGTGTATTAAAGTTTTTCCTTTTCTTAAGATAGAATCTGAATTTAATTCAATTTCAAAATCTTTTTCTTTTACTAGCAACTCATCAACTTCTCCAACTTTATACATCATATAAATAGAATGATAACATATCAAACTTTTAACAAAAAGTACTCTGTCTTTCACAAAAACATGAAAACCATTTATTTTTATATTTTCTTCCATCATTTCTTTATATAATGCAATCCATAATACATTTGGATTTTTTTTGTCAAGATATATAGCCTTTATTTTTAAATAATCGAATTCAATTTTGACTTCTTTGAAATCTTCCAATAATATATAAATTTTTTCTTTTCCAAGTACAATAATTATAGTTTTTTCATTTGATTTTTTTGTTTTTACTTTTTTGTTGTCTTTTAATTCTTCACGTGTTATAGCTATTGTTACAAATTTAATTTCTGTATCAAGAGATTTTCCAAGCGCTTTAATCAAAGGATCACATTGATCAGAGTTTATTAAAGTCATTTATTTTTTAATTATTAATAACTGTTAATGTAAAATAAAATTTAGTTCTCATAAAAATATTTATCAATTTTAATTTCATGAATTGTTATTAATTTTTATTTAGAAACATTTGTTGATTAAAATAATTTTAATTAAACTGACATGGAATTTAGTGAAATTTTACTAGGGTTAAGAGGTTGGGCTTTTTTACAAGTTTGGATAGAGCATTATCTTCATACTCGTTATTATATTCCAATTGGAATATTTGGAGTTAATATTTTTTTCGTTTTAAGTAGTTATCTTTTATCTTGTAATTTATATTCTATGCTGAAAAAAAATTCAAAAATAGATTTAATGAATTATTTTATCAAACGCATTTTTAGGATTTATCCATTATTTATATTTGCTTTGATTTTTGAATATTTGCTAAATCGATTAAAATTTGAAGAAATAATAGATATATTTTTATTAATTTCTTGTAAGGGTATATATTGGACAATTTATTTAGAAATGAGATCATATTTATTTTTACCTATTTTAGTTTAAATTACTTGGAATATAAAAAGTAATTTATTAAGATTTTCTTTATTTATAATAACTATATTCTCTTCCCTTTTTCATCATATATATATGACTTTCTGGGCTGATAATCAAATAAATATTAAAATTCCTCCTGAAAAAGAAAATGATTTTTCTGCTAATATTTTATTTTTGCGTTTTTTTCCTATTTTTTTCTTAGGGTTTTCGGCTGCTATAATAAAAGAAGATTATTTAACTCAAGAACATAATAAAATCCTAAATAATTATAAATGGTTTTTAAATTTTACTCGATCTAAACTCTTTAAAAGATTTATTTCAATTTTGATATTTTTTTCTCATATATTGTTTCTAATTTTAATGGGATTGATAATTAATTTAACAATGTTTGGTAAAAAAATAAAAATTCCAATTGAAAATGTATCAATTTACTTTTCAATTGCTTATTCATTAATGATAATTGATATAGTCTTAAACAAAGATATTATTGTTGAAAAAATAATTGCCAATAAAATTCTTAAATTTTTGGGAAATATTAGTTATCCTGGCTATTTATTTAATATTCTTATTAGAGAGTATTTTGTAAAATTATTAAAATGGTCTAATATAGAGTATCGATTGATGATTTTTGCAAGTATCTTTTTAATGTTTTTTTGTTTTCTAATGCATAAAACTATAGAAATTTATTTTATAACACTTTCTAAAAACTTATTTAAAAAGAAAAAAAATTTAATTACAATAATTAAGAATGTACCTAAAAATCAAAGTTTTTCAAATGATAAATCAATAATTAATCCTGACATCTACATTGAAATAAAAGATTTAAGTGTTATAAATGAATTATAAATATATAACCTTCTTGTAAGGGAATTTTTATCTTAATTAAAATTAAAAAACAATTATTTATCAATATTTATAATTGCTTTTAAAAAAGTTAAAAATGTTTTATTCAAATAATATTATAATTAATTCTATCTAAAATTATTTTGTAAAATAAAAATTCAAAAGTTTATTCAAACTCTTTATGAAATTTAAAAGATTTTTATAAAAAAATTTAATTCCTTGTAATAAAAGAATCATTTTATTTTTGTTTTATTCTTCACATATATTTTCATTCAACAATTATTAAATTCGAATTTTGAAAAATATCTATTTTAAATTAAAAAATAATTTAAAAAAATTTACACCAATAATTATTAAATAAATAATATCCAAAAGTTTTATAATATAAACAATAGTTATTGAAAAAAAATATTCCCTTTAATAATATATATATAAGAGGTCTTAATTTAATTTTACAGAGCTTCCAAATTATCTATATCCAAATGAATTTTCAATACAATTTAATGTAGTTTTTAAAAACCATTTTAAATTGGGTTTTCTTTTAATTCAAATCTTTCATTTTTTGAGAATGAATATGCTGGATATTGATGCTTTACTATTTCATAATCAGGTAATGGATATATATTTATTCTATTGTTCGTAACCAAATTGTTTTTATCTAAGTTAATTCTTATATCATTCGTATCATTATCATCTTTTGCTGAAAAAAAGTCTTTTCCTGTTCTTCCTCTCAATGAATACTAAAGTGTTTATTTAAAGAAACAACATTAATTGTTTAAATCTAATATAATTTACAGAAAATCCCATATCTTCTATAAGTTTAAATGAAGGGTTGTAAGTTGCAGGGCCAGGGGAATCATACTCTTCCTGTTCAACTCTTTTCGAATTTTTATTATGTAACATTAGTATATTTTCTCTTATTTTTGTGAATTTTCTCATAGTCATCTCATCCCATTTTTTATCTATCGAATTATATAAAATTAAAAGTAAATTTAGAAAAGAATTTTTCTTTATTTAATTTACATATATTTTCGGGATAAGATGGGTTATGTATCTTGTATTCTTTAAATCGTGAAGAATTTTGGATGCTGATTAAAAATCAAAATAATACAAATTCATAATATTTTCTTATTAGAATTTAGATTTAAATATATCTATTACGCAAATCTAGGTTTGATTGCAATTTCATCAAAATCCGATCTAAGAATGATTTTATCAGAAGGTGGAAAATCAGTCGCGTTTTCATCAAGATTATAATATCTGCTTCCAAAAGTAAAACCTTTCTTTAGCTTAATGTTTCCTCTTGTATCGTAGTTAGCTTATATTTTTAGTAAAAAAATATTTGTTTTTAAAACTTAATCATTAAATAAAAATATTTTTACCAGGACCTGGAGTTGGTTGAGGATTTTTTTTTATATGTCTTTTTTTCTTTTTTCCTTTTAAAAGATCTAATCTAGTCAAAAATTTTTTAGAATTTGAAGAATTTTTTATTTTATTATAGTTTTCATAAGAATCATTCTCATCCATTGAATCATTATTTTCAAAATATTTATCCTCTTCTGAAAATTTTAATTTATTTTGAGATTTATTTCTAGAGAGCATGTCAGATTTACTATAATAATAAATGATTACTCCCTTGAAATTATATACAAAATTAAAAATTTGTAATATATATATACTTATTTACTTTTTTTGAACTGATTCCATTTTCTTTTTACTTTTTATTTTCATATTTTTTATACTTTCTTCTCTTTTTTTCTTAATTTTGTTTCTTATTGAGTCTTCTGTTTATGATCTTTTTATTAATTACATCTTTGTTTACTTTAATTAAAGGTTGATTGTATGTAGTTATATTTTCTAAATAAAAAAAATTATCCAATTCTTGATTTCTTTCTAAAACTTCTTCCTTTCGTTTTTTTTTGAGATTCAAATTTTTATTATTTTTAATCCCAATTGAAAAGCCTTCAGTAGTTCTAAACATATTGTTATTAAGATCATTTTTATTAAAATCAATATCAAGCTTTTCATATTTTTTCTGTTTTGACTTGCTTTTAAAGTGTTCGAATTTTTTAAATTTCTCATCTAGAGGATTTTTCTTTTTTTGAACATTAAAAAGAGGGCCTTTTTTAGAAACAAAGATTTTTTTATTAAACCTTTCAGGTTGATCAAATTGTTTTTTAGTATCTAAATAAGTTTAGATTAGAGAGATTTATGAAAAATTCTTCATTTTTATACAAATGATAAAATATTAAAAGTACCTTGGATTTCGCCCAAATCATAAGGATTATTTTTGTAACAATCAGGGCCTGGATTTTCATTCATTCTAAAATAAGCTCTGGCTTCCTTTGAAAAGGTTCTAGTGGTGTTCAATAACTTAACAAATCTATTTTTGAAATAATCAGAAGAAAAACAATTGAAGTATTTTACAAACAAATCAAAAAACATCTTTTCAAAAAATTTTTCAAAATTATAATTGAGTTTTCCTGAAATCTCATAATAATTAAATTTATTTTGTGAAATAAAAGATTCTAAAAAGTCTCTATCTATATTTTCATATGGAAGTTTCAAATCTATTTTATTTCCGATTAAAACATGGAAATAAGTTTTAGAATTAGAAGACTTCTCAACATTAAGCAAAAATATTTTATTCAATTCTTCATAATATATTTTAATTCGTTCTAAGGTTTTTTGATTTGTTATATCAAAAACAAACATAAATAAAAATTTAACTTCTACATCAAATTTTGATGGTTTTTGAATTTCTGTTTTTATAAATTTTTTCAGTTTATCAAGTTTCATTTTATGCATTCTTTCAACATCATCCTCTTCATTTATTTTATCACTAAACTGTAAGTTTTCAGCTGTAGGACAATTAAAAAAATTTAATTCGAAATAAGTATTTGCAATATGAAATATTTTAGTGAAATTTGTTAAATTTTCAATTTTTTTTTGAAGAAAAGTTTTTTGAATGTTTGATTTCTGATCTTTAGTAGTTAATTCTTGCAAATCCTCATATTCATTCTTTGAGATTGTTTTCTGATCAATATTCCCTTTAATTTCTGGAAAAGTTTTATTTTCTAATGAATTTAATTTTTTTTTTGCTTCTTCTTTTTTGGAATTATTATTAAAAAGAATTTCTTTAGTCTCTGTACATTTCATAATTCTAAATCTATTTATAATTGTTTTTCTTCCAACTGTTTCATCACCTATAAGAAATACTCTAAATTCAAATTTTTCCCCTGCAACAGACATATATTAAAAAAGTGTTTTATATTAAAAATTTAATAATTTAATAATCATTTTTAATGAAAAAGCAAAATTATTGAAAATATTGAAAAATTAATTAGTTGAAAATTAAACAAAAAATTATAAATAAAGAAATAAATAATAAATGTTAACTTTAATTTTTATACAGATAAAAACTAAATATTCTTTATTAATTTGGGGATTGGGGATTGGGGATT
>Ga0194116_10003042_pt1 | contig 20663 bp, 18 predicted proteins | sample TA2MahsurfametaG_4_FD_148617 | JGI IMG/M metagenome (GOLD analysis project Ga0194116, IMG submission 148617) | Freshwater microbial communities from Lake Tanganyika, Tanzania - TA2015008 Mahale S9 surface | ecosystem: Environmental > Aquatic > Freshwater > Lake | place: Tanzania: Lake...
ACGCCAACAGGCGATTAACTCGCTCCGTAGTGAAGTTGGAACTTTGGCAACTGAGTTGGCATCGAAGATCGTCGGAGAAGCACTTGATGACCAGGTCCGACAATCTCGAATCGTCGATCGCTTCCTAGCTGATCTAGAGAAGCAGAAGTAGGTAGATAACGATGACAAGAGCGATCGCAGATCTTGGCGGAACGAGCCGGCAATCACTTTCCGCAGCTCGCGTCGCCCTCGATGCTGCGCTTGAAGGAAAGCAAGAGAGCGAAGCCGCAAAGTTTGCCGCCGAACTCTTTGCAGTCCTTGCCGCCCTTGATTCATCGGCGCCGCTTCGCAGAGCCCTTACCGATGCATCGCGAGATGCGAAAGATAAGGCGAAACTCGTTACTGATCTATTTGATAAAAATGGCGGGGATGTCCTCTCTATCTTGACCAAATTAGTTGAAGTTAAATGGTCAAAGCCGAGCGATCTCGCCAATGCGATCGAGCAACTAGCCGTTGAGGCTGAAGCAACTTCAGCTGATCTCGCTGGAAGTCTGGATCGACTCGAAGAGGAACTCTTTGGATTCTCAAAAGTTATCTCCTCAGATAGCGAACTGCTCCAAGCCCTTAACTCGAATAAGTACAGCGCTGAAGGTAAGCGAGTTCTAGTTGCAAAGTTGTTTGGTGGAAAAGTTGCACCTGCTACCTCACGGATGTTGGGACACCTTGTAAGTGGCTTACGCGGAAGAAATCTTGAGGGAACGATCGCATATTACATCAAGGCAACCGCTGCTCGTAGAGAGCGGACGATTGCAACTGTTACGAGCGCTATCGCTCTGACCGATACACAACGAGAGAAATTGGCCGCAGCACTTGCGGCAAAGATTGGACAGAAAGTCCGATTGAATGTCGAAGTCGACCCAACCGTTATGGGTGGGATCTCGATTCGATTTGCTGATGAATTGATTGACGCCACAATCGTCAATCGTTTGGCCGACGCGAGCAGAGCGCTCGCAGGATAAGTAGGGAGATAAACCATGGCGGAACTCACGATTCGACCTGAAGAGATTCGTGATGCCTTAGCGAACTTCGTTAAGTCGTACGAACCAGGCGCTGCGTCCCGTGATGAAATCGGAACTGTTGTCGAAACAGCCGATGGCATCGCTCGCGTTGAAGGACTTCCTTCAACAATGACGAATGAGTTGCTCAAGTTCGATGATGGCACCCTCGGTATCGCACTCAACCTTGATGTGCGCGAGATCGGTGTTGTTGTTCTTGGAGATTTCAGTGGAATTGAAGAAGGACAGACGGTCCGTCGTACCGGCGAGATTCTTTCAGTCCCAGTTGGCGATGGCTTCTTAGGTCGCGTCGTTGACCCGCTAGGTCGCCCGATCGATGGCAAAGGCGAGATCAAGGCTGAGGCAACTCGTGCCCTTGAACTTCAGGCGCCTTCTGTCGTACAACGCCAACCAGTTAAAGAACCGCTTGCGACCGGAATTAAAGCTATCGACGCGATGACCGCTATCGGCCGCGGACAGCGTCAGCTAATCATCGGTGATCGCCAGACCGGTAAGACCGCTGTTGCAATCGATACCATCATCAATCAGCGCGAAAACTGGAAGAGCGGCGATAAGAAGAAACAAGTTAAATGCATTTACGTTGCTATCGGCCAGAAAGGTTCAACGATTGCTTCCGTCAAGGCGGCGCTCGAAGAAGCTGGCGCGATGGAGTACACAACAATCGTTGCAGCTCCAGCATCAGATCCAGCTGGCTTTAAGTATCTAGCTCCATACACCGGTTCTGCGATCGGCCAGCACTGGATGTACAAGGGCGAGCATGTATTAATTGTTTTTGATGATCTCTCCAAGCAAGCTGAGGCATACCGCGCAGTCTCGCTATTGCTTCGCCGTCCACCAGGTCGTGAGGCTTATCCTGGCGATGTCTTCTATTTACATTCACGTCTGCTAGAGCGTTGCGCGAAGTTATCTGATGAGTTGGGTGGCGGTTCAATGACCGGTCTTCCGATTATCGAGACAAAAGGTAATGACGTCTCTGCCTTCATTCCTACAAACGTAATTTCAATTACTGACGGCCAGTGCTTCCTTGAGACTGACCTCTTCAACTCTGGTGTTCGCCCTGCTATTAACGTCGGTATCTCGGTATCGCGCGTTGGTGGTTCTGCACAGACAAAGGCGATGAAGAAGATTGCCGGACGTCTACGTCTTGATCTCGCTCAGTTCCGCGAACTAGAGGCATTCGCTGCTTTCGGTTCTGATCTTGATGCGGCATCAAAGGCCCAACTTGAGCGTGGTTCACGACTTGTTGAACTCCTAAAGCAGGCGCAATACACGCCTTATTCACTTGAGCGCATGGTTGTCTCAATCTGGGCCGGAACAACTGGCCAGCTTGATTCTGTCGCTGTTCAAGATATCCGCCGCTTTGAATCTGAGTTCTTGGAGTACATCGGTCGTTCTCACAAGGGAATCTTCGATGTAATCGCTGAGACTAAGGAACTTACCGATGACACTGTCGCGAAATTGACCGCAGCAGTAAATGCGCTCAAGAGCGAGTTCAAATCATCGGTTGCCAAGCCGCTAAATGAGGCAGAAGCCGAGGCACAGGGCAGCGATGGCTCTGAGCAGATTACGAGATATAAGAAGTAATCCATGGGCGCACAACTACGAATCTATCGGCGACGGATCCGCTCCGTTAAGTCGACCAAGAAGATTACGCGAGCGATGGAGTTAATCTCTGCCTCACGTATCGTCAAGGCGCAACAACGGGTCGCAGCTTCAACTCCTTATGCAAATGAGTTGACCCGTGCCGTAAGTGCAGTAGCAACTTTCTCAAACACAAATCATCCGCTCACTACTGAGTCGGAGAGCCCAAAGCGCGCTGCCGTCTTGATTATTACCGCAGATCGCGGCATGGCTGGCGCTTATTCAACAAATGCGATTAAGGAAGCGGAAGGGTTGATTGTCACCTTGAAAGAGCGTGGCCTACAAGTCCTTACCTATGTCGTCGGTCGTAAGGCTGTGAACTATTACAAGTTCCGCAATCGCGCTGTGAAGAATTCTTGGACTGGATTCTCCGATAAGCCGACTTATGCGAACGCTAAAGAGATCTCAGCAGAACTAATCGCGGCATTCTTAAAAGATGCTGCTGTTGATGTAGAAGGCGTCGATGAACTGCATATCGTCTTCACCGAGTTCAAATCGATGATCACTCAAATTGCGCTTAATAAGCGGATGCTGCCACTTGAGGTTGTTGAAGCTGATGGCCCAGCCCCGGCGGGCCTATTACCTATGTATGAATTCGAACCAAATGCCGGTGAAGTCCTCAACGCACTTCTACCGCGCTATATCGAATCTCGCGTCTATAACGCGCTTCTGCAATCGGCCGCGTCCGAGCATGCAGCGCGTCGTCGCGCGATGAAATCAGCGACTGACAATGCTGATGAATTAATTAAGTCGTTGACCAGACTTGCAAATGCGGCCCGTCAGGCCGAAATTACGCAAGAGATAAGCGAAATCGTTGGCGGCGCAGATGCGCTCGCCTCAGCAAACGCAGGGAGCGAATGATGACAACTAAGACAGCAACCGGACGCGTAGCGCGTGTGATTGGACCGGTCGTTGATATCGAATTCCCATCGGATTCGATGCCTGCGATCTACAACGCGTTACAGATAGATATCACCATCGGAGGTGAGAAGCGTCTGTTGACTCTTGAAGTCGCACAGCACATCGGCGACAACATGGTCCGCGCAATCTCGATGCAACCTACCGACGGTATGGTCCGTGGCGTAGAAGTCCGTGACACAGGTGCTGCTATCTCTGTTCCAGTCGGAGATGTAACCAAGGGTCACGTATTCAATGCGCTCGGTGAATCCCTAGATGTCCCAACTTCATCACTAGAAGTGAAGGAGCGTTGGCCAATCCATCGCTCTGCTCCTGATTTCGATCAACTCGAATCCAAGACCGAGACCTTCGAAACCGGTATTAAAGTTATCGATCTTCTAACTCCTTATGTAAAGGGTGGAAAGATCGGACTATTCGGTGGCGCAGGTGTTGGTAAGACTGTTCTTATCCAAGAGATGATTTATCGCGTCGCAGAAAACTTCGGTGGTGTTTCGGTATTCGCCGGCGTTGGTGAGCGTACCCGTGAAGGTAACGACTTGTTCCTAGAAATGACCGAGACTGGCGTTATCAATAAAACAGCGCTCGTCTTCGGACAGATGGATGAGCCACCCGGGACCCGTCTTCGCGTTGCTCTCTCCGCGCTAACAATGGCTGAGTATTTCCGCGATGTACAAAAGCAGGACGTGCTTCTATTCATCGACAACATCTTCCGCTTTACCCAAGCAGGTTCTGAGGTTTCAACGCTTCTTGGCCGTATGCCTTCAGCTGTGGGATACCAGCCAACACTTGCTGATGAGATGGGCGTTCTCCAAGAGCGAATCACCTCAACTCGTGGTAATTCAATTACCTCGATGCAGGCGATTTATGTTCCTGCCGATGACATCACAGATCCGGCTCCGCACACAACCTTCGCCCACCTTGATGCGACCACAGTTCTCTCGCGTCCAATTTCTGAGTTGGGTATCTATCCTGCGGTGGATCCACTTGATTCAACATCACGTATCTTGGATCCGCGCTATATCGGCGAGAATCACTTCCGCGTTGCAAACCGCGTAAAGCAGATCTTGCAGCGTTATAAGGATCTTCAAGACATCATCGCAATTCTTGGTATCGATGAGCTATCTGAAGAAGATCGCATCCTCGTCGGTCGCGCCCGCCGTATCCAGCGCTTCCTCTCCCAGAACACCTTCGTTGCGAAGGTATTCACCGGAATCGATGGATCATTCGTTCCACTTACCGAAACAATCTCAGCCTTCGATGCGCTGGCAAATGGCGATTATGACCATGTACCAGAGCAGGCATTCTTCATGTGCGGTGGCCTAGATGATGTTGAACGTAAGGCAGCAGAGTTGGCGAAGAGCTAAATCTGATGAGCGATAACGTACTAACGGTCGAATTCGTAACGCCAGAAGCGCGGATTTTCTCGGGTAAAGCAAAGATGGTATCTGCGCGCACCCTAGAAGGTGATCTAGGAATTCTTCCTGTTCATGCCCCGCTTCTTGGCGTACTTGTCGATGGAAAAGTCGTTATCAAAAACGTCGAAGGTGGCGAAGAGGAATTCCAAGTAAGCGGTGGTTTTCTCTCCGTTGCAAACAATCGTGTTTCGATCCTCGGTGAAGCAAGCGCCCTTTAAAGCGCTCTTTTTTGCGCTTGCCTTGCTGGCAAGTAGCGCTATTCCAGCAGCAGCCCACCAACCGGTCTCGCTAAACGCGCAATCAGCACGTATTGATACCAGCCCAGTTCTCATCGAGGGAAGTATCTCTTTTGCAGTAACTGCGAACTTCACCAAGTCAGGTGAGCGTAGATATTTCCGCTTTGCACTCCGCGAAGGAGAAGCGCTAAAGCTTGAGTATTTGATCTTAGATCGCCGTCCAGAAAACGCACTTAAGAGTTCACAACTACCGGTGGTTACGATCACTTCACCGAGTGGGAAGAAATCAAATTTAAAGATAAATGAACGAACTAAGTTCTACGAACCCTATGGAAAGCAGAACTATCTCTTCTTATCGCGAGCAAATCGAGCTGGCGAAAGCGGTATCTACACTGTGGAGATGCGCTCCCGTGCCAGAGCATCGGCGCTAGTGGCGGTTGGAAGTAAGGAAGTCCGTGGGGAAGTGATGCAGATAAGTAATCTTGCCAGCTCTTGCCCAAAGAAGATTAGCGATGAGATGGAGATTAGCGAGAAGCGCGCTAACCAACTAGTTGGATTAAGTGAACGCGCTGGCGAGATTTGTTCCCTATTAAATGGCTGGGGTTATCGAGTAGTTCAACGTGATGGGGAAGACTTCGCGGTAACAATGGATTACCGCTCTAATCGAATCAATGTAAAGGTTAAAGCTGAGAAGATCTTTGAAGTAACTGTTGGCTAAATCGTTAACTAATCAACTCTTGTAACGTCAGCGCCGAGCGCACGTAGTTGTTCGGCAAACTTCGGATAGCCACGATCAACGTGATGGGCGCCCTCCACAAAAGTTATTCCATCAGCAACTAACCCCGCTAGGACTAGGCCAGCGCCTGCGCGGATATCTGATGCCACGACCGGAGCGGATGAGAGGCGGGCAATTCCAGTCACCGAAGCATGATGGCCATCAACGCGGATATCTGCACCGAGGCGCAGTAACTCATTTACAAACATAAATCGTCCTTCAAAGACATTCTCAGTCACTAGTGCGGTGCCATCGGCTATCGAATTGAGCGTAATTGCAAAGGGTTGGAGGTCGGTGGGGAAACCTGGGAAAGGCAGGGTAGAGATGTCGATTGAAGTGGGGCGGCGCGACATCTTCACTCGAAGGCCATCAGATGTAGCGGTTACTACGGCGCCTGCAGCAACTAACTTATCTAATGGAAGCTCTAAATCACTAGGTCTGGCGCCATGAATTGCGATATCTCCTTGGGTTATCGCGGCGGCGAAAGCCCAAGTTCCGGTAACGATTCGATCTGGGATAGCGGTGTGATCAACTCGGTGAAGCGTATCTACTCCGGTAATTGTTAACGTTGGCGTTCCTAGCCCTTCGATCTTTGCGCCCATCGCATTTAAGAAATTACCAATATCGACTAAATCTGGTTCGCGCGCTGCATTCTCAAGAGTTGTTACACCTTTTGCGAGGACCGCAGCAGTCATGATGTTCTCGGTCGCACCGACGCTAGGAAAATCTAATTCAATTCGTGCGCCACGGAGCCCTCTTGGAGCGCTCGCAATTATGTAACCATGTTCGTTATGTGTTTGCGCGCCTAACTCAATCAAACCGCGGGTATGGAAATCCAATCCTCGCGAACCAATCGCATCGCCTCCGGGAAGCGCAACTTCAGCCCGACCCAATCGGGCAACAAGTGGACCAAGGACATTTATTGATGCGCGTAACTTTCTAACATATTGGTAATCAGCTCGGTGGGCTAACTTTTCAGGAACTAAAATCTCAATCTCGCTCTTTTCATCTCCACGATCGATTGAACAACCGAGGCTCGTGAGTAGTTCGCCCATCATTGAAACATCGGCGATATCTGGAACATTGCGGAGCGTGTATTTGCCGGGAGCCATCAAGGTCACAGCCATTAACTTCAAAATCGAATTCTTAGCCCCAGAGATATTTACTTCACCGACTAGGGGAGAGCCACCAACGATCTGAAAGCGATCTAGCGGAAACTCGCTCAATTCATCGCCTCGCTCTCTTAAAGTTTCGAACGGTCCATAGTGGGGTTGAGATTCAATCCGAGTGGTCACATGTTAGTGAACCCAATAGGCTCACCCCATGGTCAACTTGACGCGGATTTATACGAAAACTGGCGATGATGGCACTACATCTCTCGGAGATATGAGCCGAACCTCGAAAAATGATCCGCGCCTTGAGGCTTATGCCACTGTAGATGAAGCTAACTCCTATATCGGAGTTGTTCTCACCGTCCCAAATCTCTCTGATGAGATCCGCAAATTACTGGTGCGAATACAGAATGACCTCTTTGATGTTGGCGCTGATCTATGTACCCCGGTGGTTGATTCGCCTCAATATGAACCGCTGCGAGTTCTTGAGTCTCAAGTCGCTTACCTAGAGGAACAGATAGATAAATACAATTCGGAGTTATCACCGCTCAAGTCATTTGTTCTCCCCTCTGGAACTGCCGCATCGGCACATCTTCATGTCGCAAGAACCGTGGTCCGGCGCGCTGAGCGTCGTACCTGGCAAGCAATCCATGCTTTCGGCGAAGGTGTAAATAAGCTAACTGCTAAGTATTTGAATCGACTCTCAGATCTACTCTTTGTTCTTGCCAGATTTGAGAATAAGAGTGAGGGTGATCAACTCTGGGTTCCTGGCAAAAATCGCTAGCTTCTTAGGATTGCTTCAGCTGCTTTAACTTCTTTTTCGAAGACCATTACTCGTGGGCCGCGTTTAGTCTGAGTCAAAGTTGCCTTAATCCCATTTGCAGCGAGTTTTTGGCGGAGCATTTCACCTTCAATATGGTTTCCAGGTCTAGCAACGACTCGAAGGAGCCCATACTCTTCATCATCACCTACTCGAAGTGGACGCGTTACGACCGAGTTACCTCGAGCAAAGGCCCATTTAAGAAGTCCAATCAGAACTAGCATTACCGCAAAGCCCGCTAGCGATTGAAAGAAGAGTTGATTATTCACTCCGCCCAACATCAGTTATCACTCGCAGGAATTCGGTTATAAACATTTCCCGTTTTAGGGATATTAGTTTTTTCGCGATGGCAGATAACTCGAATATTGCCCACAGATACGCCCAAATCAACCGGCTCTTCACTCACCAAAAATATGGTTCCCAGTTCGCGCGAATCAGTTCCCTTTGCATATGTAACAAGGGTGCCAATTCGATCTTTTGTAAGGGTATTGGGGTTAACTTTTCTTAGGGTGGAATTCACTTCCCACCAGGTACATCCCCGTTCTGCGGCAACAAAGACCGCGCCACAGGCAAATTCTTCACATTGCGCTAAGAAGCGCTGGAGCGATTTACGAGCCGATAAGTGACCAATCAATTCATCGCTACTTGGTACCTTGGCATAGACGCCATCAATCTCTTTGAAACCTTTCGGCGGCCAGACTGGCTTAGGCGAAGTTGCTGGAATCGGTTTCTTCTTCGCTGCAGATGCAATCGGCGAGCTGGGAAGTGCTGAGAAGAAAATAGCGATTGAGAGCGCGAGGATTCCGATACTTCGCTTCTGCATGGCTCAATCTTGCCCGAAATAGGTAAGAATCTCCCTGTGAGTCCCCGGAGAAACCATCCCAAGAAGCGTGGTTCAAATAGATCGAACCAAAATAGGGGTGAGGATGAGCGTGATATCGCTGCTTCGCACGAAACAATCGAAGAGCATGAAGAAGGCATTTATCGGGTAAGGAAAATCACCGGTTCAAGTTCTACAAAGCCTTATCGCTGTCCAGGATGCGATCAATTGATTCGAATGGCTACGCCGCACATCGTTGCCTGGATTGAAGGCGATGTTGATTCTCGTAGGCATTGGCACTCAGCATGTTGGAACAAACGGGAACATCGCCGCCCAAATGTTGAACGAACTCGTAACGCGCCGCGATTTTAAGCGCGACTTATTATCGAATTCGTCGTTTGTGTAACAACTTAACTAGTCTTACCAAGATTCGATCAGCGCGCTCACTTCGCTCAAAAGTAGTGAATTCAAGTGGAATCCGGAATCTGCGCTTCACCACAGTTCTTGGATAAGTAAACTCGAGAAGACCTTCAGCGCCATGAATTCTTCCGTAGCCGCTATCTTTTACGCCACCAAATGGAACGGCGCCGATTGCAGCGAATGAGAAGGCTGAGTTAATCGAGACCATTCCGCACTTGAGAAGTGATGCGATTCGCTTTCCATTCTTCTTTGACCAGACCGCCGCACCAAGTCCATAACTTGTGGAGTTGGCAAGATCTACCGCTTCATCCATATTCGAGACAGTATTTATGACAAGCGTTGGGCCAAAGGTCTCATCGGTTACTGCAAGTGAATCTTCGGGGACATCGGCGAGAATGACCGGCTCTACGTAACCGCCCTTAATCGCATCTTTTCCGCCCAATAAGAAAGAACCGCCTTTAGAAACCGCATCATCGATATGACTCTTGATTACCTTTAATTGAGAGGGCATGGTTGCTGGTCCGTACTTGGCACCATCGCCAAATCCGGGCTTAATCTCTTTAGCCAAGGCCACGATCTCAGTTTTGAACTTGCCAGCGACTTGGCGGTGTACATAGACGCGCTCTGCGCCAATACAAGATTGTCCGGCATTAGACATCGCATGCCATAACGTCATCTCAGCAGCCTTTGAAATATCGGCATCTTTATCGACAAGTACCGCATCCTTACCGCCGCACTCCAAGACGACAGGCGTCATATTTACCGCGCAGGCCGCAGCAACTTTCTTTGCCGTTCTTGTCGAACCGGTAAATGAAATCTTGTCGACCTTGCTCGCTGTAAGCGCAGCTCCGGTAGCTGCATCTCCAGTAATCGTTGTGAAGATATCTTTAAAAGGAGCGATGCGCTTCCAGCTCTCCTCCAAAAATGCACCGATAGCTGGCGTGTATTCACTCGGCTTAAAGACGACGGCATTACCAGCAGCAAGTGCATAAGCAATTGATCCAACCGGAGTGAATATTGGATAGTTCCAAGGTCCAATTACTCCGACAACTCCAAATGGAACGCGTTGGACTTGCGCAGCCATGTTAAACATCAATAACCCAGCTGGCCGAGATTGCCGGCCGAGTACGCGTGGTGCAAACTTTCCAGCCCAACCAATATGTTCGATAGCGAGCGCGACTTCAAGAGTCGCATCGCTCGATGGCTTTCCAGTCTCTCGGTGGATTAACTCAGCGGCTTCTTTCATGTCACGGGTGAGAATCGAAGCCCAATCCCGGAGCACGACATGGCGCGCTCTAAAACTTAAATTAGCCCAACGTTCTGCGGCCTCCTTCGCGCTAGCCACTACATCTTCAACTTCACTCTTTGTGAAAACCGGAAAGACTCCGACAACTTCACCAGTTGCAGGATTTGTCGATTCAAAAGCAGCTGGGTTCTTTTTACGCGTTGAGCTGGGTTTGGTGGCCATGGGCTAAGACTAAACTCTTCTGCGTGGGAGAACTCATCAGGCCAAGTACGGTCCTTCCAGCTCAACGGGAACCCATAACCATAATCACATCTGATGGACTAAAACTCGTTGGCGAAGTCGCAACCCCGCTAAGTGGTGATAGAAATCGTGCAATTCTCTGTCTACACCCCCTTCCCACTCATGGCGGAATGATGGATAGCCATATATTTAAGAAAGCAGCAAATCGTTTACCGGCGCTTGCAGATGTGACGGTCGTAAGGTTCAACACTCGAGGTACCTCAAGTGGCCATGGCAAGAGTGAGGGTGAGTTTGGTGGGGGAGTAACAGAGCGAGCAGATGTAATCGCAGCAATTAATTACTGCTTCGACGAACTTAAGATCAAAGAGCTCTGGGTTGTTGGGTGGTCTTTTGGAACTGACCTCGCGTTACAACATGCAACTGATAAGAGAGTAAAGGGATTGATTTTGCTCTCACCCCCGTTAAGAACAACTAAGGAAGGGCAGTTGCAATTTTGGAGTCAAGATGGTCGACCCGTGATTGCACTTGCCCCAGAGTTAGATGACTATCTAAAGCCAGAACAAGCTCGAAAAAGTTTTGCGCCTCTTAAGCAATTAGAGTTGATTGCCGTTCCTGAAGCGAAGCATCTCTGGGTTGGCGAGCCATTTGTACGACTAGTCTTGAGTGAAATAGTGCGAATAATTAATCCAGCGCGACTCCCGCTTCCTACGGAGTACTAGAACCTAAGAATTATCAGTCTTTGGGAAGACCACTTCATCCATAATCAACAAGATTGCGGCGGCGATTGGGACTGCGAGAATTCCGCCAACTAATCCGAGTAGGGATGTTCCGAGAAGCGCAGCAACGATAGTTACCAATCCAGGAATAGCGAGAGTTCGCTTCATGATTCGTGGCGTGATTAAGTAATTCTCAATCTGAACATAAAGCGTATAGAGCACTAGGGCAAGGACGCCTTTAGTTGGAGATTGGGTGAGGGCAACGAGGGAGACGATGGTCCCGCCGATGAAATGGCCCACCAATGGAATGAGTGCAACAAAGAGAATCAACATGCCAAGAGCTGCGGCATAGGGAAGATCTAGGACGAGTCCCAAGAAGAATACGAAGATAGAGGCGAAGAAGGCGATCAGTATTTGGCTACCAACAAAGGAGCCAACTCGAGCGATTATGGCATCGCCGATCTTTGACACTCGTTCGCGCCGGGAAGCAGGTGCGAGGCGATAAAAGACCTTTGTTACTGAAGGAAGTGAATACAAGAAGTAGAGCGTGAGGATTAGGACTGTTAGCGCAGAGAAAGCGCCAGAGAGAACGGTTCTTCCGACCCCGAGTACGCCACCAAATGCTCCAGTAATAAGTGCGCCGTCGGTAAACCAATTCTCAAACTTATCTTCAAGAGTCTTGATCAACCCATAATCTTCATCGAGCGTTAGAAAGGTCTTGTTGTTACGGAGCGAATCGATTAGCTGTGGCGCGCCATCTACTAAATCATTTACTTGAGAGAATACCGGTGGAATCACTACAAGCGCCGCAAGAACTACAAAGAGTAGAACGAGGATTACAACAGCGGTAACAGCAAGACCACGCTTTGCCACTCTTTGTTCAAGGGCCGAGACCGCAGGATTAAGACCCATCGCTAAGAAGAGCGAGATGATGATGAGAATAAATACTTGAGTCGCAGATTGGAGAGCTTGAAGAAGTGCGAAAGCTACAAGGGCGCCAGTCGTGGCAAGGAAACCGAAGTAGAAAGGATGCTGGATGTTTAACGGGTCACCCTTCGCGCCGAAATCCTCGAGCTTTGTAGGTATTTCGGGAGATTTATCACTTGATTTCTTAAAGACTCTCTTTATTCGCGCCATCGCATAAGTCTAGAGCCTGAAAGAATTACGACTATGTCGCCTCACGAGTCGCCTCATCTGCCGCAACTTCGAATCACCGGTATCGGTGAGGAGATCGCGACGCTTGCTAACTTACCTTGGGATATTCCGCTTGAAGAGTGGCCAGAAGACCCGACTCTTGCAGCCCAGCGCGGTATCTCGAGACATATCGTCCGGTTGGTTCGTTCGACTTCTGATCCCGAAAGTGAGATTTACGCGGTAAAGGAAACTGTTCCCGAGTTCGCTCATCGCGAGTATGAAGCGCTTCGCGAGTTGGGGCATCGGGGCGCGCCATCGGTCGCCCAAATCGCAGTCGTTGATGGCCGAACCGCTCGTGATGGCAGCGAGCTTCCATGCGCGATTGTCACCCAATTTCTTCCCTACTCACTTCCTTATCGCGTTCTCTTAAGTGGAACGGTTACGCAGCACGAAGTTATTAACATGGCTAACGCACTTGCTTACCTACTTGTCCGGTTACATCTACTTGGATTTTGGTGGGGCGATTGCTCGTTATCGAATGCCCTATTTCGTCGGGATGCAGAAGGGTTTGTTGCATATTTAGTAGATGCAGAAACTGGTGAGTTTCAAAAGCGGTTAAGTGATGGCCAACGTGAACATGATCTAGATATCGTTCGATTCAATGTTGCAGCAGAACTTGAAGATTTAAAACTTTCGGGCGTGCTCTTTCCGGGTATGGATCCGGTACGTGCGAGTGAATCAGTCATAAAGCGTTATCGAAGAATTTGGAGCGCGCTAAGTGAGCCACAACTTCTTCCGGCTAATGATCGCCACGCCGTCGAGCGAGCCATGCGTTCGCTTCAAGATCTCGGTTTTGCTGTGGAAGAGGTAGATCTCCAAGTACAAGGCGATGCTGGGACTTTGAAATTTACCCCAAAGCTTGTTGCGCCTAACTATCACTCACATCGCCTGAAAGAGCTAATGGGACTTGATGTTGAGGAGCTACAAGCTAAACGAATTCTTGCTTCATTTGATCGCTTCCGATCACGTGAGATTGGAAAGACTCCAGATAAATATGAGGCGGCGCAACGTTGGCTTAATGAGGTCTTTTTCAAAGTGGTGAACTCAGTCCCAGAATCGATGCGGGGACGCATCGAAGATGCCCAGTTCTTCCATGAAGTGTTAGAGCATCGCTGGTATCTAGGGGAAAAAGCCGGACATGATCTCGGTCTTGAGCGCGCTACCGAGGATTACATCGCTGCTGTCCTTCCCTTTAGATCAGATTCCGGCGCCTCGGTTAAGTCATAAGTGCTGCGAGATTTTGAGAGAATACCCCGGTGAGCATGCCGCAACTACCTAAGGATTTTGGTAGAGCCTTTGATTTAAGTTCGCTCACAAAACCAAAGCCAGCCCCTGGTGCGCCACAAGCAAATTATCTCTCCGCCACCGTTGAAAATTTCATGACTGATTTTGTACAGTCATCGAAAGAGTTGCCCGTCTTCTTAGTTGCATATACCGACCGCGCCCCAACAACGGTAGAACTCCGCGATTTACTCGCCAAGCTCGCAAGTGAAGATAAGGGGAGTTGGAAGTTCGGCGCCATTGATGTCGAAACCCAACCGCAATTGATTCAAGCTCTCCGAATAAAAAGCCTGCCGGCCGCAGTCGTCTTCATCGATGAACAGATGTTGCCGCTTCCTGAAGTCCCAACTCGGGAGGACCAATTACGCGCTCTACTTGCGCAAGTTTTTAAGATCGCAAAAGAGCGAGGTATGAAAGTAGAAGTACCGGAGATTCCAGAACCAAAGATGGAGCCAGAAGAGGCTGCCGCAATTTCGGCTTTAGAGAAGGGCGATTATTCCGGCGCCGCAATGGCTTACCGGAATTGGCTACAGCGTCAACCAAATGAGCCAATGGCCAAACTTGGATTAGCTCAATGCGAATTAGCGCTACGAATCTCTACTCTGGATTTCGAACGCACCATTAAAAGTGCAAGTGAGAAACCTGATTCACTCCAAGATCAATTGATGGCAGCCGATGTTGAAGTGGCAACTGGTAGACATAAGAGTGGTTTTGAGCGGTTGTTGGGTGCGGTTCAAAGAATGTCAGGCGATGATAAAAATAGGGCGAAAGATCATCTCCTCTTGCTTTTCCAACTAGTAGATCCAAGCGACCCAGATGTAATTAAATCCAGACAAGCACTCGCGAGCGCACTCTTCTGATGGCCTCAGCTCCCGGTAGGCCCATTGAGGGGCGCGAAAAGCGCGACCTCCAGGCAATCTTCTTCCTCTTTGGCCTCGGCGTAATGTGCCTGGCGCCGCGTCTGCCAGATATAAAAGAGAATCTCGATGTCTCAACAACCATCTTTGGTTTAGTGAATATAAGTGGCTCGATGGGAGCGCTATGTGCGCATCTAACGATGGGCCATATCGTCCATCGACTCGGAGTCTTCAAAGTCTGCGTCACAAGCGCAGTAATGACCTATGTGACTATCGGAATCCTCATTGAACTCAAGAGCGCGCTTATATACACAATCGTCAACATTATCTGTGGCTTTGCCTGGGCTTCGTATCACATCTCAATAAATGCCCAAGCGTTACATCGACAATCTGAGAGCGGAACACAAGTTATTCCAATGCTTCATGGACTTTGGACAGCGGGCGCAGTTGCAACAGCCTTCATTGCGCTCTTGATCTCTTCAAATGTTTCGCTGAACTGGCATATCTATCCACTCATCTCCATCGTGCTCTTACTCAAGCTGCGGGCATTTAATCGCTTAAAGCCAGTCCTCTTATCTGGAAATGAAGTTACCGAAGATGATGAAATCGTCACCTTTGGAAAGATGATGCGCTCGTTCTCAATTGATTGGGTAGTAAGCCTGGGGTTCCTATTCGCGCTATTGCTAGAAATGGCGATGGGGGATTGGGCAACTATTTTGGCGCGCCAAGAGTTTGGGGTATCAAAATCCCTTGCCGTTATTCCGTACTTCCTCTTTATGAGTTCTATGATTATTGGAAGATTGACTTACTCCAGAATTAAGGGCAATCGAAGCGATAAGGAAATGGTCCAGCCTTTTGTCGTGATGGGCGGAGTAATCTTCTTAACAAGCCTCTTCTTAAGTCTAGAGCTTAAAGAGACCAATCTTTATCTCGGCTACGCCATTTTCTGTATTGGCTCACTGCTCTGCGGTATCGGAATCTCATTTGTTGGTCCACTCTTCTTTAGCTATGCCTCAGCGCGCTCTGACAAACCGGGTGGAGTTGCGATCGCTGAGTTGGGCGCGGTAAACCAGGTTCTAACCTTGGGAGCGCGCTCAATCATCTCGGTCGTTGCCGGAATCGCATCACTACCAATCGCGCTGATAATTCCTGGAGTGGCGTTGATTCTTGTTGCCTTCTTTGTAGCGGCCGCTAGCCAGCCTAAAAAGTAACTATTTTTTTAGGGTAAACCAGACTGTTCCAAGCGGTGGAATACGGACCGTTGCTGAGAAATCAAAACCTTGGTCGGGCTTTGAACGGCATTTAACTCGCTCGTTCATAACTCCGGAGCCGCCATACTTGGTTGCATCAGTATTTAGCAATTCAATCCATTCGCCAGCTACCGGCAAGGGAAGTGAATAGGACTCTTGCGGAACTGGTGAGAAATTTGTTACGGAAACTAGTGGAATTCCTTCATCGCTCCACCGTACAAATGCCAAGGTATTTCCGGAAGCATCATCGCCGATCAACCATTGGAATCCTTCGGGGGAGATATCGCGCTGCCACAACGATTTATTCTCGAGATAAAATTTATTTAAATCTGAGAGCAGGAGTTGTACGCCGCGATGCTCCTCATATTGAGTTAAGTGCCAATCCAATGATTGGGACTCACGCCACTCATCATTTTGGGCGAACTCACAACCCATAAAGAGCAACTTCTTTCCAGGATGTGCCCACATGTAACCGTAGAGAGCTCGGAGCGTTGCAACTTTCTGCCATCTATCACCTGGGAATTTATTAACTAACGCACCCTTTCCATGCACCACTTCATCATGAGAGAGCGGTAATAAGAAGTTCTCGCTCCATGCATAGAGAATTGAGAAAGTGATTTCGTTATGGTGATAGACGCGATGCACGGGTTCATGCTTTAGATACTGCAAAGTGTCATGCATCCAACCCATATTCCACTTAAAACCAAAACCTAAGCCATTATCGGAGGTTGGCTTTGTTACTCCGCCCCAAGCTGTTGATTCCTCAGCAATCATCATGATTCCCGGAAACTGCTTATAAGCGGTTGCGGTTGCTTCCTGCAAGAAACGGACTGCGGCCAAGTTCTCTCGGCCGCCATGCTCATTCGGCACCCAGTCACCCTCTTTACGTGAATAGTCGAGATATAACATCGAGGCGACTGCATCTACTCGAAGACCATCGATATGGAATTCATCTAGCCAATAAAGCGCGCTTGCCACCAAGAAATTTCGTACTTCATTACGGCCAAAATTGAAGATATATGTGCCCCAATCAGGATGTTCACCTAACCGGGGATCCTCATGCTCATAAAGCGCAGTCCCATCAAATCTTCCCAGCGCCCACTCATCTTTTGGAAAGTGCGCCGGAACCCAATCAAGAAGGATGCCGATTCCTTCGTTATGTAAGTGATCTACTAGGAAACGAAATTCATCTGGAGTTCCGAAGCGAGAAGTTGGCGCAAAGTAAGAGCTAACTTGATAACCCCACGATGGGCTATATGGATGCTCGGTGACTGGTAGGAATTCAACATGAGTAAATCCCATCTCCTTTACATATTTACCAAGCTCAATCGCTAATTCGCGGTAGTTAAGTCCAGGTCGCCAAGATCCCAGGTGGACTTCATAGATAGAGACTGGCGCGCGCCAAGGTTGATAACCAGCACGGCTATTGAGCCAAGCGCTATCGCTCCAAGTGAAATCTGATTCATTCACAATTGATGCAGTTGCTGGCGGAGTCTCAGTCTGGCGGGCAAGTGGATCGGCATGATCAACCCAGCGGCCATCTCGACCTTGAATTGCAAATTTATATTTAAGTCCTGGGCCAACATCTGGGATAAAAATTTCCCATAGACCATTTGCGCCAAGTGGAATCATCGGATTGGTCTTGCGATCCCAGAAATTATGGTCACCAGTTAAACTCACCGATCTGGCATTTGGGGCCCAGACTGAGAATGCAGTTCCAATCAGCGCACCATCTTTATCACGCCTTACATGAGCGCCAAGTGCGCTCCATAATTTTTCATGCCGACCTTCGGTAATTAGATATAGATCCAATTCACCTAACGTGGAATGTGGATTTAGGTAGCCAGCAGGAGGTGATTGAAATCTAGGTTTTGCCCCAAAGAGGCGGCGAAGTACTTCAAGCATCAAAGCTTTACGCGACAGATATGCGCGACTTTTCCGATGGGCCGGGCTGGATCTAACTTCACATAAGTGTCTTTGCCCCAGCTATATGACTTGTTATCTAGGAGATCGAGAACATCAAAGCTCTCTTTACTTACCCCGAGCGCCCATAAATCCCAATGAATTGTGGTCTCCTGAGCGTGGAAGCCATCGAGATTGACTACGACTAAAACTAAGTTATCGCCATCGCGCTTTGAGTAAGCAATAACTTGATCAGAATCAGTCGGGTGAAAGTGGAGGTTCCTTAATCTTTGTAGCGCGACATTCTTCCGGCGAATCTCATTTAGTTGTGTGATAAACGGAGCGAGCGTCACGCCTTTCTTAGCAGCGCCATCCCAATCCCGCACCTTGATCTCATACTTCTCGCTATCGCGATACTCCTCTTTACCTTCGGCAATCGGTAGATGTTCATAGAGTTCATAACCAGCGTACATTCCCCATGAAGGAGTCATAGTCGCTGCAAGAACTGCGCGGAGAGCAAAGACTGCGGGGTTACCACTTTGAAGGTGGAAGGGAAGAATGTCTGGGGTATTGACCCAAAAATTAGGTCTGAAGAATGCGCTTGTATGTTGCGAAACTTCCTGTCCGTACTCGGTTAACTCCTGTTTTGTTACCCTCCAAGTGAAGTAGGTATAAGACTGTTGGAATCCTACTTTGCCTAGGGCATGCATCATCGGAGGATTAGTAAAGGCTTCGGAAAGGAATACCGCATTCGGGTACTTCGAATTTACTTCTGCAATCAGCTCTTGCCAGAAGTGAACTGGTTTGGTGTGCGGATTATCAACGCGGAAGATTGAAATTCCCTTCTCAATCCAGAAAATTACAATCCTCAAAACCTCGTTAAACAAACCGGGATAATCATTATCAAAGTTGATTGGGTAGATATCTTCATATTTCTTAGGTGGGTTCTCCGCATATGCGATCGAGCCATCAGGACGCTTTGTAAACCACTCGGGATTGCTCTTAACCCATGGATGATCCGGAGAACATTGCAGCGCTAAATCCAGCGCGACTTCAATATCGTTCTTCTTTGCTACCTTGAGGAATTCCTCGAAATCCTTCATAGTTCCTAAATCAGGATTTATCGCATCATGGCCACCCGCGTTATTTCCGATACCCCATGGCACACCTGGATCAGTCGGACCGGCCACTAGAGAGTTGTTTCTGCCCTTCCGATGGGCATACCCAATTGGATGGATGGGCGGTATGTAGAGCACATCAAAGCCCATCGCCGCAACAGCGGGAATCCGCTTCGCAGCGCTCTTCAAGTCGCCGGGAGTGATACTTCCATCTGAATTCTTGATGGCACCTTCACTTCTTGGAAAGAATTCATACCAACTTCCAACAAGTGCGCGCTCTCGTTCCACTTTAATCGGGTAGCGATCGCTCTTAGAGAGAAGCGTCTTCTTAAAATCTCCGGGATTTTCTCCAGTTACTTCAATGAAGAAGCTCCAATTACCAACTTTGTCAGGGGTAAGAAATGCCTCGTAGCGTGCGCTCTTCGACCAGATTTCGCGCATAGGAGCGCGTGTGACTTCTTTACCTTTGGGATCGACTAGGACTGCAAAGGCTTCAAAGGAGTCATGCCCCTCGCGGATGATGGTCGCGCCAATTGGCAACCGCTCATTTGGTATCGCTTTCGCGCCGATGAACTCGCCCCCGAAATAGGTAACAGGGGAGATATCAAGGATCGGAAAGCGACCGATCATCCCGTTCCTTCAGTATTTCCTGGATCTGCTGCAGTCACATCGTTAAGACGATATTTCTCAACTGCTTCTTGAGCTTTACCAACCGACAATTTTCCTTCATTAGCAAGTTGCGCAAGCACTCCAACAGTTATTGATTCTGCATCAATCTTAAAGTGGCGACGGAGCGCGCCACGAGTATCGGAAAGTCCAAAGCCATCGGTGCCAAGTGAGGTGAAACCTTGTGGAACCCAAGGTGAGATCTGATCTTGAACTGTTCTCATAAAGTCGCTAACAGCTAGAACGCTACCTTCGTAGTCGGCAAGCTTTGTTGTTAGGTAAGCCTTCTTTTTATTCTTTGGATTTAGAAGATTATGGCGATCAACTTCAAGGCCATCACGTCGCAACTCATTCCAAGATGTAACGCTCCAAACATTTGCTTGGACGCCCCACTCATCGGCGAGCATTTTCTGTGCCTTGAGCGCCGCATTTACCGCAATACCGGAGGCCAAGATGTTTGCCCGTCGCTTCTTCTTGCCCTTCTTTGCGGAAGGGGAGTAGAGATAAATACCCTTTAATAGTCCCTCGACATCAAGGTTCTTGGGGGCTTCTGGTTGCAAGTAAGGCTCGTTATAAACAGTTAAGTAGTAGAAGATGTTCTCGCTATTTTCGCCATACATCCTTCTAAGTCCATCTTTCATGATGTGACCAACTTCGAAGGCATACGCCGGGTCATAGGAAACCACCGCTGGATTTGTTGATGCTAGAAGTTGAGAATGACCATCTTCATGTTGAAGGCCTTCGCCATTTAACGTGGTGCGTCCTGCGGTCGCTCCCATGACAAATCCGCGAGCCATCTGATCGGCGGCCGCCCAGAACGCATCGCCGGTGCGCTGGAAGCCAAACATCGAGTAGAAGATATAAACCGGAATCATTGGTTCATCGTGGGTCGAATACGAAGTTCCCACTGCGGTAAATGAAGCAGTTGATCCGGCCTCGTTGATGCCCTCATGGAGAATCACGCCTGTTGTTGATTCCTTG
>Ga0194116_10003046_pt1 | contig 20636 bp, 20 predicted proteins | sample TA2MahsurfametaG_4_FD_148617 | JGI IMG/M metagenome (GOLD analysis project Ga0194116, IMG submission 148617) | Freshwater microbial communities from Lake Tanganyika, Tanzania - TA2015008 Mahale S9 surface | ecosystem: Environmental > Aquatic > Freshwater > Lake | place: Tanzania: Lake...
TGTAGATTCATTTGCAAATTTTGGAGTTTTTGGAATTTTATTTTCGTGTTTATTAATCGTAATGTTGGTGTTATTTATTTATTATCTAGGCAATATTGGGACACTTACATCTTTGCGTTTTTCGTTAATTACAATTTTTGTATTTTCTATATTTTTCTATGAATCAGATGGACTCTCTCTTTTTTTTAATTTTATAAAGTATTTGCCTGGAGCAGTTTTAATTACAATTTTACGTCCTGTTAATATAAAAAGAGTTTCATAAATGAAGTCTAATAATTTGTTATTTTATGCAAGTGTAAAAAACACAAGTTCGTTTATTACTTCTTCATTTTATGCTAATGATATCAAAGCATTATCTTCGATTGGTTATAATGTTCGAGTAACAAATAAAATAACTCCATTTTTTGCATTTTGGCGTTATGATATTTCTTTTTTATATTTTTATAAAAAAAGTTTAATTCCTGCTTTAGTTAGTAGAATATTCAATAAATATATCTTTTTTACTGGTGGAATAGATGAGTTATGCTTAAACGTTTCAATCAATAAATTTCAATTAATACGTCAAAAAATCCTCTTTAAATTTTGCTATTTACTTTCAAATAAATGTAACATTGTTTCTAATTCTGACATGAAAAACACTATTGAATTACTTTCTCGAAAACCAATTTTCAATATTGATAAACTATCTTTTTTCCCTCATTGTATTGATCTGGAAAACTATAATTCAAATTTGATTAATACTAAAGAAAACATATTACTTACAATTTGCTGGATGGGTAGTGTTGATAATGTTAAAAGAAAAGGAGTAGACAGATGTATTTATTTTTTAAAGGAATTAGTAAATAAGAACCCAAGTTATAAACTTATTTTAATAGGGTCTTTAGGGGAAGGCACAATATTTTTAAAAAAAATCATATTAGAACAAAAATTACAAGAATTTGTAATTTTTACTGGGGAAATTTCCGAGCCCAAAAAGATTGAGTATTTAAGAAAAGCAAAATATTATTTACAGTATTCAATTTATGAAGGATTTGGAATGGCCGTGATTGAAGCAATGTTATATAATTGCTATGTTATTCACTCAAATGTTGGTGGCCTTAGAGATACTATTGGAGAAAATGGATTGATTATTCAAAATTTTGACAATTATTCAAATTTTGTTAACAATTTTATTCTAATTGATTTAAATTATTCTAAACTGGAACAAAAAATCAATGAAAATAGAGATTTGATATTAGAAAAATATTCAATTTTTTCAAGGTCTAATTATTTTAAAATAACTTTTATATAATATGAAAAAACTTTTGATAACAGGTGGAACGGGTTCATTTGGAAATGCGGTATTAAATAGATTTCTTAACACAAATTATTTTTCTGAAATCAGAATATTTAGCCGTGATGAAAAAAAACAAGATGACTTACGAAAAAGACTGAAAAATAATATTGTTAAATTTTATATAGGTGATGTACGAGATCGAGATAGTTTAATACCAGCAATAAATGGAGTTGATTATATTTTTCATGCTGCTGCTTTAAAACAAGTTCCTTCATGTGAATTTTTCCCATTAGAAGCGGTAAAGACTAATATAATTGGCACAGATAATGTCTTAACTGTAGCGCAAGAATATGAAGTAGAAAAAGTAGTTGTATTAAGTACTGATAAAGCAGCATATCCAATTAATGCTATGGGAATGTCGAAAGCTCTAATGGAAAAAGTTATGGTTGCAAAGTCAAGAATATTGGATTCTAATAAAACTATTTTTTGTGGGACTAGATATGGAAATGTAATGGCATCAAGAGGATCGGTAATTCCTTTGTTTATTGACCAAATTAAAGAAAATAAGGCATTGACATTGACAGACCCCAATATGACACGTTTTATGATGACATTAGAAGATGCAGTTGATTTAGTACTTTATGCTTTTGAGCATGCTAATCAAGGTGATTTATTTGTTCAAAAAGCCCCTTCTGCAACAGTTGGAACTTTAGCTTTGGCTCTAATAGATTTATACAAATCCTCAAGTGAAATAAAAGTAATCGGCACGAGACATGGTGAGAAATTATACGAAACACTTGTTAATAGAGAAGACATGATTAAGGCTGAAGACCTTGGCATGTATTATAGAATTCCTGCTGATAATAGGGATTTAAACTATGAACAGTATTTTTCAGAAGGCATGCCAGATATTGCTAATCTTAATGAGTACCACTCTCACAATACTGCAATTTTAGATGTAGAAGGAATGAAAAATTTATTATTAAAACTGCCAATTATTAGAAATGACATATTTGGAGAAATTGACGTAATTCAATATCCTTATTAATTATGATTAAAGTTGGTGTAACAGGTTCAAATGGTTTTATTGGGTGGCATTTGTGCCGCACATTAGAACTAGATAAAAATAAGTTTGAATTAATTGAATTCAAAAGAGAATGGTTTGATGAAAGCATTAATCTTGATTATTTTGTTTCAAAAAGTGATATTATAGTACATTTAGCAGGCCTTAATCGTCATAGTGAAGAAAATGCTATATATAATACAAATGTGTGTTTGGCTGAAAGATTAATTGAATCTTTTAAAAGAACAGGTTTTAGGGGTCAAGTTATATTTTCTTCATCTATTCAAGAAGAGAGGAATAACATATTTGGAAATTCAAAAAAAGCGGCAAGAAAATTATTTGCTAATTGGGCCAATCAATCTGGTGCAAGTTTTCATGGAGTAATAATACCAAATGTATTTGGTCCTTTTGGTGTGCCATTTTATAATTCAGTTGTATCAACATTTTGCCATCAGCTGTGTAATAATGAATCTCCTAAAATCGAAACAGACGCAACACTTAATCTTATATATATAAATGATCTTGTAAAAAATATAGTAGAACTATTCAATACAGAATCTAAAGAAAATGTCATTATTGAGTATACAGATTCACTTAAAGTTTCTGAAATACTAGGACTTTTAATTACTCTTAAAAATAAGTATTTTGAAAATGGACAAATCCCTGATTTTAATAATCAGTTTGAAATAAATCTATTTAATACGTTCAGATCTTATTTTAATTTGAACACTGTTTTTCCAATTAAGTATAAAAATAATATTGATGATAGGGGTAATTTCGTTGAGATAATAAGATTAGAAAAAGGGGGTCAGATTTCTTTTTCTACTACAAAAAAGGGAATAACAAGAGGGAATCATTTTCATACAAGAAAAATAGAGAGGTTTTCAGTAATAAAAGGTAAAGCACAAATCAAATTAAGAAAAATTGGATCAAATGATGTATATAATTACTATTTATCAGGAGATGAGCCGGCATATGTAGATATGCCAATTTGGTATACGCACAATATTAAAAATATAGGAGACGAGGAATTATATACAATATTTTGGATTAATGAGTTTTATGATGCAGATGATCCAGACACTTACTTTGAAAAAGTATAAAAAGATTAAACAATGAATAAGCGTTTAAAAGTAATGACAGTTGTAGGGACTAGGCCTGAAATTATTAGATTAGCAAGAGTAATGAGTGCCTTAGATAATTCAAAAGCAATTGAGCATATTATTTTACACACAGGACAAAATTATGATTATGAATTAAATCAAATATTTTTTGACGATTTACAAATCCGTAAACCTGACTATTTTTTGAATGCCGCTGGAGTAACAGCAACAGAAACTATTGGGAAAATTCTAATTAATATTGATCCATTTTTAGAAGAAGTAATGCCTGATGCAATTTTGGTATTGGGTGATACAAATAGCTGCCTATGTGCAATACCAGCTAAAAAAAGACATATCCCTATTTTCCATATGGAAGCAGGTAATAGATGTTTTGATCAACGTGTTCCAGAAGAAACCAATCGTAAAATTGTTGACCATATTTCAGATATTAATTTGACATATAGTGATATTGCAAGAGAATACCTTTTGCGTGAAGGATTATCTGCGGACAGAATAATCAAGACAGGTTCTCCTATGTTTGAGGTTTTAAATCACTATCTAGATTCTATAAAAAGTTCCGATGTATTAAGTAGATTAGAACTTGAACAGTATAAATATTTTGTAGTATCTGCACATAGGGAAGAAAACATTAATAACGAATCAAATTTTACAGGACTTATAACTAGCTTGAATTTGATTGCTGAAAAATATAATTACTCAATTATTGTAAGTACACATCCAAGAACTAGAAAAATGATTGATGGAAAAGGAATAAAATTACATAAGAATATTCAACTTTTAAAACCATTAGGATTTTATGATTACAATGCACTGCAGATGAATGCAACGGCAGTTTTGTCAGATAGTGGAACAATATCAGAAGAGTCTTCAATATTAAATTTCCCTGCCTTAAATATCAGACAAGCGCATGAAAGACCAGAAGCTATGGAGGAGGCTTCTGTGATGATGGTTGGATTAAATCCAGAAAGAATTTTACAAGGTTTGATTGAATTGGAAAATCAACATAGAGAAGAAAGAAAATTTAGAAAAGTATCTGATTATTCAATGCCAAATGTTTCAGACAAGGTGGTTAGAATTATTATAAGCTATGTTGACTATATCAAAAGAGTTGTTTGGGCAGAAATTAATAAATAATGAAAGTGCTTTTTCTGACATTGGCAAATATTAACAGTATTGAAGAAAGATCAATTTATTCCGATTTGCTTCGAAAATTTAGAGATGAGGGTCATGAAATTGTTACTTTAAGTCCTCAAGAAAGGAAGTTTAAACAAAATACTAGTTTAATTCGTGAGAACGGTAGTCGAATTTTAAAGGTTTGGACTACTAATATTCAGAAAACAAATATTTTAGAAAAATTCATAAGTACTCTTATAATTGAGTTCTTATTTATGAGAGCAATTGATAAATATTTTTTTAATGAAAAATTTGATTTAATCCTTTATTCAACTCCCCCCATTACATTTACAAGATTAATTAGTAAAATAAAAACAAGGACATCTGCTAAAACATATTTATTGTTGAAAGATATTTTCCCACAAAATGCTGTTGACCTAAAGATGTTTAGTCAAAATAGCTTACTCTATAAGTACTTTAGAAATAAAGAGAAAAGTCTTTATGAAATTTCCGACTATATCGGATGTATGTCTGAATATAACAAAAAATATGTATTAGCTAATAATCCAGGCTTATCAGATTCAAGGGTAGAAGTTAATCCCAATAGTATATTCCTATCACCTTACTCTGATGAATTTAAATCCAATTTAAATCGTGTAGATTTCTTACCTAAGGACAAAATAATTTTTGTTTATGGAGGCAATCTTGGAAAACCGCAAGGAATAGATTTTTTATTAGACATTATAAGAGTTTTAAAAACAAATACTAAAGTTTTTTTTGTAATAATTGGTTCTGGTACTGAAAGTCATCGCATATATAATTGGTTCAAAAAAAACAAGCCAGAAAATGCGCTATATATAGAACATCTACCTCAACTAGAGTATAATTCTATTTTGGGAAGTTGTGATGTTGGACTTGTTTTTTTAAACCCTGCATTTACTATACCTAATTATCCATCTCGGATATTAGATTACATGAATAATAAAATGCCAATTCTATTTGGTGTAGATAAAAATACAGATGTTGGTATAGAAGCCGAACAAGGAAACTACGGACTTAGTTGTGAAAATGGAGATTTAACAACTTTTATTAATTTTATAAATTGTCTTTCAAATGATAAGGATCTTAGGATTAGAATGGGGAATAATGGGTATAAACGATTAACAAAAGATTTTAATATTGATAATACATATAATTTAATTTTAAGCCACTTTTCAAAAGTATAACATAAATTGATTCAAATTTTGCAAAATATTAGTAATAAATTATATATCTTTGCAATTGATTTTTTTACTTAAGATTTCGAACATTAACTTAGTAATTTAGCAATATTTGATTAATATAAAAAACTGATTACAATAATTATAAAAAATTACCAAAATGATTTTAGGAATATATGGTGCAGGTGGTTTAGGACGTGAAATTTATGATATAGCTAAAAGAGTTAATGTTAAAGATAATAAATGGAGTTCAATAATTTACATAAATGATAATATTACTAATTTTAATAATAAATTAAAGGTAGATGAACTTTCTCTTCAAGATTTTGTAGAAATTAATAAAGATAAACAGGCTGTAATTGCTGTTGGTGAGCCAATAATAAGAATGAAGCTTTATGAAAAATTAATTCAAAATAATATTGAATTGACTACATTAATCGACCCAAGTGCAATTATTTCTGAACAAGCAAAAATAAATAGTGGTGTAATTATCAGCGAATATACTTCGATACACGCTAATGTAGTAATTGAAGATAATGTCCTAATTCAACCTTTTTGTTGTGTAGGACATGATATAAATATAGGGAAACATACAGTTGTTTCAACTACTGCTAATATAGGAGGAGGGTCAATGATTGGATCTAAAGTTTATTTAGGAATGAATTGTGCAATAAAACAAAATATTAATATAAATGATGGGGCTATTGTAGGAATGGGTGCAGTCGTATATAAAAATGTTGATTGCGAAATGACTGTTATTGGAAATCCAGCGAGAATTACAAAGGGCAATGAAAAAAAAACTATTTTTTCTAATTAACTTAAAATGCTTTAAATTTAATAATAACCAGTAATTTTATAAGCAAATACATAATTAAAAACTAAATAATATGGAAAATATTGAAAAGTATAAAAAAGCGTTTATAAATAGTTTTGAAGTAAAAGAAGAAGATGTTAACAAGCTTGAATACCAATCGATTCCTGAATGGGATTCGGTAGGGCATATGGGGCTAATATCTGAACTTGAAGAGGCGTTTGATATACAATTCGAAATGGATGATGTAGTTGAATTAGGTTCATACTATAAGGGCATAGAAATATTAAAGAAATATCAAATAGAAATACTAAATAATTAAAAAAATGGAAACTTACGATACTTTAATCGAGGGAGATAAGTTTGAAAAATTTTCGATGGATTGTATTCAAATACAAGAATTTCAACAAAATCGTTATCCTTATCTTTTCCTTGATCATGTTGATGAAATTGTGCCTGGAAAATATGCAAAGGGATTTAAAAACTATACTATTAATGAATGGTTTTTCCCCGTGCATTATCCAACAATGCCTAATGTTCCAGGATTATTACAATTAGAAGCACTTTCACATTTAGCAATTTTAACTTTCTTAACGTTGCCGGGAAATAAAGGGATGATAACGAATTCTCTAAATGTAAATAATATTAAATTTAAAAAGAGAATAGTCCCAGGAATGAAATTTATGATGGAATGTCAACTTCATTCATGGAGGCGTGGAATTGCTAAGTGTTCAACTCAAGGTTTAATAGACGGGGTTGTTGTTACTTCTGCAGATTGGGTATTTACAATTCCAGATATTTTAGATAAATACAAACCACGATAAAATAAAACTATTTTAATTTAAATATCATGTTAGATCCTGAGAAAAAAAATTTTCTTGACTCAATTTCAAAAAAAATCAGAAAGAAATGCATTGAAGTCGCTAATTTAAAGAACCCTAATGCAACTCATTTAGGTGGTGCCCTATCGAGTGTTGATATATTGGTAATGCTGTATTATGAAATAATGAAATATGATGTAAGCAAACCAGAATGGGAATTTAGAGATAGATTTTTTCTTAGTAAAGGCCATAGCATTCTTGGATATTATAGTATTTTGAGTGACCTTGGTTATTTTTCAGATGAAGAATTATACTCATATGGACAAAATCTTACAAGATTGCCTGGTCATCCTGTTCGTAATAAAAATATGGGTATTGAATTTACAAATGGGAGTTTGGGCATGGGGCTTGCTGTTGCCATAGGTCATTCAATTGCTGCAAAGCGTCGAGACCTAAATTATCATACTTATGTTCTTATGGGTGATGGTGAGTGTAATGAAGGTTCAGTATGGGAAGGGGCTATGGCTGCGCCACATTTTAAATTAAACAATTTAACTGCGATTATTGATAATAACGGACTTCAACAAACTGGTACGAATAGTGAAATATTAAAGGTTGATGATTTTGTCAAACGATTCGAAAGCTTTGGCTGGGTAGCTGTAGAAGTTGATGGTCATAATCATGAAGAACTCCATAAAGTACTATTAGTTAATGAATCTGACAAACCAAGGATTGTTATAGCAAAAACAGTTAAAGGTAAAGGGTTCTCATTTACTGAAGGAAATAATGCATGGCATCATGGTGTTATGACAAAGGATCTCTATAATTTAGCATTAGAGGAATTAAAACAGAAATAATGGTAGAAATAACTAATAAAAGCATAAAAAATTGGTCGATAGTTGGCCCAAGACCTACTTTGGGATTAGTTTTGTTTGAAATTGCAAAATCTTTAGAAAATTTGATGGTAGTTACTGCGGATGTCTCAACATCAGCAGGATTAGATCGATATCGAAAGACATTTCCAGAGAAATTTGTTGACACTGGAATTTCAGAACAAAATATGATTGGTATAGCTGCAGGTTTGGCTGATAACGGTTATAAGGTAGTTACTACAACATTTGCCCCTTTCCAAACACTAAGGTGTCTTGACCAAATTAAAGTTGACTTGGCATATTCGGAAATTGGAGTAACTATGGTTGGTTTAGCTAGCGGTTTAATTCAAGGTCCATTAGGTAACACTCATTGTTGTATAGAGGATATTGGAGTTTTAAGATCTATTCCAAATATTGTAATTCTTTCTCCAGCTGATGGCTTAGGTATAGCTAAATCAGTAATTGCATCATTACAGACGGATAAACCAGTCTATATCAGGTTGACAGGTGGTGCGAATCATCCTATAGTGTATCAAAACGATGTAGATTATACTATAGGAAAATTTATTCAATTGTTAGAAGGAGATGGCATATCAATTATAGCGACCGGGACTATAGTTTATAATGCATTAAAAGCTGCAGAGTTATTAAAGCAAAAAGGAATTACGGTTAGTGTATATGATGCACATACAATTAAGCCATTAGACGAAGAAGTGGTAAAAAAATGTGCAGAAACAGACCGGTTAATAGTAACTGTAGAAGAGCATAATGTTTTCGGAGGTTTGGGATCATGTGTCTCTGAATGCATAGTTAAACATAAAAATGCAACTACTCATCTTGCATTAGGGGTTGATGATGTTTTCTTACATCCAGGAGATTATAATTTTATGCTTAAACAAGCAGGTCTTTTACCAGAGCAAATTGCTGAGTCAATCTTAATTGCAAATTCAACATTATAAAATTTAAATTAATACATTGTATAACTTTAATATTTCAAAATTGAAACTTGGAGTAGCATATACTCGACGAGATACATGGATAAATAGGGCAACAGAGAATAATAAAAACATCATTTCAAATAAAATCAAAGAACTCGTTGAATTAGAAAACGTTGAATATTTTAGTACTGAAGATTTAGACCCATCACGTAAAATCAAATATATAAATGGGAGAGAAATTCTACAGACGAATAATAAATATTTGACAGATTATCAGGACGCAATTAATGTTGCAGATTATTTTAAAAAATGCAAAGTTGAAGCTTTAGTTGTAATTTTTTGCAACTACGGTCAAGAAGAAGCTATAGCTAAATTAGCTAAAGAACTTAATGTTCCAGTTTTACTATGGGCACCGTCTGATTTTATTGATAATGAAAATGATATTTATCGTCAAACAGATTCTCAATGTGGTGTTTTCGCCGCCTCTAAAGTATTGCGTAGGTATGGTGTTAAATTTAGTTATATCGACAATTGTCAAATTGACGATATAGAATTTTCTGGTGGGTTTAAGCAATTTATTAACACTTCTCGTATCGTTAAAAATTTTCGTTCTGCTCGAATTGCACAAGTTAGCGTAAGGCCTCAGCAATTTGTAAACCTAATGGTGAATGAAGGAGAATTATTAGAAAGATTTGGAATTGAGGTTGTGCCTGTAACAGGAATAGAGCTTATTGATACAATCAAGAATACCTTGAAAAAAGACGAAGATGATATTGAGAATTTGTTATCAGAAATTGAGTTGACAGTTGATCTTTCAAGAGTTCCAGATAAAAGGGTATTGGCGGCTATTGAGCTTGGTTATATGAAAATTGCAAGTCGATATTCTTGCAATGCAATAGCAAGTGATTGTTGGCATACAGTACGTAGAGAATTTGGATTTGGACCATGGTTTGTTTTTGGTGATTTATACGACCATGGCTTACCGTGTACTAATGAATGTGATATCCATGGTGCAGTAACCTCTCTTTTGGCGCTTGGAGCTTTAAACAATGAATCTCCAGCATTTTTATCAGATTTAACAATGAAAAATCCCGAAGATAATAATTCAGAGTTGTTATGGCATATGGGATTTGCCAAACAATTGAAAGATGAATCTGAAACTGCATTTGTAGTAAAGTCTGGTGAGGGTAATTATCGTCTAAAAAGCGGCGATTTGACGATTATGCGATTTGACGGTGATAATGGAGATTATTCTTGTTTCGTTGGTCATGGACAATCTGTTTATGGTCCCAAAACTGGCGGGAACTATACATATCTGAAAGTAGATGATTGGTCAAAATGGGAACGTAAATTTGTATATGGCCCATATGTTCATCATGTAGTTGGATTTTTTGGTGATCATCAAATGGCGATTTATGATTCTTTGCGATATTTGGATATACGTGCTGATAATCCATATTCTGAATTGTACATGCCATAATATTTCAAAAAGTACGATTAATATAATCAATTCTTGCCTTTAGTACTTAGAACTTAAAATTATTTTTTGAATTTAATTTAAGCAGTATCAGTAAATTTTTTACATAATTGCATTTTGCCAAATGAAAAATTAAGTTAGATGAGTTTTTGAAATATTGATCGATGCGTAGGACTTTAGATGAAATTGAATATTTATAAACCAGTGATTTTCTAACTGGATTTAATTTTGTGACTAAACGAAATCACAGTGGCAATATAGAAATTCTTATATAAAATCCACTTGAGAAAATGTCACAATTAAGATGTATAAATAATTTATTTTTTCAATGAATAAACTAAACTAAAAAAAGATTAATACCTTGAGTAATAATTTAAACTTATTTAATCCGCAAGGGACTATCATTGAAGAAAGTGGACAACAACATCAGGTCCAGCAAATACTTACTGATGGTGATCTTTTTTTTTCAGATATCAAAACTAGATCTTTGGTGCTGATTTTATGCCAGAATCAATATGAATCGATTTTTTTTTATATCAATGCCATTAATAGGGGCGTAGTTTCTATTTTGATAGACGCACAATCGGATTCTTCACTATTGAAAAGATTGGTTCGGGAATATGAACCGGATTTTATATTCACTCCTTCTACCAAAGAAGCACAATTTGATAATTATTTGATTGAACATCAATTAAGAAATTATTTCTTATTAAAAAGTACCCATCATGGTACCTTAACATTACATAATGAATTGGCATTGCTTTTATCAACATCCGGTACTACTGGAAGTCCTAAGTTGGTAAGGTTATCATATGAAAACCTTATTTCTAATGCCTCTTCAATTGCAGAATATTTAGGTTTGGATTCTTCAGAAACCGCTATTAGTAATTTGCCAATAAATTATTCATTTGGACTTTCTATTATCAATTCTCATTTATTTGTAGGAGGCTCGGTTGTAATAACTATGGAAAGTATTACACAAAGTAGGTTTTGGAATCTGTTTAAGAAATTTAATGTTACATCGCTCTCTGGAGTTCCATATACCTTCGAAGTATTGAAAAAATTTAGGCTTTTGAATGCTGAATTACCATCATTAAAAACACTTACTCAAGCTGGAGGTAAGTTGTCGAATGAACTTATAGAACACTTTACAAAATTTACGATAAATAATGGAATTCGATTTTTTATAATGTATGGTCAAACGGAAGGTACAGCCAGGCTAAGTTATTTACCACCGCAGTTCAATATGGAGAAGCTAGGAAGTATAGGAAAAGCTATACCAAAAGGTGAATTTCAAATTATTGATGAAAATGGCAAAATTATTAATCAGCCTGGAACCTCAGGAGAATTAGTTTACTCAGGACCAAATGTAATGCTAGGATATGCAGATTGTAAAAAGGATCTCATTCGTGGCAATGAAAATAATGGTCGTTTACTTACAGGTGATATTGCATTATTTGATGATCAAGGCTTTTATTTTATTGTAGGAAGAATTAAACGTTTTATTAAGCTTTTTGGTAATCGGGTAAATCTGGATGAACTTGAAAGATTGCTTTTTGATATTGGTATTCAATCGGCATGCAAGGGTAGTGATAATGCACTTGTTATTTATATTTTAAATCAGGAAAATACTCCACTTGTTAAAGAATTTCTTACAAAAAAATTAGGGCTCCATTTTAGTGTGTTAGATATCAGAATCATTGAAGAGATTCCTAAAAATACTTCAGGCAAAACGTTATATTCTAAATTACCAGATTGATATATGGAAAGTATTGAAAAATTGAACCTACCCCAAATTCGTTTATATACTTATAACAAACAATCAAAGCAGGAGTTTTTCCTAAAGCATATATTGGAGCTATTTGAACATCACAGTAGCAACAGTATAGAGTTTAATAGAATGATGTCGTCTGTAAATTATCGAAAACAAAATATTCACTCTATTGAAGATTTACCTTTTATTCCTGTTCGGTTGTTCAAATTATTTGAATTATTAAGTGTCTCCAAAGAGCAAGTGGTTAAAACAATGACATCATCTGGTACAACAGGATTTGCAGTTTCGAAGATATTTTTGGACAAACAAACATCTTCATTACAAACTCGAATTTTGAGTAAAATAGTCTCTAGTTTTTTAGGAAGTACTAGAATTCCAATGATAGTCATTGATTGTGAAGCAACGGTAAAAAATAGAAATCAATTTTCAGCCCGCGCGGCAGCTATAACGGGATTCTCATTATTCGCTTCCAAAAAAGTATTTGCATTGAACGATGATATGAGTTTGAATATAGAAGGGATCAGTCAATTTTTAGAGGAAAATAAATTTAAAAAAATATTCATGTTTGGTTTCACTTTTATTGTATACCAGCATTTTTACCGTGAATTATTAAATACATGGTGGTGGTTGGAAAAAATTAATTTCGGAGGCGGTTGACAATTATACTTTTAAGGCTCAGTTAAATTCTATATGTGGTTTGACTCGAGTCCACGACTATTATGGAATGGTAGAGCAAACAGGGACAATTCATATGGAATGTGAGAAAGGATATCTGCATACTTCAGAATATTCAGATGTAATAATAAGAAATTCAAGTAATTTTTCAGTATGTAAACATGGAGAAGAAGGAATTATTCAATTACTTTCCTTATTACCAATAAGTTATCCTGGACAGTCTATTCTAACGGAAGATTTGGGTACAATTTTTGGTGAAGATGATTGTAAATGCGGAAGAAAAGGAAAATATTTTAAAATAAATGGACGATTAAAAAATGCCGAATTAAGAGGCTGTAGTGATACTTATGGAGAAAGCTTTAGAAGAAATTGAATTCCTAGTAGGAAATAAATTAGACATAGTTGATTTGTTAAATCAACGTTCGTTTGATGTTTTTTCAGATGTTAGTCTTAGTTTTTTGTCAGATATTTCAAAGCAACTTTTGAATTCAACTTTTGTACGTGATTATCCAGATGTAGCGACTTTTGCGTTTTACTGTAGGGATGCAAATCTTAAAGTTTTAAGAATGCACTACTATTCTGAGACTAAACTTCAGATTGGAAGGGGAATTTTGTTCCACATTGCACCAGGAAATGTACCGGTTAACTTTGCCTACAGCCTTTTAGCTGGGGTACTTACTGGTAATATAAACATCGTAAAGGTCCCATCAAATAACTTCGAGCAGATAAGTATTATTGTTAATGCAATAAATAAAGTTTTAACTTTTGAAAAATATAAAACATTTTTTTCAAATCGATTGTATATAGTAAAATATAATCGTGAAAGTAACGCTACGGTCTTTTTTTCAAAAATTTGTGATATCAGAATAATATGGGGGGGGGATCAAACAATTGACGAGATTCGAAAATCTCCAATTTCATCTAAATCTATAGAGGTAACTTTTTCAGATAGGTATTCTATTGCAATTATAAATGCAAAGTCTTATTTAAAAATTCAAGATAAATCAAAAATAGCGTTAGATTTTTACAACGATACTTTTTTGTTTGATCAAAATGCATGCACCTCTCCACAAACAGTTTATTGGATAGGCTCAATTGAAGATGTTAAACTTGCTCAAGATGTATTTTGGCAAAATTTACATATAATATTAGATGAAAAGAAATACCAATTACAGCCAATATCTTCAGTAGATAAATTAACAATGTTTTATACCCAGTCAATTTCCCATGGCGATATTGAATTAGAACCACAAACATCAAATCTAATTTGGCGAATTAAAAACAGCACTATTCATGAGGACATTGACTTATATAAATGCAATTGTGGTTATTTTAATGAAGTTGTTATTTCTTCCCTTGGTGAAATCACTCCAGTTATAAGCAGAAAATACCAGACAATTGGATATTTAGGATTTAAAAAAGATGAATTAGAAATATGGGTAAAGAATAATAGGCCTTTAGGAGTTGATAGAATTGTTCCAATAGGGAGGACGATGGATTTTTCACTTATATGGGATGGATATGATTTAGTAAATATATTGAGTAGAAGAGTTGTAATAACTTAAAAAAAAATTAAATTATTTATTCTAAATGTAATTATTTTAAAACATTGCTTCTAAAATGAAGTTTTTATACACAAATTTTATAAAAAGATTTTTTGATTTATTATTTTCAATAATAATATTAATAATTACTTTCCCAATTTTATTGTTATCTATTTTTACTTTGATGATTTCAAATAGATCAACAAAGGTTTTATTTTTTCAATTAAGACCTGGCTTAAATGAAAAAATCTTCAAATTAGTAAAAATTAAAACTATGAACGACAAAGTTGATAGTGATGGCAAACTTCTTCCAGATAAAGAAAGAATGACTAAAATTGGAAAAATTCTTCGCAAATCCTCTATTGATGAATTACCTCAATTATGGAACGTTTTAAAAGGAGACATGTCATTAATTGGCCCAAGACCTTTATTAGTTGAATATCTTTCATATTATACTTCAGAACAACAACGTCGCCATAAAGTTTTACCTGGTATAACCGGTTTGGCTCAAATATATGGAAGAAACTCACTTCAGTTTAATGAAAGGTTTGTATTGGATGTATGGTATGTAGATAACATATCATTAAAATTGGATTTATTGATTTTTTACAAAACAATAATTAAGATTTTCAGGTCTGAAGATGTTTTGTTGCAAGATCCTAATAATATCACAGACATAAATTAAAAATTCTATCTATTAAAAATGGTAAATAAGTTTGTTTTTAATAGAAATAAAAGAATACAATTGTTTTAATTCATGGTCTTTATACTACTTCTGGTTTTTGGCTGTCTTATTTAAAACTATTTAAAAATTATAGAATAATTTCTTTTGATATTAATTATGATAAATTACTAAGAAATAATTATTCTATAAATACTTTAAAAGATACATTCAATGTTTATGGACATATTGTTGGTGTAATTTCACATTCATTTGGGACAGTTATTTCCGACATTGTATTTGATCAAAATTATGAAATAATTTACAAAATTTGTCCAGTAGCTTTTTCAAAAAAGCTTGACTCTAGCAATTTTGTTTTAGACATTCTTAATAAAACTATTTTGTCTGTAGATTCAATTAATAATAATATTAAGCTTGTAAGGACCTATTTGTTAAAAGTGAAAAACTTCTTGAATTATTGCGGTCAGTTATATATCCGGATTGTTATTTTTCTTACGAAATACCTCAAAAAATGAAAATTCAATTTACTGCGATCATTTTAATAATAGCCTTGGTTTGGGAAATATTATGGATAAATTATCAAATTTAAATCAACTTGATTAATTGATTATTATGAATTGTATAAAAATATTACTTAAATGAAATCTAAGATCTGGCTTTCTTCACCTCATATGGGCAAAAACGAACTTCACTATGTAAATGAAGCTTTTGATACTAATTGGATAGCACCACTTGGACCTCACGTAGTTGCTTTTGAAAAAGCATTGCAAGAACAGACTCGTTCAAATCATGTGGCTGCTTTATCATCTGGAACTTCTGCTATTCATTTGGCATTAATTCTTTTAGGAGTAAAAGCAGGTGACACCGTTTTTTGCCAATCAATTACCTTTTCTGCCTCGGCTAATCCAATCGCATATCAATCTGCTATTCCTGTATTTATTGATTCAGAAAATGATACCTGGAATATGGATCCTGTATTATTAAGGACTGCACTTGAAGATGCAAAATTTAATGGAAAATTACCTAAAGCTATAATTCCCGTTCATTTATATGGAATGCCTGCTAAAATGAATGAAATACTTTCTATAGCAAAAGAGTATAGTGTTCCAGTAATTGAAGATGCTGCAGAGGCATTGGGTTCTAAAATTAATGATAAACCCTGTGGTAGTTTCGGCGAGTTTGGTATTTTGAGTTTTAATGGAAATAAAATTATCACAACTTCTGGCGGAGGAGCCTTGTTGTCTGAAGATGGAGAACTGATTGAAAAGGCTAGATTTTTATCAACTCAAGCAAGAGATTCAGCTCCACATTACCAACATTCACAAATAGGGTATAATTATAGAATGTCCAACGTATTAGCGGGTATTGGAAGAGGTCAATTGGAGGTTTTAAGTCATCGTGTTGCATCTAGAAGAAATAATTATGAAAGATATAAACAGTATTTTTCCAGAAAAAATAATGCTGGGTTTAATATAAAATTTCAAGAAGAGCCAGTAGGATATTATTCAAATCGATGGCTTACTTGCATTTTAGTTGATCCAACTACAAATAAAGGATTAACTATAGAAAAGATTAGATTAGCAATGGATGAAGAAAATATTGAAACGCGTCCATTGTGGAAACCTATGCATCAACAGCCAATATTTGCATCTTCAAAAAAATATCTTAATGGAATATCAGATAAATTATTTGACAATGGGTTATGTCTGCCAAGTGGGTCTAATTTAGCAGAAGCAGAATTTGATAGAATTCTAAATAAATTAGATGAATTATTTACTTGATAATGGATTTCAATCATTAAGTAATTTGTGAAAATATTTCAATTTTATTTGTTTTGATGGCCGTTTAAACTAATTCCTGATTTTATTAGATTTAAAACAATTAAATAAAATATTTTTACTTGTTCAGAAATTATACGAGTGTATTTATTAATTTTTATCATAAAAGCAACTAGTGCACATATTGATTATTTAATGTAACATAGGAAGAACGAATGTGGGCAGTATTTTGTGTAGGTAGATCATAGTGTTGTTTCCCTTCTTTAAAATTAATGGATTGTTGCGAATATTTACTTATGGTCTTTATTTGGGTTTTAATAGAGCATATTTTAAATACATCTTTTGCAGAAATACTTTTACGAGCTAAGTAGTTCTGCCAAGCATCTGGTTCAGTTTCGCCGGAATGTCATATTACAAACTACAAAAGGTGGCTTACTTTCCGTGGTATTTTCAGTTTAGAATTTTGCAAGTAAAATTGTGAGAAACTAATTTTTTAACTTTCATCAAATTTGTTTGGCAAATCAAAGTGCTTTTATCCTGTTAATATTTGACTTTAATAAACCCGACTTCATCTTGATATCTAATCTTTTTTCGATTTCACCTTGTCAGTGGTATTTGTTTTAATTAAGTGAGTATTCATTATTTGCTTTTGTTCTTGAAGATATAGTACATTCTGTGCGAGTACTCTAAATCGGTTTTCTGTTATAATCATCTTTAATTTTTTGTTTTGGTTGTTTTGTTCACGTGTCCTTAACTTCATGTTATATCTTTCTATATAAGTATTGTGAAATCAGCAGTTAGTCATTTTAATGTTCATAGATATTTTATTAAATATTGTATGTAATTCACGAATAGGTTCACATATCACATATAAATATTACGACAAGAATTGAAGTAGAAATTCAGTTTTTACTATTGAAATCCGGAATTATTACACTTTTTAATTTTAAATTATTTCTTCAATACATTCAAAACTTTACGACAAAAAAGTATAGTATTTGATTTTTTCAATTCCATAAGTTTGTATACATATCTGAGATTAACATATAATTTCATCAATTCTGTAGCCAAATATCTCCTCATTTTCGGGTTTATTTCTTTAGTTGGATGTTCTGATACCCAGGAGGTAAAACGTCCCTTAAAACCAATCTATGTCGCGCATTCGATTAATTATAAACGTCAGTTCAGAAAGGGGTATGTCAGAAAATCGGGTAGCACCCGGCCTAATGCTATTATAAACCAGTCTAAATCCAGGTATTATTACAAGACCAGAGGGAAGTATAGGAGAAACAACATGTAAAACGCCTCTTCCAAAATAGGTAAAGATGGTTAAATTATACATTTTAGGCTAGTACCTAAGGATGTGAGAGTAAAAATAAGATATTAATTCAATTCTAATAATGTGCGCAACTCGGTGCGTAATTCTTATCAACTTATTGATAATCAGTATACATAAGTGCTTAGGACATTGTGGTCCACACTAATTTTTACATTAAAACTCAATTATTAGAAAATATCCTGAAATTCCTCTAATTTCGAAGCTGACTAATTTGTAAGGGTATTCTATTAAATTCTAAATATGAAAAAGAAAAGATTATCAAAAGAAAAAGCTGCTGAAATTGTCAAATTACTGGGCGAGGGAAGAGATGCCAAAGAATTGGCAGACACTTATAAGGTATCTATTGCCACTATCTATAACTTCAGGACTCGATTAAAGCGTGAGGGTGCTCCTGTAGCCCCTAAAAAAAGAGGACGTAAGCCAAATTTGGCGAAATCAGAAATATTGCCAATTACATCAAGCCAGGAGCCAAAAAAACTCGAGACTACAGTCAAAATGGAGCAATATATTTTTGTGATAAATGGAGTGGCTGTTTCAGTGTCCGGCAAGGCCAAAAACGTGCATATCAGCAAAGATTCGATGATTGTTAATTTCTAATTAACCGCTTCCCCCTCCACTATCTATTAATTTGTGAAAATTCTCCTCGTCGAGTAGCCTGTCATAGTAGGCTTCAATAGCCTCTATATTCACTTTTATCTCAACCAGCTCGGGTTTAACCCAAGGCAATTTTTGAGGCTTTTCCTCATCAGGGTTAGGGTTCATATTGAGTTGAGTTATTATACTAAAATAACTCTTTTTTTCAATCCCCTTTTTTTGGTTTAATTTAGCTTCCGGATTATCCGAACGCTATGAAAATCAATCTGCTTTTACTGTTAGGAGCCTTCTTTATTGTCACTGCCAATACTGTGGCACAGCTCCCTGCAGACCTATCTAAAGTAAAATCATCCCAGATTTCTGATCAGCAACTTGCTCAAATTGCGCAACAAGCAAAAAACACCGGGCAATCAGAACAAGCTGTTTTACAAGATCTTAAAGAACGAGGACTGCCTGATACAGAAATTCAAGCACTGGGTGCTAGAATAAGCGGGTTGATGCAAACTAAAGGAGCGGAAGGTAGCACAACCTTGGAAAGTCCCATTTATAAGGAAAGAAAATTAACTACCCCCTCTACGGCTACGGATTCTAAAGAAAAAAAGTCATCCTCAAAAGTTTTTGGAGCTGAGTTATTCCAAGAAGCCTCCCCCATATTTGCCCCCAATTTAAGTATTGCTACTCCTTTAAATTACCGGGTAGGTCCTGGGGATGAATTGCACTTAGAGGTATTTGGTACCAATGTGTTTTCGCAAAAAGCACAGGTTTCAAGAGAGGGGTTTGTTAATATCCGCTATGCCGGTCTGGTAAATGTAAATGGGATTACTATGGAAGAAGTGGCCAACTTGCTAAAATCAAAACTTTCAAAATATCTCCCCTCGTTAGTAACTGGAGGGTCACGTCTACAAGTTAACCTGGGTAATATAAGAAGTATCAATGTTTCCGTGGTAGGAGCTGTCAAAAAACCTGGAACAATTACATTACCATCTTTAGCTACCCTTTTTAATGCGCTCTATGCAACGGGGGGACCATTAGACAATGGTTCCTTTCGGAATATTGAACTAATAAGGGGTAATAAAAAAATTATCACAGCTGACTTATATGATTACTTAATGAGAGGAGATCAGTCTTCTAACATTTTCTTACAGGATAATGATCTTATCAGAGTTCCCTTCACAGAGCATCAGGTTCAGGTAACTGGGTTGTTAAATAGAGAGGGTATCTATGAATTAAAGCCTACTGAAACCTTTTCAAATGCTTTACAATATGCAGGGGGATTTAAAGCCGGGGCTTACCAAGGCCGTATAACGGGGACCCGATTAGGTAAAATTGCCAAAGAGGTCATCGATATCCCTTCAACACAGTTTAACAACTTTGCCTTACAGAACGGGGATAGTTTGTATGTAGATTCCCTGGTGAACAAATATCTCAATAGAGTCACTATAAACGGGGCTGTTTATAAGCCTGGTGTTTATGCTTGGCAAAAAGGTCAACAGTTGTCGGAAATTATTGAAAAGGCAGCCGGATTGAAAGAAGAA